>MDTB01007570.1_pt1 | contig 16277 bp, 18 predicted proteins | sample 811161 | NCBI WGS metagenome assembly MDTB01 (sample SAMN05326650, study PRJNA326480) | marine metagenome | isolation source: seawater | place: Mediterranean Sea | collected 2009 | reverse complement strand
AATTATAATTTCTTGAAGTTTTGTTTCATCTGGAAAATTTTCAAGCCACCATTTTCTGTCATTGATTCCATTCTTTACTTCATTAAATTGCAAATTTTCTAAGTATCTTATCCCTCCATGTATTAGTTTAGTTGTCTTAGAGCTAGTCTCACTCAAAAGTGTTTTCTTTTCATATAAATCAACTTTATACCCCTCTAAAGATAAAAAATATGCTGAGATTAGACCTGTTATTCCGCCACCGACAATGCCAATTCTTTTATTCAAATGGATCCCATCCATTTTTTTCAAATGTTACTTCAGAACCATCTTTTTTAACAATAAGATCTAAATTTTGTATTATTTTTCCAATAAAGAAGAATCCTTGGCTCCTTAACTGGTCATCAAGATGACTAGGTGCCGTAAAACAGAGCTCATAATCATCTCCATAAGTTAAGTCTTTATGATCGTTAAGGATTGGAATATCTTTATAATATAATTCAGCACCTACATTTGACTGTTTGCAGATATCACCTAAATCTTTTATGAGCCCATCTGATATATCAATACATGAAGTTGCAATATCTGAAAGTTCCTTAGCCTTCCGGAATTGAGGCTTTGGTCTAAGATAGTCCTTGCAATATATTGAATCTTTTTTGTTGAGCCAATCGTTTAGGCCTTGTTTTGCTTTCCCTAACTTTCCTGTTACATAAATAGAATCACCAAGTTTTGCGCCATTTCTAGGTATTGGTTTTTTAAATGGATATCCAAAAACATTTACTGAAATATTTAATTCTCCTTTGGTTACATCTCCGCCAACAAGGGCAATACTAAATTCATCTAAAGTTTCCTTGATGCCATTGGAGAGTTTTTCATACCAAGATATTTCTTCAATGTCTGAGGTCAGTGCAATAGAAATAAAAGAGGGAAAGGAGCCCATTCCTGCTAAATCACTGAGCGCTGTTGATATAGACCTATAAGCAATATCTTCAGGTCTCATGCTTCCATGGAAGTGAACCCCTATTTTTGAAATATCAACAGAATGAACTAACTGTCTGCCTTGGGTATCTATTACAGCAGCATCATCTCCTGAACCTAATAGAATAGAATCTTTATTATAAGAACTATCAACCAGGTGTTGAAAGCATTTAAGAATGTCAGATTCAGATATCAAGAAGGATATCTTTCAAACAATCCACTTGCTCCCATGCCGCCACCTATACACATAGTCACAATGCCAAATTGCTTATCATGAGAGTGAAGCTGTCTCACTATATGCCCTACTTGCCTTGATCCAGTCATTCCAAATGGATGGCCTATTGATATTGACCCTCCATCAAGGTTAAGTTTTTCCATTGGAATTCCAAGCTTATCTCTGCAATAAACTACCTGAACTGCAAAAGCCTCATTAAGTTCCCAAATATCAATATCATCAACTGAAAGATTATAATTATTTAAAAGTTTTGGAACTGAGAAAACAGGACCTATACCCATTTCATCTGGCTCACATCCCATAGTTGTAAAACCTCTAAAATAAGCTAATGGTTTTAGACCAAGCTCAAGTGCTTTATCTTCTGACATTACCAAGGTAACAGACGCACCATCTGATAGTTGTGAAGAATTTCCAGCTGTAACAGATCCATTTTCTGGATCAAAAACTGGTTTCAGAGAAGCTAATCCATCAAGTGTTGTTTCTGGCCTATTACACTCATCTTTTTCTACACAATAGTCAATTTCTTTTGACTCACCAGTTTCTTTATTCATCAGAAGCATTTTTGTTTCCATTGGAATAATTTCGTCATCATATAAACCGGCTTGTTGAGCTGCTGCGGTTCTCATTTGACTTTCAAACGCATACTCATCCTGAACTTCTCTTGATACATTATATTTTTTTGCTACCACTTCAGCAGTCATTCCCATTGGATAATATATTCCTGGTGATTTTTCAGCTAACCTTTCATTAACAAAATTATCCATATTTTGTTTACCTTGCATCATAGAAATTGTTTCTGCTCCTCCGGCAATAACTGTGTCGTAACAGCCAGCCATGATTTGAGATGCCGCCATTGATATTGATTGCATTCCAGAAGAGCAATATCTATTTATAGTTGTTCCTCCAGTAGTAATTGGCAATTTAGACAGAACAGCAGCGTTTCTTCCAACGTTATGCCCCTGCGCACCCTCAGGATTTCCGCATCCCATTATGATATCTTCAACAGCGTCAGGAGGTAAATTGGGATTTCTCTCAAGTGTTGCATTTATAATATGTGCCAACATTTCATCCGGCCTGGTCATATTAAATCCACCTCTAAATGATTTAGCTAGTCCTGTCCTGACACTATCCACTATTACAGCTGTTTTCATAATTTACTCCAAAAATTTATTATTATTTTAATCTATCATCCTGCTCTCTTAAAGCTTTATACCACTTTGGGATTATATCGATATTATTTTCTTTAGCTTTTTTAACTAAATAAGGAATGCTAACTGGGCTAAATGGAAGAACTACTAGAACTCCCATACCTAAACTTTTAAGAATTTCTGTAAGCTGTTTGTTTGCAGCTTCTAGATCTTGTTCCGAGGCCTCGCCTTCAAGATATTTAAGGTATAAATCCAACATTTTAGTGTTTTGAACATTTTCTTCTAAAAAAGCATCTTTAAGCTTCAATAGATATTTTCTATACTTGATCATTTAGAATTGATTAAAATAATCATTATATGACAAGAAAAGAAAGATCATTAATAGTTAGAAAAATTTTAGGTAAAAAATATCCTAATCCTCCAATACCTCTCAATCATTTTGATAACTTTTCTTTTTTAATAGCAGTTTTACTTTCAGCTCAATGTACGGATGAAAGAGTGAATCAGGTAACTCCTAAATTATTTAAATTAGCAAAAGATCCCCTTAAGATGTCTAAATTGTCTGAAAAGAAGATATATTCTATTATCAAGCCTTGTGGCCTAGGCCCTAAAAAATCAAAAGCTATAAAACAACTATCAAAAATTTTGGTCGAAGAACATAATAGCAAAGTTCCTAATAGCTTCCATGAGTTAGAAAGATTGCCTGGAGTTGGCCATAAAACTGCATCTGTTTTGATGAGCCAGGCATTTGGAGAGCCTGCTTTTCCTGTTGATACTCATGTTCATAGGCTGGCTCAAAGATGGGGGCTTACTTCAGGAAAAAATGTTTTGCAGACAGAAAAGGATTTAAAAAAAGTATTCTCACCCAAGGATTGGAATGATTTACATTTGCAATTTATTTTTTGGGGAAGAGAGCATTGTCAGGCAAGGGCTTGCTTTGGATTAGAGTGCAAAGTTTGCAGACAAACATTTCCTAAAAGAAAAAAAACTTTTATCCACAAAAAACCTTAGTTCATTTAAAATATATTCAGTAGTCAATATAGTAACCTTCGATATAGGAGAAATTTAAAAAATGTCTTTGCTTGATAAGAAATCTAATATTAAAACTGATGCAATTTTTTCTAATAAAAAAGATATAGAACTCTATGATGCTGAGCTTTGGGAGTCCTTTAAGAAAGAAATGGTCAGGCAAGAAGAACATATTGAACTTATAGCTTCAGAAAATTATGCAAGCCAAAGAGTGCTTCAAGCGCAGGGGTCAGTGTTAACAAATAAATATGCTGAAGGATACCCGGACAAAAGATATTATGGCGGCTGTGAGTATGTTGATATTGCTGAAAAATTGGCAATAGATAGAGCTAAGGAGCTTTTTAATGCAGATTATGCCAATGTTCAGCCTCATTCTGGCTCCTCAGCAAATGCTGCAGCATATTTAGCATTGCTTGAACCAAATGACACCATGCTTGGGATGAGTCTTGATCATGGTGGACATCTTACACATGGATCAAAAGTAAATTTCTCAGGTAGAAATTATAAGTCCTTTCAATACGGTCTAAATCCTGAAACACATGATATTGATTATGATCAAGTTCGTGATTTGGCAAAAAAACATAATCCAAAACTTATAATTGCTGGCTTTTCTGCTTTCTCTGGTTTAGTTGATTGGAGTATTTTTAGAGAAATAGCTGATGAGGTGGATGCCTATTTCCTAGTAGATATGGCACATATATCAGGGCTTGTTGCTGCCGGAATGTACCCTTCTCCAGTCCCGTTTGCGGATGTTGTGACATCTACAACTCACAAAACATTAAGAGGCCCAAGATCTGGGATTATTCTTGCAAAGGAAAATGAGGATATACAAAGGAAATTAAACTCTGCTGTTTTTCCTGGTTCGCAAGGAGGTCCTTTAATGCATGTTGTTGCTGCAAAAGCAGTTTGTTTTAAAGAGGCTCTTGAACCAGAATTCAAAACTTATATGTCTCAAGTTATCAGTAATGCCAAAACTATGGCAAAGACCATCATTGGAAGAGGGGTCGATATAGTAAAAGGTGGTACTGAAAATCATATGATTCTTGTCGATTTAAGGAATAAAGGAGTTACAGGAAAAGATTCCGAAAACAAGCTCGGACAAGCAAATATAACAGTAAACAAGAATGCTGTTCCTGACGACCCTGAGTCACCATTTGTAACATCAGGAATAAGGCTTGGTACACCAGCGGTAACAACAAGAGGCTTTAAAGAAGATGAAATTATTCAAATTTCAGATTGGATTTGTGACATAGTCCTTGATTTAGATAATAAAGAAAAAATTGAGAAAATTAAAAGTAAAGCTCTGTCTCTTTGTAAAGATTTCCCGGTTTATAAATAATGTATTGCCCTTTTTGCCAAGCAGAAGATACAAAAGTTATTGATTCAAGAATATTTGCAGATGGTTCTCAAATTAGAAGAAGAAGGAAGTGTGACGTTTGTAATGCAAGATTTACAACATTTGAAGTTGCTGACTTAGCTCTACCAAAAATAATAAAGAATGATGGAAAGCGTCAAGAATTTAATGGATCTAAACTTAAAAAAGGAATGCTCAGAGCTTTGGAAAAAAGACCGCTTTCAGCAGAAAAAACAGATGCTCTATTTTCAAAGATTTTGAGTGATATCAGAGTGCTTGGTGAAAGAGAGATTCCGTCTGAAAAGATTGGAGAGATTATGATGCATGCTCTCAGAGATGTTGATCAAGTTGCATATGTAAGGTTTGCATCAGTTTATAGAGATTTCCAAGATATAAATGATTTTTCAGATGAAATAAAATCACTCAATAAAGAAGATAAAAAAAAATCTAAAAAGAAATAATGCATGAAGTGTTTTTAAAAAAGGCTATTGATATTGCCTATAAAGGAAAATATTTAACCAAGCCAAATCCTATGGTTGGCTGCGTTATAGTGAAAAATAACAAAGTTATTGCAGACGGTTATCATATGAAATATGGCTCTAATCATGCAGAAATAAATGCACTTGAGAATCTAAATAAGAATAATGATATTTCTGAAAAAGAGTTAAGACAGCTCACTTTGTATTGCACACTAGAACCTTGCTGCCATCATGGAAAAACTGGTCCTTGCACGGATGCAATAATTAAGTCTGGAATAAAGAAAGTCGTAATTGGTATCAAAGATCCAAATCCAAAAGTTTCTGGATCTGGTATTCAGCAATTGGAGGATAACGGCATTGAGGTCCTATCTGGTTTTTTCGAAGAGGAGTTGATTGAACTAAATAAGCATTTCTTTTTCAAAAATACTCATAAAAGGCCATATATAGCAGTTAAGATTGCTTCCTCTGCTGATGGAATGTCTCACAGAAAAGATAATATATTTACTTGGATTACCTCAGAAAAATCAAGAGATGATGTGCAAATCCTGAGAGCGGGATTTGATGCAATCCTGACTGGTGGGAATACACTTAGAAATGATAATCCTAGAATGAATGCAAGGGTTGATTTTAAAGTTAACCAGCCTCAAAAAATACTTTTAACTTCTCAAGAAATTAATAAAGAATTAAATTTCTTCAAAAGTGGAGACGTAATAATTAAGCGTTCATCTAATTTAAATAAAGTAATTTCTGATCTTTCAGATACAGAAATAAATTCTATTTTGATTGAGGCAGGCCCAAATTTAGTTAATGCCTTCTTAAATAACCATTTAGTTGATGAGTTAATCATGTATAAGTCTAATATTACTTTAGGTGAGGAAGGGGTTTCTTGGTTTGAAAATAAAACTATAGAAAGCTTCGGTTTTGATTTAAAATCCTCTCTTAAAATTATTAATGATATTAAAGAAACTTATCTAAAAAAATCGTGAACACAATAAAAGAAATAATTGATGACCTCAAAGAGGGGAAAATGGTTATTATCGTTGATGACGAGGACAGGGAGAATGAAGGCGATCTAATTTGTGCAGCAGACAAAATTAATTCAGCTACCGTTAATTTTATGGCAAAGCATGGTAGAGGCTTAATTTGTCTAACACTCACTAAGGAAAAATGTTCTGTTCTTGGATTGAAACAAATGACTGATTCGAATGAATCCAATAATAAAACAGCTTTTACTGTTTCTATAGAGGCAAAGGAAGGAATAACTACAGGAATTTCCGCTCAGGATAGAGCAACGACAATTCTTACTGCAGTTAATCCGGATGCAACTAAAAAAGACATAGCCCAACCAGGTCATGTTTTCCCACTTCAAGCAATGGATGGAGGCGTTTTAGCTAGAGCTGGACATACCGAAGCTTCGTGTGATCTTGCAAAGCTTGCAGGATTTTCTGCGTCGGGCGTTATATGCGAAATTATGAATGATGACGGCTCTATGGCAAGAAGAGATGATCTTATTGGGTTCGCCGAAAAACATAACTTAAAGATTGGTACTATTGCTGACTTAATTGATTTTAGATTGATAACTGAAGCAACTGTTAAAGAAGTCGAAAGAAAATCTGTTGAAACAGACTTTGGAGAATTTGAATTAAGGATTTGGGAGGACATGCTCGAAAAAAACTTCCATTTCTCTCTTTCAAAAGGCGACATTAAAAATATAGATGCTCCCTTAGTGAGAGTTCAAACTCAAAGCGTTTTGCAAGATACGTTAGCAATTAATGATCTTGGAAAGAAGTGGTCAGTTAGGAGCTCTCTAAAAAGAATATCTAAATCAAAGGCTGGAGTATTTGTTTTAATAAATCATAGAGATGCTAGTAGTTATTGGCTATCCTTACTTGAAGGAAAGGAATTAACTAAAAAAAGTAGGAGAGTTATTGGAGCCGGGTCACAAATTATAAGAGACTTAGGGCTTACAAAAATAAAAGTTCTGGGTACTCCAACTCAATATAACAATATCTCTGGATTTAATATTGAAATAGTAGGATTTGAAAATGAATAAAAATGATGAGATCTTAATCATTCATACAAGCTGGTATTCAGATTTTGTATCTCAGATGATGGATGTTGCTTTAAAAGGTTTTGAATCTGAAGGTTGCACTCTAAGATCTTTTAAAGCCCCTGGATCACTAGAAATTCCTGCCTTAGCTAAAGTAAAAATTTCATCTAAAACAAAAGGAATTCTTGCTATAGGAATTGTTATCAGAGGTGAAACATCTCATTATGATCTAGTCAGCAATGAAACTTTTAGATCATTGGGACAACTAGCCCTTGATTACCCTAATATTTCAATAATAAATGGAGTACTGTGTGTAGATAACAAAGATCAGCTTGAAAGAAAATATATCTCAACAACAGAAAATAATGTAATTGCACTAAAAGCTCTAATTAATGAAAAATCTAGCAAAATATAAGTTAGCTGTTAAAACTAGAGAAGTCCTAGTTCAAGCAATCTATCAACACTTATTTGAAAAAACTTCTTCTAACGAAATATTAGACCAATTTAAAAAAGAACATAGACCTGAAAAAGTAGACTTTAAAAGATTTAAGCTTTGCATGGACGAACTTATTAAAAAAATTGAGGTCATTGAAGAAACTATTTCTAAAAAGATGAAAATTAAAGAAAATGAAATCGAGCTTATTGATAAAGCAATCTTGTGTCTTGGAATAATAGAAATGGATATTAAAATGGCTCCAAGAAGTGTTGTTATTGATGAATGCATCAGATTAACAAAGAAGTTTTCTAATCCTGAATCCTATAGATTTATAAATGCTAGTTTAGATAAAATTTAGTTTATCTAAAATTCATAAATGTATGCTTTGCTCTCTTGAAGGACCAACAGAAATTATAGTTACTTTACAATTTACAGATTCCTCAATAAATTTTATGTAGTCCTTTAATTTATTTGGAAGTTCATCATACGAGCTGCATTGACTAGTATCCTCTTGCCATCCTTCAAATTTTTTATAGATGGGTTTGTTCTCATCATCATAACTTATACAGACATTTATATTTTGAAAAGTATCCAATACATCGGCTTTAGTAATACATAAACTGTCAACAGAGTTTATAAAGATTGCTTTCTTTAGGGCAACAAGATCAAGCCATCCACATCTTCTTGGCCTACCTGTTGTTGCTCCAAATTCATTACCTCGCTTAGCTATTTCTTCTCCATCCTTGTCAAAAAGCTCAGTTATAAATGGTCCCTCACCAACTCTTGTTGCATATGCTTTCACAATGCCAATTACATTATTAATGTGTCTTGGACCTATTCCAAGACCTGATGAGACTCCACCTATTGTTGTGCTAGATGAGGTGACATATGGATATGTTCCATGATCAATATCTAGAAAGGTTCCTTGAGCACCCTCAAATAAAATCTTTTTTCCCTCTTCAGCCCAAGTCATTAACAAATCAGTTGTATTAACAGAGAAGGTATCAGCAAAATCTCTATAAGATAGGAGATTATTTAAGATTTCTTCTTCAGAAAATGGCTCTGTATCATAAAAATGTTTCAATAATTTGTTATGAATCTTTATTAATCTTGAGACTTTTTTTCTTAATAGAGCTTCATCTTTTAAGTCACCAAATCTTATTGCTCTTCTTCCGACCTTATCTTCATAAGCAGGCCCAATTCCTCTACCTGTTGTTCCAATAAACTCATCTTTATCTCTAACTTGGTCTATTTTTATATGACTTGGGAGGATTAATGGGCAGTTTTCGCTGATGAACAATCGATTGTTTATTTCTACATCAAATTCTTTCAATCCCTTAATTTCTTTTTTGATAGCTTCAAGAGATAGAACAACTCCATTTCCTATAAGACATTTAATGTTTTTATGAAGGACTCCTGATGGGATTAAATGAAGAACAGTTTGAACCCCATCTACTTTTATTGTGTGGCCAGCATTATGACCGCCTTGGAATCTACATACTGCATAGACGTTTTCACTTAAAGCATCAACAATTTTACCTTTTCCTTCGTCTCCCCATTGCAGACCAAGGATAAGGGTATTGTTAGACATTTATTTTTCTTCGCCGGAAGAGTCTTTGAAGTATTTAAGGATTTCTTGGTTTGAATCGATCAGCATGACATCAGATTTGTTACTAAATGCATCAGGCAGAAGTTCCATAGTTCTAATGAATTCATACCATTCTGGATCTTTATTATGAGCCTCAGCATAGATTGCAGCTGCAGTAGCCTCACCCTCTCCTCTTAATTGCTGTGAAAGCTTATTTGCCTCAGCCAAGATAATTATTCTATCTTTGTCAGCAGAAGCAGTAATTTCTCTTGAGAGCTCCTTACCTTCTGATCTCAGCTCTTCTGCAAGCCTATTTCTTTCTGTTCTCATTCTCTCATATACAGAATTACTCAATTCAGGTGGAAGATCTATTCTTTTGACCCTAAAATCAATAACTTCAATGCCAAGGTCGACAACAGATGCTGCTAAATTATCTCTCATTATTCTCATTAACTCATCACGCTCACCAGATACAACTTCAGTAACACTTCTCCTACCAAACTGATTCTTTAATTCAAATTCAGTTCTTTGTCCTAGCAAGTTGTTGAGATTAGTAAAGCTCCCGCCTGTAGCCTTATAGAAAAGTAAGACATTACTAATTTTATATTTAATAAATGAGTCAACTAATAAGTATTTACTTTCATTTGTTAGAATTCTATCAGGATCTTCATCTAACGATCTTAGCCTAGCATCAAACTTTTTTACTTCCTGAATAATAGGCAGTTTTAAATGGAACCCAACGCCTACATCTTCTCTAACAGTCTCTCCAAACTGAAGAACGATTGCCTTTTCACGCTCGTCAACAATAAAAAAACTGTTAAATAAAATTAGTGCAGCTAGTAAAGAAAATAAAATAGTTGAATTCTTAAACGACATATTTAGTCCTCGTCCTCATCTTGTGTTTGTTGCAAAATATCACCCAAAGGAAGAAGTGTTATGTTGCTTCCAGCATTTACATCAATCATTATTTTTGTTGAATCTGAGTAAACTTTCTTCATAGCATCTAAATGAATTCTCTTCCTAACTACTTCGGGATTCTTTTTATACTCATCATAAACTTCATTAAATCTTACTGCTTCACCTTCGGATGTAAGAATTACTTGTTCTTTGTATGCTTCAGCAGCTTTGATAGTTGCCTCGGCTTGACCTCTTGCTTCAGGGACAATGGTTAGAGCATATCTCTCAGCCTCATTCTGAAGCCTAATTTTGTCTTCTCTAGCAGCAACCACATCATCAAAAGCAGCTTTTACAGCAACAGGTGGATCAGTTTTCTCAATGTTAACTTGCTGCACAATTAATCCAGCTTGATAAATATCTAGATATTCTTGAAGCCTATCTCCGACATCCTGAGCAATCTTTTCTCTTCCTACTGTTAGGGTTTGTTCTAATGAATTATCGCCAACAACAAATCTCAATGCGCTTTCAGTAGCTTTTCTGAGGCTTGCTTCTGGATCTCTTACATTCAGGACAAAGTCTTTAATATTACTAATTCTGTATTGAACCGACACTGTCACATCGACTAGATTTTCGTCTTGGGTAAGCATATTAGCTGTTTGTGAATATCTTCTTGTAAGTGCCACATCTTCTTTAAATCTTTTATCTATACCAAATAACATAAAGTTAAGGCCTTCAGTTTTCTCTGTGTGATACTCACCTAGTCTTAATATTAGTACTCTTTCACCGGGCTGAACTGTATAAATGGATGCAGATAGATATACAATTGCCAAAATAAAAAAACCATAGCCAATAAATCTACTTGGCGAAAAGTTAAAGCCACCTGATGATGAACCTTTTCCACCACCAGACCTGCTGCCTAAAATAGAAGAAAACTTCTTTAGAAGATCATCAAAGTCTTGATCATTTCCGTTGGAGCGATTACCCCAAGGGTCTTTATTATCCTTATTATCCCAATTCATAATTCTTATTATATATGTTTAACATTAATATATGGATGAAAGAAGATAATTAAAGAAATTATTTTTAAAAAATCTTCTCGACTAGGAATTTCTCAATTTCTAAAGCTGAGTTAGTGTCAAAAGTTTTTGAAAAATTAAACCTTCTCATCCAGGTTAGTTGTCTTTTTACCAATTGTCTTGTGGAAATTACACATTGCTCCTCAAGATCTTTTTCTTCTAATTCTCCTTTAAGAACTTGAATTGCCTCTTTATAATTTATTGAATTTAGAGCCGGATGATTTTTTGGGATATTTCTCAATTTAATTAATTCTTGCACTTCTTGAACGAGCCCCGCATTGATCATTCTTATAATCCTTTCTCGAATCTTTGATTGAAGAATTTCTCTATCACTCGGGAAAATACCTAGATTTATAAACTCAAATTTTTCATAAATATTTACTAGCGTTTCCTTCTTGAAATCAGAAAGTCTTTTGCCTGATATCTTGAAGACTTCTAGAGCCCTGACTATTCTTTGTTTATCATTTGCTTTAATCACTTTTGCTGATTCTGGGTCAATTTCTTTTAAATCACTAAATAGCTTTTCTACTCCCTTGGTATCAAGCTCTCTTAGAAGATCAACCCTGATTAGTTTATTTCCTTCAGGTATATCATTTATTCCTTTGAATAAAGCATTGAAGTACATCATTGTTCCACCAACAAGCAAAGGAATTCTATTTTCTGAATGAGCTTGCATTACAAGTCTGAGAGTCTGATCATAAAAATCCTTTACTGAAAAAATATTTTTTGGATCAATCTCATCCACTAAGTGATGTTTATACTGTTCAAGAATTTCCTTGGATGGCTTAGCAGATCCGATATTAAATTCTTTATAAATCTGAACTGAATCCACACCAATGATTGAAATTGGAAATTTTTTAATTAAATGTATTGCTGAAGAAGTCTTATTACATGCAGTCGGACCAATCAGAGTTATTATTTTCTTTTTTAACTCGCTATTCTGCAATTTATAAACTTGCTCTAATCAATGAAAGTTGACGTGAGGTAGCTCCGATATTCTTTTCAACAACATTGTTTGCATTTTGAATCATATCTTTTCTGAAATTATCTTGATCTTTATAAGTCCTATAAAAAAGTTTAAATATGTCTGATGGAGTTCTCACAATATGTGTTGCATTGTTATTAATAAAAGCTTCAACGATATTTTTAAAATTAAAATAGTTTTCACCTAATATAAATGGGCATTGCGCTATTGCTGGCTCAATAACATTATGACCACCTCTATTTACTAAACTTCCCCCAACAAATGCAAGTTGAGCATCTGCATATAAGGAAGGAAGAATTCCAATCGATTGAACTATTAAGATATCTGATGAAATTTCTACTTCATTTTCATATATTGACTCTGACCCCATGTTGAGAAAAAGGGATTTAACTTTTATTGCCCGCTCCGGGTGGCGAGGCACAACAACTAACTTGACTAAAGGAAAATCTTTTTTAATTAGATTAAAAGACTCTAAAATAATTTTATCCTCTCCTTCATGAGTTGATGCAGCAAGGAAATATGGATTTTCTAAGAACTTTTTGAAGCCAAGTGGCTCTGACTTACTAAAATCTGAGCCTTGATCAAATTTTACTGATCCCGTGACGTGAATATTTTTACAACCAAGTTGGAAGAAATGGTTTTTATCTTCATCTCCTTGAGACATAACGAGATCAAGATTAGAGAAAACTTTCTTTGAAAACATACTTAACTTCATGTAATTATTAAAACTTTTTTTAGATAGTCTTCCATTGCTGACAATTGATGATACTTTCATTACTTTGCATAAGTGAATAGAGTTTGGCCAAATTTCTGTTTCAAAAAAGATTGCTGCTTTTGGTTTTACTTTATGTAGAAAAAGCAATACAAAAAAATAAAAGTCCCATGGCGCATATGCGATATCTACTCTTTTATTATCAAGAAAGATTTGGTTTGCTTTTTTAAATCCTGTTCCAGTTGTTGTGGTAAGAATGACATGATGATCCTTAGAGAGCATTCTTACTAGATCACTCGATGAAATTACTTCCCCTAAACTTACAGAATGAAACCATACTGATTCAAGACCAGACTCCTTAGTGATTGATAAAAAGCCCAATCTGTTCTTTAGGTTTCTTAGGTAATTTGGGTCTCTGCTTCCCTTGAACAAGATTCTAATAATAAATATTGGGGTTAAAACCAGAAAAATGAGATTATAGATAAAGATAAGCATAGTTTTTTACTTTGATTAGTATAATAACTGTGCGACAGGATTAAAATGAAATTTATCAATCAAAAAATAGTTGTATTTTTTTGGAAGCTGATTGTTGCTTGCCCATTAAGTTTTCAAAATATATTGAGGAATATTTTCTTTTCTTTTTTAAAAAGTCCTAGCCTTAAAAGAAATATTTTCAGCAAAAAAAATATTGATATCGCTTTTCCAGAATTTAATGAGGAAGAGAAAAGAAATCTTTTCAATAAAAATCTCAAGTCAATGATTGGAGGCATTTTTGATACTGGTAAAGCATGGTTTTGGAATGATTCAAAAATAGTTTCTTTAATTCAATATGAAATCTCTGGGTTACATAAGCTCAATGGAGATAGTGGAAGTCTTCTTATTTTTAAACATTCTCATCATCTTGAGCTAGACTCAAGAATACTTGGAATGCATTGTGAGCTTTATGGAGTGGAAAGAGTTCATAACTCGCCTTTCATGCAAAAAGTTCAAAGTACTGGAAGATTAAAGGGACTCAATGGGCTTGCTGACAAGAACTCACCAATTACTTTTATCAAATGGCTAAAGAAAAATAAGATTGTCCTTTATGCAATTGACCAAGATTATGGCTTGAAGAATAGTACAAATATAGATTTTTTTGGCATTAAAACTGCTACTACAAATGCTCCTATAAAAATTGTAGATTCTACTCAGTGCAATGTTTTGTTTTTAAATTCATATTATGAATCAGACAAATTAATTCTTTCTATCGAAGAAATAAATATTTCAACCCCTAAGTCAATGATTCAAGAAATCTCCTTGCATGTTGAGGCTTCAATTAGAGAAAAGCCTTCAGAATATTTATGGCAACACAGGAGATTCAAATCAACCATGGGAAAGGAAAGATTTTATGATTGCTAAGCTAACTGAGTTTGAGAATATAAAAGGTTTTCTTCATCCAGATGAAGGAAAATTTCTTTATGAGCTATCTTCTAGGGAATGCAGGCATAGGTCTGCCGTCGAGATTGGCTCTTACTGCGGTAAGTCTGCCTGCTATATAGGTTTAGCTTGTAAAGAAAACAAAACAAAGTTATTTTCCATTGATCATCATAGAGGCTCCGAAGAGCAGCAATTCGGTGAAGAGTATTTTGATGAAGAGATCTATGATTATGAAAAGAATAGAGTTAATACTTATCCTCTTTTTATAAGCAATATTGAAAAATTTGACCTCATTGATACTGTTATTCCAGTTATTGATAATTCAGAGGAGGCATCAAAAAGAATTGAAGATGGCTTGGACCTTGTTTTTATTGATGGCAGTCACACCTTTGAGTCAGCAAGAAATGATTATTTATCATGGAGAGATAAAATAAGAATCGGTGGTATCTTAGCAATTCATGATATTTATGACTCAGAATTAGAGGGAGGCCAGGCGCCTAAAGAAATTTATGAAAAAGCATTAGCTGAAAATTTTGAGCTAATAGATAGAGTGCACAGCTTAGTTGCTCTTAGAAAGCTAGACTAAAAAAACATTTCCTTTTTTTGAGATCCCAAATACACAATCTGCAGCAATAATAACTGCAGCATTTGTCCAAGTTGAAAACTCATCAGGCCATAAAATATCTAATTCATATTGATAACCAGTTGGAAATATTCCTCTGCCATCTTGGAATCGCATTATTTCTTCTAAAATCTTTTTAGCATCTTCTTTTCTATTCATTACTACTAAACTAATTATAAATTCTGATGATTCTGCAAAAGTTACCCACGGCTCTTCAATAACGCATTTTATTCCTAATCCCTCATTGTAGAAATCACTAAGAGTCTTACTAATCAGTTCATCGTTTCCGATACCACATAAAAAAGGATAATAATTATCCATAGAAAACCTTTTCCTGCTGACACCATCGCGATCAAATTTATTTGAATTAATTTTTTCTTGATTCAAAAGTATTTCTTTATGGTTGGAATCTAAATCTAAAATGCCAGCAATCTTCTCATATGTTTTTAATGAGATATGAACTGAGCATGAAGCTGTTATCAGAGAATTATCAGAATATCCACCCTCATCTTTTGCCCAAAATAAGAATCCTTCTGAATCTGCAAAGGCTAAGGTCGAATTATATATATCCTGTATTTTATTTTTGTACTTGACTAAGTAATCAATATCACTATCAATTAAAAATTTTTGGTAAAGAGGAAGAAAAATATAAGGTGCATGATGGCTTTCATAATAGCTTTTACTTACTTTTTCATTGATAAATTCTGATGCAATGTGCCCTTCAGCATTTAAGTTATTAAAGAACCATTCAATGCCCTTATTAAATGCATCCCACTCTTCATAAATTGCAAGAGCTATTAAGCACTCACAGTGATCCCAAGGATCACACTTACCTCTATAGTCCCAGTTTATTGCTCCACTATTATTTTGATTTTCAATTATCCAATCCTTAGCTGGAACTAATTGATCTTTAATAATTTTCATAACTTCTTGAAATAAAAAGAAGTACTTTTCCCTAGAAATGGGTTAAGAAGATTATCTAAGACTCTTAAAATCATTGGATTTCTCAAGATTTGTCTCTCTAATATCTTTTTATAAATTTTCACAAGAAAATTGCTGTCTTGAGATGACCAAAATATACATCTAAGCCACCAATAAGGACTGTGTAAAGCATGATACTTTTCAGTCCTCTCTAAGTTATACCCCTTTTCCTCAACTTTTTCTTGAAGCGCACTTTTTCTAAATATTCTGACATGTCCACCTGGCATATTTTGATAATCTTTAGAGAGCAGCCAACAAATCTTTTCAGGAAAATAAGATGGCACGCTTATGAGCAAATTACCTCCTGGCTTAATT
>MDTB01194110.1_pt1 | contig 16278 bp, 12 predicted proteins | sample 811161 | NCBI WGS metagenome assembly MDTB01 (sample SAMN05326650, study PRJNA326480) | marine metagenome | isolation source: seawater | place: Mediterranean Sea | collected 2009 | reverse complement strand
TTGGGTTTACATTGACTGTCATTTTTTCTCCATCATTAGCTGAAAATTGAATGGTTGTCAGTTCAGCTGTAAAAGCTTCATCTAGTTTAATGTATTGGCCTTTTAAATTTATGGATTCTTTATTCGGTGCATCCACTTTGGAAGAGGATGTTAAAGATTGACTTTTAAATAATGTTAAAAGGGTATCCCGTGTTTTAGTTTGAGTAGCTTGTGACGCTTGATTATTCAATTCAGAAACTGTTGCTGGTGATGTTTTAGAAGATCCCGCTAGCGTAGGTTTAGAAGAGGACGGTTCCTGCTGAACTGAAAAATTAAAATGTTGAGACACCCCCGCTAAAACTTTTGCTACGTTTTTAGTCAAAGGACTATTAAGGCGACTAGCAGATGAACCTGCTGCTGAAACACCTTGTGGTAGATTGAAAGAATGTGGCGTGATATTTTTTATATTAAATCACCTCATATTTCCGAAATCATTTGATTTAATCTAAAATTAAACAAATCATGATAATCAATAGAGATGCAGGGCTTTTTGAACGTTAAATTAATAACGCTTGATTGCAAATTCCTAACGTGCAAAATTCCCCCCCTAAAAATTAACTATTTAGTTATACCCAATTTTAAACCAATTAAAACAACAACTTAGATCATTTGATGTGGATTAACCCAAGTATCAAAATCGTCGGAAGACAGTAATTCCAAAGCTAAAGCAGCGTCCTTTAAAGTACTCCCATCAGCATGCGCTTTCTTAGCAATCTTAGCCGCATTATCGTAACCAATATGGGGGTTTAATGCGGTAACCAACATCAGCGAGTTTTGAAGATTGGTTTCAATGGCAGAATGATTTGGCAGTATTCCAACAGCACATTGATCATTAAAGCTAATAATACCATCACTTAATAAACGTATGGATTGCAATAAATTATAAATTAAAACCGGATTAAATACATTGAGTTGAAAATTACCTGATGCACCAGCAAACCCAATAGCGGCATCATTGCCCATAACTTGAACAGCAATCATTGTTAAAGCCTCAGACTGAGTTGGATTAACTTTACCTGGCATAATACTTGAACCAGGTTCATTCGCAGGAATCGTTAATTCACCAATACCACATCGTGGACCAGACGCTGACCAACGAACATCATTGGCAATCTTAAATACAGCCGCAGCCAATGTTTTTAACGCACCACTCGCAGCTACAATAGCATCGTGTGCTGATAACGCCTCAAATTTATTTGGGGCAGTAACAAATGGATGTTTGGTCAATGTAGCAATTTCTTTTGCCACATTTTCAGAATAGTTTTCAGGTGTATTTAAACCAGTGCCTACAGCTGTCCCGCCAAGTGCTAATTCATAAAGTGATGGCAAAGCGGCTTCAATACGAACCATGGCACCACTCAATTGTTGCACATAACCACTAAATTCCTGACCCAATGTCAAAGGGGTTGCATCCATTAAATGCGTACGACCAATTTTTACAACTGAATCAAATTCTTTTTGCTTGGATTCAAACGTTTCTTTTAATTGTTGAATAGCGGGCAATAATGTATCTTTAATTTCAATCGCAGCGGCAATATGCATCGCTGTTGGAAATGTATCGTTGGAAGATTGTGATTTATTCACATCATCATTTGGGTGAATCGGATCTTTTGATCCAACATGGCCACCAGCAATTTCAATCGCACGATTTGAAATCACTTCATTAACATTCATATTGGTTTGAGTACCACTTCCTGTTTGCCAAACACTGAGAGGAAAATGATCATCAAGATCACCAGCTATCACCTCATCAGCAGCTTGTGAAATAAGATCTTTCTTTGAAACATCTAATTTTCCAGCCTGACAATTAACAATCGCTGCAGCCTTTTTTAAAACACCAAAAGCGCGAATAAGTTCACGTGGAAATGTTTCAATACCAATAGCAAAGTTCTTTAAGGAACGTGCCGATTGTGCACCATAATAAGCTGATGCTGGAACATCAATTGATCCCATGGTATCGGTTTCTTGACGAAAATTTGGTTTGGTTTCTGCTGACATAATGTCCTCCAATTGGTGTGTATAGTTAATAGTGTAAACCAATAATTATGAGCTGCCCAGATTCATTACATCAAAATATTTCAATGAGTTTAACAAAACTTTAACATTGGCTTTATATTCCCTAAACATAAGTTAATTATGATTAAGTCATGGGTTACAGTAACACGATCATTTTAGGGTCAGCTGAAAATGGAGCATTATCATACAAACAGTACATTGACATTGCAATGAAGGGAAACATGTATGAAAAAAAAGCCCTTGGAATCATGGACGATAAAAAACGCCTTCACGATCATAAAATTACGACTGGAAATAAAGAACAAGCAGAAAAAACAAACGAATTAAATAAACCAACATTCGATACGACAAAAATTACAAAAGCAAAACTTCAAAACATCCAAGAATCCTTTAAAAATGCTCTAAATAACGCAACAAACAAAATGCAACTTGTCTCTCCAAAAGGCCAATCAGAAAGTGTTGAATATATACCATTGATGTCAGCATCAAGTCACACGGCAGGAAATCAAAGTGTAAAAAAACCATTGGGAAAGAAAAAACGTAAAAGAGATGAAGAAATCGAAGATGAATATTTTATTAAAGAAAGTTCAGAAACAGATTTGTTTGTCTATTGGGAATTTGAAAAACAATTCCTAACCAACGCTTAATTGTCGTTTACGGCTTGAAACAATAACTCATACGTATCCATATACGTTTTTGCCGATTTGGACATCCCTTCTCCAAATGGAACAATGGTTGGTGATGTCATCATACCTGGGGGTTCGTTTTCAGCCTCAAAGTATCCTTGCAAAACTTTATGATCAAAATCATCCAATATAACCACTTTTTCTGGCTCACGTTGATAAAACACACTGCCCTCAATGGTCCAGATTCCAGTTGGGGACTTAAACGTCACAATTTTGAATTGGTCCACCAATTGATCATCCTCATAAATATTACCCATTAAATCCACCTCTGGCTCATTGGTTGACAAATAGATACGACCCTTTTGGCCCATAATTGGCAAATGATGCGCAACAGATCGAAGAAGGCCATCTGGGTCTTTATAAAACCGGCCATCGAAAGTGTATAAGTCCACACCATCCTGAGGCTCCAAACAAAAAACACTTAACTTGCCACCACCCACATAAAAATCCAGCGGACGATCACTCAATACGGGACGTTCACGATGCCAATCAATGTATTGAATTGGAATAATATCTTCATCATTATGTAAATAATTTACAAACTTATAGCGTTTAAAGCCCGGTGTATTTAAATGAAGAACAGCATTTAAATGAGCTTTAAAATTTAACAATTGACCGTGTATCCCTTCTTTCAACAAACGGTAATCACGCTGCATTGGATCTTTATAATCCGACCACTCCATGTAAGGTTTTTTAGCATGTTCAATAGGATAGGCTTCCCCAGGATCAGCATGCATAGAAAAAATAAAAATATAAGTAAAGCTAAACGTTACAAGGAGTAACTTCAAATAAGTCCTTCATCAGTTAACAGGCGCTCAGCATCTAGTGCAGCCATACAACCCGTTCCTGCAGCAGATATTGCTTGTCGATAAATCTTATCCTGGACATCCCCACAAGCAAATACCCCGGGAACACTCGTAATCATTGAACTTCCTTTTGTAATCAAATAACCGGTATCATCCGTCATCAACTGACCATTTAAAAAAGCCGTGTTTGGTTCATGACCAATGGCATAAAAAAGACCATTCGCATCAATGGTATTCGATTTTAAAGTTTGATTATTTTTAATTGTAATTTGAGTCATCAATTGCTCACCTAAAACTTCTTCAGCCTCTGTGTTCCAAAGAATATCAATTTTTTCATTATTTAAAGCACGATCTTGCATAACCTTTGATGCTCTTAAATGGTCTTTACGAACAAGCATCGTTACTTTTGAAGCAAATTTTGTTAAATAAGTTGCCTCTTCAACAGCAGAATCCCCGCCCCCAATAACCACCAATGGCTTATCACGAAAAATAGGGAGCCCACCATCACAAACAGCGCATGCTGAAATTCCCTTCTGCCAATACTCATCTTCACCTTTTAAAAATAAACGCTTAGCCGTTGCTCCAGTAGCAATAATTAAGGTATGAGCAAAAACATCGCCAAAAGAACCCGTTACTTTAAATGGACGCTTCGATAAATCAACCGAATCAATGGTTTTGGTATAAATTTGAGTACCACAGTTAATGGATTGCTCACGCATAGCATACATTAATTCAGGACCCATAACACCTTTTGGGAAACCAGGAAAGTTTTCAACATCCGTCGTAGTTGTTAGCTGACCGCCAGCTGCAACACCACCAGCATATTCACCTTCGAACATAATGGGGTCCAATTTTGCTCTGGCTGCATAAATAGCGGCCGTATGCCCAGCAGGACCAGAACCAATTATAATAACATTTTTTGTTTGATTAATTTCATCTTCTAAAACCACCGTAAACTCCAATCACATATTAAAAAAATCACTGACAAAGCTATCTTCCTCTTCTTTTTTAATCGCAGAGTTCTTTACTTTCTCAATCATTTCTAATGTATCAAATTCGGTTGGTTCAGTACCAGACCAATATTTTTCGATGGTTACCTTGGCATCATCTGGTGTATCAGCTGAAGCGAGTAATTTCGTATCCCAATTAACACGTCGTTTCACCATCCGCCGAGGATATTTAAAATCCTGCGCAGGAACACCCGCCAATGCTTTTTTCATAAACTCTTTCCACATACGTGCTGGAATCCAACCACCAGTGACGCGGTTCATCGGATCGTTATCATCGTTACCAACCCAAGTCGCACAGACCAATTGGGGAACAAAACCAAAAAACCAGGCATCTTTATAATCCGATGTCGTTCCAGTTTTTCCAGCAATTGGGCGGGGAAGTTTTGCACCACGACCCGTTCCATAATCAACAATTCCACGCATTGTATCAACAAGCGTAACGACTAAATTCTCATCTAATACTTGTTCTTCACGAAACCGATGCTTAAACAAAGGAACCCCATTTCGATCTTCAATCCGTAAAATAGAAACTGGCTTAACCTTTTTACCGTAATTTGCAAACACCATATAAGATTGCATTAGCTCAATCATGGTGACTTCATTGGCACCCAAAGGCAACGAAAGAACCGGAGACATTGGCGATAATATGCCTGTTTTCTTAGCAAATGAAACCACAGTTTTAGGACCAACCAAATCGTTTAACTTTACAGCAACAACATTCACTGACTTTTCAAATGCTTTTCGAATCGGAACATTACCTAAAAACTTCAACGTGTAATTTTGAGGAGAATACGGACCTTCAATGGTATTAAATGTAACCGGTGTATCAGAAACAATCGTTCCCGGTGAGAACCCTTTATCAAATGCAGCCAAGTATACAAAAGGTTTAAATGCAGATCCGGGCTGACGATGAGCTTGAACCGTTCGATTAAACTGAGAATCACCAAAATCAACACCACCCTGCATGGCCATAACATAACCATTACGAGGATCAATTGCCAAAAGGGCCGCCTCTTTATAATTCAAACTGGGGTATCGCTCACCTTTTAATACAAAAACCTGATTACCAAAATCGCGATATTTTTTTACTACAGCCTCAGCATGCTGTTGTAATTCATAATTTAAGGTGGTGTATACTTTCATACCGGATGTATAAAGAGCTTCTTCACCATACATTTCAACCAATTGATCAACAACATAACTGGTAAAAAACCCAGCCTTATACCGATGCCGTTTTCTACCCGCTAAATTCATCTTTTCATTAAAGGCATCTTCAGCTTGTTCAGCCGTTATGAGTCCTAAATTTTGCATGCGTTGCAAAACAACTCGCTGACGACGTTTGTAACGATCATAATAGCGAAAAGGACTAAATAATTCCGGACCCTTTAACATACCGACCAAACCTGCGGCTTCCGCAAGTGTTAAGTATTTGGATTTTTTGTCAAAATACATTTGAGATGCGGATTCAATACCATAAGCATTGTGGCCCCAATAAACCTGATTCAAATATAATTCTAAAATTTCAGTTTTTGTATATTTTCGCTCAATTTCAAGCGCCATTAAGATTTCTTTAATTTTACGTTCAATCTTTTTTTGTTTTTCCAAAAATAAGTTACGCGCCAATTGCTGAGTTAAGGTTGACCCCCCCTCAACAAAAGCCATGGCTTGAATGTCACGATAAAGTGCCCGCATAATACCTTTTAAATTAATACCATGATGTTTGTAAAAATCCGTATCTTCCATTGCAATAACGGTTTGTTGAAGTGTCTCTGAAATATTATCGATTGGAATACGTATTCGATTTTCTTCTTGATGAAGCTCAGCTAAAATAATCCCATCCGATGAATAAATCTTAGTAGTTTCAGCAGGAATATATGTACTAATTGAATCGATATCAGGCAAAAAGCGTGAATAATACATAGCAACGAGTATTGCAACAACAAAACCGATACCACCAAATATTAATGAAAATTTAAATAATTTGCCAAAGGCAAACTTTACCAAGCCCAGTTTATTTGATGAACGACCAAATCGACTACTCGAAGATGACCGCGATAACTTCCCAATTGCACGTTTTGATCTAAATATCACATTAAACTCCTTTTAATGCCTTATGGTTTATATTAATGCATTTAGCCTCATGAATCAACGGATTTGTTAAGATGCAATTCGACTCATTTTAAAAGAAGACTTATAATAAAAATATGACAAACATTAACTTTGATTTATTTGTTGATATTATTTCTGATGACGACATTAAATCGCAATTGATTGATAACAAACCCTTAACCATTAAATGGGGAGCAGATCCATCCGCACCCGACTTGCATTTGGGTCATTTTGTAATTTTAAATCAACTGGGTATTTTACAAAAATTAGGCCATAAAATCATTTTTATTATTGGGGACTTTACCGCCCGCATTGGCGACCCAACAGGAAAATCTGCAACACGTAAACCACTATCCGAAGAAGATGTTAAAAAGAATTCTGAAACCTATTTAAATCAAGTTTTTAAAATATTGGATCCAAAAAAAACAACCGTTGTTTACAATTCCAGTTGGTTAAATCAACTGAGTCCAACAGATATCATTACATTATGCTCAAAATATACGGTTGCTCGAATGATCGAACGCGATGACTTTTCAAAACGATTTCAAAACAATACGCCCATTGGAGTTCACGAATTCTTATACCCATTAATGCAAGGCTATGATTCTGTTCATTTAAAAAACGATATTGAAATTGGAGGAACAGACCAAAAATTCAATCTTTTGGTTGGACGGCATTTGCAAAAAGAATCCGGCATTAAACCACAAAGTATTTTAACCTTACCCATTTTAGAAGGACTTGATGGCGTTCAAAAAATGAGTAAATCATTGAACAATCATATTGGAATTTTAGATTCACCCAACGAAATGTTTGGAAAATGCATGTCAATTCCTGATGAATTAATATTACGCTATTTTACACTTTTAACAGAACTGTCAAAAGAAGACATCGCCAACCTTGAAAATCAATTAAACAATGGTGATAACCCGCGAAACATAAAGTTAAACTTAGCAAAAATCATAGTGGCAAGATTCCACTCAAGCGCTGCTGCAGAAAAGTCGAAAGAAAATTTCATTAATGTTTTTTCAAAAAAAGCCATTCCAGATGATATTCCAGAAATCAACGTAACTATTAATTCTGAGTATTTTATGATTCCATTTCTTTGCGATCAAAAGTTAGCACCATCCAAAAAAGAAGCGCGACGACTCATTGAACAAGGAGCCGTATCACTGGACGATCAACGAATTTCAGATCCAAACCATTCATTTGTAATTAAAACCTCAACAATCATCAAAGTTGGAAAACGAAAGTTCCTAAAAATTAATCCATCAAACGAATAAACCGTTTGCAATCGGCTGGACGATAGCCTATCGATAGTAACGCATTAAAAATCTGCTTGGCCAATTCGAGCTGTTGAAGTTCTTCATAATAAACCACGCCCAATACAAACATTGCCTCAGCATCCGTATTTTCAATTTGAATAACAAGATTTGCAAAAACAAACGCTGGCCTGTATTGACGATGTTCAAAAAATAATTGCATGTAACGTTTCGCAGAATCTCGAGTCACCGATTGACCCAATTTATGAGCGTTAAAAAATTCAAAAATATAATCTTTATCAAGTTGAATGGGCGTACCCCAAGTCCAGAAGAAAGAATGGCTACCAAAAGAGTCATCAATAAATAACAAACGATCCAAAAGCGAAATATTGATCTCAGATTCGTAATTTTGAACCACCAGATAAAGGCAAAGTTGATCCCAACCAAAAGCAAAGGGCTTAAAATCCAACAAATGGGTTTTACTTTGGATAAATGCAAGCCATTGATGAATAACATGAAACGCAGATTTGGAAAAAAAATTAGTGCTGGCTGAATAATATCGATGAAAATCATCAACTGTCACTTTTAAATTTTTACATAAGGCCATCTGAACGGAGTCATCTAAAAGGCCTTGAATCCACGAGGTAAAATCTGTTCGGCACAATGTATCAACATCCAGCATCAATACCCAATCAGGATCATATCGATCAACAACATCATTGAGCACATACACTTTACGTGAAGTCATACACTCTCTTAATCCAACAGTTTGAAGTGGTAGACCATATTGATTGGTCGTATCAAGCTCAACACTAGCAAACTCACAAATCAATTGAATGTCATTTTTCATGGCCAATGTTCCATTAAATATTGAAATGAAAATTGGAAAACGATGCCCCAGCGCAACATAAGATTCTAAAAACAAAATCAACCACCGATAGTAAGTATCGTTACATTGAAGTACAATCATAAAAATATAATACCACCTACAAAGCAAACTTTTATCAAAACTTCGCTTTTCGCCAATAAATACACGCTAATTTTTGCTTTAAAATAAAAATAATGGTTTTATAGCCGTTTTTTTAAATTTTTAAAATATAACAAAAATAAAGCGCAATTAATCGAAATAAACAATTTTAATTACCCTTAAAACATGTTACAATACGTAAAGAAAGCTAAAAATGCTCTTTTTTTGACCATTTTCAAACATTTCAAATTTAATATAAGTGAGTGATAACATGAGTAAAGATTATGGTGCAGATCATATTAAAGTCTTAGAAGGACTCGAAGCCGTACGAAAACGGCCCGGAATGTACATTGGTACCACTGGAATAAATGGACTCAATCATTTAATTTATGAGGTTGTCGATAACAGTGTTGATGAAGCCATGGCCGGTTACTGTACAGAAATCGACATCATTATTGATACCGATAATATTGTAACTGTTAAAGACAATGGTCGTGGAATCCCAATTGATACCCATAAGGAAAAAAATCTTCCTGCCGTTGAAGTTGTATTAACAACATTGCATGCTGGTGGTAAATTTGAAGGCGAAGGCTATAAAGTATCAGGGGGCCTTCATGGTGTCGGTGTTTCTGTTGTAAACGCACTTGCTGAGTGGTTAGAGGTTTCAGTAAATCGGGATGGCAAAAATTATCTTCAAAAATATTTTCGCGGCGAACCAAAAGAACTCATTGGAACATTTAGTGAAACGTCTGAAGAAGCCACTGGAACAGTCATTAAATTTAAACCAGATGCGAAGATCTTTGATACCGTTGAATTTGGAATTGATACAATTGCCCATCGTTTGAAAGAACTTGCTTATTTAAATCGTGGATTAACCATCAATTTTTACAACTTTCGTGATTTCGAAAGTGAAGATGATGCCAAACAAACCTATAGTTTCGAAGGTGGAATATCATCGTATGTAGAGGATTTAAATCAAAACAAAGAGGCATTATTTACACCCCCCATTTATTTAAAAAAATCACGAGAACTTTATGAAGTAGAAGTTTCTGTTCAATATGTATCAGATCATTATGATGAACAAATCGCATCATTTGCAAATAACATTCGTACAAGAGAAGGTGGCACCCATTTGTCTGGTTTTCGAACCGCAATGACCCGAGTGCTTAATTCATTTGCCAAAAAATATGATCTAATTAAAAAAGACAAATCAAGCGCACTAACAGGCCAGGACTTAAGAGAAGGTTTAACAGCAGTTATAAGTGTGAAACTACAAAACCCGCAATTTGAAGGTCAAACAAAAACCAAGTTAGGAAATTCAGAAATTAAAGGGGTTGTTGATTCATTGCTTGATGAAGGATTAACAGATTACATTGAAACCAACCCAAAAGTAGCCAAACTTATCATAACAAAAGCATTGCAAGCACAACGTGTTCGAGAAGCTGCAAGAAAAGCACAAGATTTAGCACGACGAAAATCAAGTCTTGAAAGCACAACCCTGCCAGGGAAGCTTGCGGATTGCACAGAAAAAGACCCTGCAAAATGTGAAGTTTTTCTTGTAGAGGGTGACTCTGCTGGAGGTTCAGCAAAACAAGGACGAGATCGTAACTTCCAAGCGATATTACCGTTAAGAGGTAAAGTACTAAACGTAGAAAAATCACGATTAGATAAAATATTGGCAAATGAAGAAATCCGATCATTAATAACAGCCGTTGGTCCAGAAGCGCTGAAAAGCTTATCAACCGAAAGACAAAATACCGAAGAAGAAGAAGAGGAAGTAACAACTGAAAGTGTGTTAAGTAAGTTACGATATCATAAAATCGTTATTATGACAGATGCAGACGTAGATGGTGCACACATACGAACCCTTTTACTCACATTTTTCTTTCGATATGCGCGAGAATTAGTTGAAGCTGGGGCCTTGTATATTGCACAACCACCCCTTTACCTAATTCGACAAGGAAAAGGTGGTATTTATGCCTATAACGATAAAGAACTCGATGAAAAATTAAAAGAGCTTGGTAAAGACAAAGAAAAAGTTAACATACAACGCTATAAAGGTTTGGGTGAAATGAACCCTGATCAATTATGGGATACCACACTAAATCCAGAAAAACGAACCATGCTTCAAGTGAACATCCACGACGCTGAAGTTGCTGATGAAATTTTTTCATTGCTCATGGGTAGTAAAGTAGATCCACGAAAAGAATTTATTGAAAAATACGCGAGCACTGTTCGTTGGATTGATGTATAAGGAGATAACAAATGGACGATACACAAGGAAATTTATTTAACGAAGAAAATAACGCTGAAGAAAATAACACCGATCAATCCATCAATGAATCAACCGAAACAGACGCTGTTGAAGTCGATGGCGCCGATGGTGGTGATGGTGGAGATTCTGACAACGGCATCAGTTTAATTAATATCGATGATGAAATGAAATCATCATACCTTGAATATGCAATGTCGGTTATTGTTGGACGTGCATTACCAGATGCTCGAGATGGTTTAAAGCCTGTTCACAGACGAATTTTGTATTCAATGTATGAATCTGGGTACACATCATCCAAACCCTACAAAAAGTGTGCACGTATCGTTGGTGACGTACTAGGACGTTACCACCCACATGGTGATACCGCCGTTTATGATTCATTGGTACGAATGGCACAAGACTTTTCAATGCGCTACCCACTTATTGATGGGCAAGGAAACTATGGATCCATTGATGGTGATAATGCTGCTGCAATGCGATATACCGAAGCTAAAATGGCAAAGTTAAGCATGGAACTTCTCCATGACATTGAAAAAGAAACGGTAGATTTTGCTGCCAACTTCGATGAATCTTTAGAAGAACCCAAAGTCTTACCGGCTCGCTTACCAATGCTCTTATTAAACGGAACATCAGGAATCGCAGTAGGAATGGCGACAAATATCCCGCCACACAATTTAACCGAAGTTATAAACGGCGTAAATCATTACATTGATAACCCAGAAGCGAGTGTTCCAGAATTAATGGAACACATTAAAGGTCCAGACTTTCCAACAAGGGGAATTATATGTGGTCAAAGTGGAATTGTAAGTGCATATGAAACTGGGCGAGGCATTATTACACTTCGATCCAAAACCCACATTGAAGAAAATAAAAAAAGAAAAGCGATTATCGTAACTGAAATTCCCTATCAAGTGAATAAAGCCAATGTAATTATTAAAATTGCTGAACTAGTAAACGATAAAAAAATCAATGGCATTTCAGATTTAAGAGATGAATCTGATCGTAAAGGCCTTCGAATTTATATTGAATTAAAGCGCGACGCACAAGAAGCAATCATTTTAAATCAATTGTTTAAGCACACGCAATTGCAAACGTCATTTGGAATAAACATTGTCGCATTGGTGAATGGGCAACCACGAACCCTAAACCTAAGAGAAATCTTCTTTCATTATGTGAATCACCGCAAAGAAGTCATTCGTAAACGAACAGAGTATGACCTTAAAATTGCGAAAAATCGCCTTCATATATTAGAAGGACTTCGAATTGCACTGGATCATATCGATGAAATCATTGCACTCATTAAAAAGTCTCAAGATGCCAATGTAGCCAGAGCTGCATTAATTGAAAATTATAAATTAAGTGAAAAACAAGCCAATGCAATTCTCGAAATGCGTTTGCAACGCTTAACTGGTCTTGAACAAGAAAAAATAGAAAATGAATACAATGAACTTAAAATAAAGATTGCAGATCTTGAAGACATTCTTGTAAATAAACCACGTGTATTACTAATCATAAAAGATGAGCATAATGAACTTAATAACCGTTTTGGAGATGACAGAAGAACTGAAATTGGTGAAGAAATTAACCAAGTGGATATTGAAGATCTCATACCAAAACAAACCGTAGCAATTTTAAGAACAAGAAATGGATTTATTAAACGTATGCCAGTATCAAACTTCCGTAGTCAATTAAGAGGCGGTCGTGGAGTGAGTGGAATTTCGACAAGGGAAGAAGACATTATTGAACAAATTTTAGTGACCAATAGCCATGATTTTCTACTGTGTTTTACATCAACTGGTAAAGTACATAAGATAAAATCCTACCAAATACCTGAATCATCTCGTACAAGTAAGGGATTATCCATCAATCACCTGTTGGAATTGGATGAAAAAGAAAAGATAACAAGCATTATCCAAGTTAATAACTTTGATACCGATGAATATTTAATGATGTGTACAAGAAAAGGTGTCATTAAGAAAACAGAACTCGGTTCATTTAGTTACTTTAAAACCCGTGCAATTCGCGCCATTAATTTAGATGAAGGCGATGAGTTATCGTGGATCATGCGCTCAAATGGTGAAAAAGACATTATTCTAGCGACTTCTGCTGGTATGGTCATTCGATTTGATGAAAAGCAAGTGCGCTCAATGGGTCGAACATCTCGAGGCGTAAGAGCAATCAAAATTAAACCTGATGATAATTTAGTAAGTGTAAGCTTAATTGATCCAGATACAACAAAACTATTTTTACTATTATTAACAACCAAAGGCCATGGAAAGAACATCCGAGTTGATGAATTTAAGATTCAGAATCGCGGGGGTATTGGTGTTAAAGCATTAAAATTTAGAAAAACAGTACCCGGTGACCAAGTTACAGATGCAGAAGTTGTTGAAAAACATGACGAAATCATTGTAGCCACCTTTAATGGAACGATTTGTCGCCAAAAAGTAGCAAATATTTCGGTTCAACGCCGGACATCACAAGGTGTTCGAATCATCAAACTTGATGACAACGATGAAGTAATTTCACTAGCAAAAGTTGTTGAAATTTCTGAAGAAGACGAAGCAAAAGAAACAAACAATCAATCAAACGTTAAAGCAGAGTCACCAGCATAATACACTAAATTAAAGGGGGGGATTAACGGTAAAATGAACGCATTATTTGCAATTGCAATTTGTACTGAATTGATTTGGTAATTGATATATTTGACAAATCGATTGGATCAACAAATATTGATGTCATGTTTAATAAATTGGCCATTAAAACATCTGTTAATAGCTGATCACCAATAAACGCCGATTTGCTCGGATCAACGTTCAACTGAGTCATGATGCGGCGCATGGTAAAAACAAATGGCTTACAGGCAAAACTAACACCTGGCAAATCCAAACTTTTAGCAACCTTTTGAATACGATCAACACTGGAATTATTGGAAACCAAAATAACATTGTCAAACTCAATGGACTTAATCGAATTAAATAAATTCAAACATTGAATTGAAACATTGGTTTCTTTATAAGAAATCAATGTATTATCAACATCAAAAAATAAATGACGAATGCCTTCATCCCAAAATGACCCAAAATCAATATCATAAATAGACTCAAAAACTTGAGATGGACGTAAATATTGATAAGTAATTTTAGAAATATGCGAAGACGGCATGGCACTTACATTAAACAAGCTTTAAACCCTTTGTGTAATGCTTTAATTTCATCATATTTTGTCATCATAGACACACGATTTGCAATTAATCGAGCCGATGAATAAAACACTTCATCATATTCAACCAACTGGTTTTCAACCAATGTTTGTCCTGTCGCTGTTAAATCACAAATAATATCAGCAACACCCGTCATTGGCGCTAACTCCATAGCACCATAAAGTTTAATCGGAATACAGCGTAATGATTTCTGTTGAAAGTATGCAAATGTCGCATTCTCATACTTGGTTGCAACTCGAACATTATGAGATAAATAACGATCTTTAAACGCCTTCGGTCCAGCGAGCACCAAACGGCAATCCCCATATTTTAAATCCAATAACTCCAAAACATCCGAGTTTTGCTCAATTAAAACATCTTTACCAACAACACCAATATCGGCAGCCCCTTGTTCGACGTAAACGGGAACATCCCACGGACGAACCTTCATTAATTTTAACTGACCTGATGTATCCATAGTGGACAACTGGCGAGAATCTGAAAGATCATTATCAAACTGATATCCCATATCATTTAAATAATCCATGGACTTCTTCCATAAATACCCCTTCGCACAAGCGATCGTTATCATATTATCCATATAAAACCCGTTCAATATGATGAAGACGTAACGAAAAACCAATGGCATTTGAATCAAAGTTAAATGCTTTGAGAACCCGGTCATAGCGTCCACCAGAACCAATCACTTTTCCGTAAGACTTAGAAACAACATCAAAAAATATCCCATTATAATAATTTAAATCCTTATATAAACCAAAATTAACAAAAACATTGTTTAAGTTTAAATTTTGAATTTGATCAAAAAATTCTGACATATAATTAAAACCCGACAATGTTGCCTTATCACCGCGTTCTGGAAGTGAAGAAAAACCCAAAAAATCACCTTCTGATAGTCGCTTTAAATCACCAGGCCCATATGAAGCAAAAAGTTCAGGATGAGCAACATGAATTTCTATATCAGATAAACCAGCAGCTTCACAGACTTCTAAAACCAATTGAATCATATTCACTTCTTCAACTAAAGATAAAGGCCCAATATGCTCACAACCAAACTGAAAGATTTCAGTTTCTCCCAATAATGGATCTTTTCGAAACACAGGATCATGATAGTACAATTGAATCGGTAAAGTATCGCTTAAGCGCGAGGCTGAAATTCGAGCAATGGGTGTTGTATGATCGGGACGCAAAACCAATCGTGTTCCTGCACCATCAAAAAACATGATGCAATCCTTTGAAAGCGCACCTAATGCTGGTTCTAAACGGTCAAAATTTTCGATTGAAGGCGTAATTATTCTCTGATAGCGATGGTCTTCAACAACTGCTTTCATTTTATGAATTAATTGATCCCGTTGATGAATATCTTTTGGCAGATAGTCTCTAAGGCCCAAAGGTATTTGTTTCATACATTACAGAGTATCATAAGGCGGATGGGATGCAATAGTATTTACGAAGTTAAAGCCATTAAAACAGACTTAAAGCGGACATCAAGATTAATCATAATTAATGATGGATCAACAGCAGACAAATCATCTAACATTAAATGCAATTCTTCATAAAATACATCCAAAAGATAATTACTTTCTGATATTGAGAAATCATTGATTCGAGCCTGATGCAAAGGTTGCAATAAATTAGGAACAAAAAATTCAGGAAAAATAATTTTAGCACCAACGATTTTTTTTAATTTCGGTAAATCTTTGTAAGATGAAAAAGACAATTGGATCGCTGGATCAACTTGCTGTGATAAAACCAGCGTCCGTAATTTATGCCGCCAAAATCGCAACCTTTTCTTTGATGAAGCAACAATGATCAACGGTCCTGTTTTAGCAGCATGTGGATAGCTTTTACGTTCACCAGAAAATTTTTGATTCGCAAAATAACTTGCGTC
>MDTB01229648.1_pt1 | contig 16279 bp, 6 predicted proteins | sample 811161 | NCBI WGS metagenome assembly MDTB01 (sample SAMN05326650, study PRJNA326480) | marine metagenome | isolation source: seawater | place: Mediterranean Sea | collected 2009 | reverse complement strand
GGCAAAGTTTTAAATTTTAAGTTTTGGAGTCAAAACTTAAGTAATAAATCAATAAATGTGCATAAAACTGATATTGGTAATTATGGATTAAATAGTAGCGATATCACTAGTATTCATGATAACTTACTAGTTAATGTTTTGCTAAATGAAAGTTTTCTAGAAAACTCTAGAAATAGCATTGAAAACAATTTATTTCCTGTTTTTAATGATGTATTAAAAAGCAACAATATATCTTGCAATATTGAAGTTCCGGTGCAATATACAGGTAGTAATTTTATTGAAAACTTTGACTATATTATATTAGAACAGTCACCTGAAATTGATTATCCTGAAAGTTGTAGTCGTATAAATATTAACACATTTTCAGACAGCAATTTAAATAATGATTATAATTTAATTTTAAGCAATCCAAGTCATGACACAGAAACTTCTTTTACAGACTTTGAAGACGTTAGATTGTCAATTGACTTTTCAACTAGTAAGTTTATTAATAAAGAAATATCAAAAATGATACTGGTTAATGATTATTTTTCAAAAACTCTAAGTAGTTCTTCAAGTTTATATGATGAAAATTATCAAGGCTTATATGAATTAAGAAATGTTTTTTATGAAAAGTTAGAGTCTGAAGTGAAGATTAAGCAACTATATCAAGTATATAAATATTTTGACAATATACTTGAGGAATTATTGTATGACGCTATTCCAAATAGAGTTCATTATCATGGATTTAATTTTGTTATTGAATCCAATATTTCGGAAAGAAGCAAATATCAGTATAAAATGTCAAAAAATAGACTTGGTCTTAATGACACATCACTTAATTTTAACAACTATTCAAATAAATTTTTAGATAATCAATATTGGGATAATATAAATACCAGATCTGATCTGTTTGAAACAAAAAACACATCGAATACAATTTATAGGAAGTACTGGAAAAGATGAAAACAGTAAAAATCCAAGGTTTTAGAGAACACTTATTTATTGAAGGTTCTGGTTATAATGTAACTTTTTTAAACAATAACGTTGTACCTGTTAAAAAGTCCAAAAACTACTTTAAGTCAAAAGAATTTAGCAAAGAAATGCATTTGAGACTTGATTTTATTAACAATTCTAAAAAAAGCTTAAATGATCAAAAGTATAATGACTTATATACTTCAAATAAAAGAAATTTTATTTCACCTTTCGTAGAGAAAAATAATTCGTTTATAGAAAAAAGAAAAAACAAGTCTATATTTTATAAAAATTATGGTGCTAATTCAGGTAATCTTTTGTTTAATCAGCAAGATACACAAGAATTTAAAGATATACAAAAATTTTCTGTTAAAACTTTCGTAGGATTAACAGAAATTGAGCTTATGCAATACGATTTTCCTTTTGAATTTAATACTAATGAATATTATAAAAAGTCTAGTAGAATAGATATTTTTGATTTTATGAATAAACTTAAATTTAGCTCTATAGGTGTTGATAAGCTTAAAGGTGCTAGAGGTTTTGCATTAAAATCTGGACTCGATGCTAATAAAAGAAATTTAAATATAGATAATAAATTTTTAAAATATGAAAATAGTCATACTTTTTTTGAAGATGGCGTTTTAAGCTCTTATGTCTATAATAAAAACAAAAGATCTGTTATAGACTCAATTACAGAAACATACGATCCTAACACAGGAGAAACATCAACTCAAATAAGTTATAGAAGCGTTACAGTAATAAGTAAAGAACCTAGATATTCTAATTTAGAAGAAGTAAAAATTAAACCTTTTTTTGATGCTGTGTATACTGAAAGTAATAACTTGATTAAAAATGATTCACAAATATTTATTAATAAGTTGACAAATGTAGAAATTAATAATATTTTATTGGCAAATAGAAGCAAATATAATTACTTAGAAGAAGATTATGTGTATTCAGCAAGAGGAAAAACCGTAGACTATTCTAATAGTAGTGGTTTAGATTCTTTAGTTTTTCATGAAAGTTTAGATTGATGCCTAAAATAAGAAAAAAAGCAAGACTTTTAGTCAATAGTGAGTATAGAAAAAAATCAGGTATTTTAACAAGATCACTAAAAAATATTATTAAAAAAGATAATAAAAGAAAAGATTTTTTTAATAATATTTTTTTACATGAACAATTTGATCCAGGCTTAGAAAGCAAGCCTTATAATGATGACAATACTATACTTTTTGTCGACAAGCTTGTTAATCAAACTTTACCCTTAGAAGAAAAATACAAAAATAAAAACAAAGTTTTGCATACACCTAATGAATTTGATACTACACAAACAATCAATAAACTTGTAGAAAGCAACGTATATTCAAAGCTTATTTATCCAAACTATGACAGTAAAAAAAGAAGAAATACTTTTTTAGAAACTTTTTCAACTAGCAAAGAAGATTTAGAAGGGAATAAGGAAACTATTAGTCTAGTGTTAGATTTTAACGAGCAATGCAAGTTATCTATTAACAACACAAACCCAGACGAGACAATAACTTTAGGAGGAGAAACTTATAAAGTAAGCAACTCTAATGTTGCTTATTATAATTTTGAAAGAAAAAGCTGGGATTATCTAGGCGATGTAGCAGAAAACTATTTTTCAAATTATTTAAGTTTTCAGGCATGCCCGATAGCTTTTAACTCAATTAGCACTAAAAATTCATATGAAGCAAAAAATATGTCTTTAGGATTGCCTGTAAATATGTTAGGCTTTCCTTTTGACAGTAAGTTTCAAGGCATGAATAGGCATTTGTACAAAATGTCAAAACACATAAATAAGCCTTTTGTTCTAGAAGACATTAAGATAAAGTTTATAGCATCAAATCTTTCTGAAACTGAAGCTAGTAATGCTTACGAGCTTTTGAATTCGCTCAGCTTCTTTGTAATAAATCAAAGAAAAAACTTAAATGAACTTTCTTTTGAAAACTTAGGCTTTGATAATACTACATACAATGCATACTATATTGATGAAATATCATTTCACGGTAATACACCTATTACACATAGTGTCAATCAAACTCCTGAATTTACAATAATAACTGATCCTGGAAATGCTAAAGAAAATTTTGTAACGTTTACAGGAAATTTTGATGCAAGTACTCTTAAGCATGATGAGCTTCAAGCTTCTCAAAGAGAACTTGTATCTTATTTAACACTAGTAAATTATTCTTCTGGTGGAATAAAAAATTCTAATCTAGATATAGAAAATATTAGAAATAATGCAGACTTTTTCTATGAGAATCAAAGTAGTCCTGTAGATTCTTCAAACTTTAATGAATGCAATTATGAAAGAAAAGACATTATAATGTCTGGCAAGTGTAGAACTCCTGTTTATCACGAAGAAATAGAAAAAATAAGTAATCTTAACGTTTACCCAACAGTAAAATTTAGAAATAGAACAGGCACCGGATATAGAACAGACAGATCATATGAAACTGACTTTGGAATTAAAAAAGAAAGTGAAGATTATACGGATAATTTTAATAGAAGTTTAAATATAAGCAAGGAAATTTTTAAGGAAAATCAATATATACTTTTACCAGAAGATAGCTTAATATTTGGCTTTTCTTTTAATACAAACATGGACTTTATAGAAAACTCAAAATTTGCTAAAGATATAATGTTTTTGCATGATAAGCTAGAAATAAATTTAATAGGTAGATATCATAGAAATAAACAACCTTTTAAGCATATACAAAAAACTTTTACACAAAACGATAAAAAAGAAATTTTTCATTTTGAAAACATTAATTTAACTGATGGTTTAGGTTTAAACAGTATCTATCTCAGTAAAGGTGCGTATTATGATAATGAAAAATTTTATATACCTAGTCTATCAATTGGTTTAATACAGACAAATCCTATAATCATACCGAATATTTTATCTTCAGCTATTCTTGGCAAATCAAGATCTTTTTTAAATTACAATTTGTTATTTGATAAATATGACTATTTAGTAGATAGACTGCCTAATGATGAAATAAATCAAAAAGAGTATTTATTTCATTTAACAAAATTTGGACAACCTTATTGCTTATATAACGGATTTACACATACTGCTTATGTAGAAGTTAACAATTCAAACAATATTTTTTATTATGTAAACAAAAGCAATGTAAATACATACTTTGAAGAAGTTTCACCCACATCAGTTAAAACTTACAATAAAGACAGATATGCAAGAATAGAATATCCAGATGCCTTTAAAGAAGAATGAATTATATTCAGAATATTTGAATTTTGTAATACTTATATAAAAAGTTTAGGTGAAAAATGTCAGGTTTCTTAAATAAAAAAGAAAGATTAATAGATTATAAATTAACAGAACATGGTAGAAAGCAATTAAGTTTAGGAGAGCTAAAATTTAAATACTATACATTTTCTGATAGATCGATTGTATATCAATGCAAAATTGAAGACGGAATTAAGTTTTCATCACTAGAAGACTCTAATGCACCAGAAATTTCTTTTTTTCCTTTTGAAGCAACAACTAATCCTGGTATTTATTATAATCCTGAGTATTATTTGTCGAGTGAACTTAAATTTGAAAATACAAATGAAAACTTTTTTGGTCTTAATACATCATACAATACATTAGCACAAAACATTTCTTCTTCTGAAATGCTTTTGACTAAAAAAGTTACAAATAGAAATTTACCTGAAATATCTGAGTTTAATTTTTTAAATACAGAAGTCAAACAAAACTATGACTTTGTAAACTCAATATTAACTAGAAAGTATCCTACGATAAAGTTTTTTGAAGAAAACATTGAAAATATTAAAAACGTTAGAGAAGACATGAGATTCTTAGACTTTTTGAGATATAAAAAAATGCCTCCTGTAGGCATTTTAAATAGTGAAGATGTCCAAAGAAAACAAGAAGAAGATAGAAGGTCTAGCAACTTACACAGAATATTTAAGTCTCTTAGGATTGACAATAAAATAAACAATCAAGATACTTTGGAAAGTACAGTTGCCAAAGCAGTAGAAGCTATTTCTAATACTGATTATATTCACAAGCTTTTTTACGAATTTAATCAGTCTTTTTCTACTGAGGATGATTCTTTTCATTTTGAGTTGCACAATATCATCGAAGAAAACAACATTGATAAACTTTCTTTTGTCAAACTTGGTAGTTTTTTTGATGAAAAAAACAAAAAATTTATAGACGTTTTTTTTATAGGCAAGTTTTATGAAAATCTAAATGTTGAAGAAAACTTTAATATTGAAAACAACACTACTTTTATTAAAAGTCTCAAGGACTTTAAATTTATAAATATGTTTACTTTGGTGGTTGAAAAATGATTAAAAAAATTAGAAGTGGTGAAATTATAAGAGATCTACATTTAGATGAAGCTTTTGTTGTTGACAATGACTTTTACATTTCAGTTAACATAAATAGCAACAATGCAAAAATACTTGATGCTAGATTTTTACTTCTTTCTTTTGTACCTGAGTTTATTTTAGAGGTAAATTCATCTCAAATAGGCAGAAGTGTTAGAACAAAACCTCTTTTTATTAAAAATTTTACAAAAAATAAAAAAAAATTTGAAGAGAAAGATGTTGAAGATGATAGTACAACTAATCCTTTCTTTAAAAAGATTTATTCATCAAACATAGTTTCTAGTTACAACAATCAAGATTATATTGACAACTTAACACCTATAGACTTTGTTTATAATGAAGAAGAAAACGATGTCAAAGTAACAACTAAAAGCAGCGTACTTGATATCAGAAATACAACACCTATAATATTCGGTCAGTTTCAAAAATTTTATTTAAATGTTTATGTATTAAACAATAATCTTGAAGTCATTGACTTCTCTTCTGTTCTGTCTCCAAAAGACATAAACAATTACCCAGTTATTGAAAACCAAGTTAATGACAGTATAATGCAAAATGCATTAAATCTTTTTAGCGATTTTTTTGATTTTCTGCTTTTGCCTTATACTTTTCCTATAAACGAAAATTTACTAAACGAAGTAAGTATTAGAGGGATAAATTATAGAATAAATGAGCAGGAAAATAACATGCTAGACACAGATGTTTTTGACAATGTGAGTGTGTTTTTTCAAAGTGAAGAGCTTAATAAGTCTTATTTAATAAGAAAATTTGAAGAAAATAACTTGGTAAACGATGAATCTTTTAACTATAGCCTAATCCAGTCGAATAGATTTTTTAATTTTATTAATAATTGTTATCAATACTATAACCCAATATTAAATTCAAGTGATGAAATAAATTTTAAATTGTTGTTTGAAGGTAAAAAGAATAACAATATTATGACAGTAAAAAAAGACTTTTTTGTTAGTTTTAATAAATTAAAAAAAGTCTATGAAGATCTATTAAGATTTAGATTAGAAAATAGCATTGAAAATGGGAGAATGATAAATATTTCAATTAATAAGTTAAACAGCTCAGAATTGAACAGTAATCAGATCAATACTTATTCTGTTACTTTGTCTTTAAATGATTTAGCTTTAAGCGCTGACTTTTTTAATTCAAGTTTTAACTTAGAGTTTTTTGATATAGAAAATGAAAAAATCAGAAATATTAAAGATTTATATTTTGATGATTCGCTGACAGAAGGCAATAGTATTTCATTGACAAATAACAGAATATTGATTAGTAATATAATGTTAAATAGCAATACTATTACTTTATATTTTAGCAGTCCTAAAACTATAAAAGAAGGTTACTTGCTATTTTATTACAATAATGAGATTAATTATATTAAAATAGGTCCTGCAATTTCTCAAGAATCTATTTATAGTTTTAATAGAGTTGCAAAAAATATATTTGATGAAGCTTCATCAACAATAGCAAGACTAATAAATCAGGCAAGCTTTAATGCTTCAGATGTTAGAGAATTTATGCTTGGCAACAGATCTAGCTTTGATAATATTGAAATTCAAACAAGCAACTTAATAGAAAACATTACATTTAAAAATTTAAATTACTTTATATCAAATAGTACTTTAGAACCTAACAGTGAAGCAAATCAGATTAACAATGTATTTCAAAATATTTTAGTTAAAATAAATAAAAAAATAATAATATCAAATATTGAAATACTCAGTACAAGTCACTATTGTGCTTTAAGTGATATTGTTAACACAAATTTAAATAATACTGCAAGTGTAGATGTTTTTACATACCCGAGCATTTCAAGTAGCACAGATTACAGAAATTCTTTAGTTAACAGACCAGATATTTTTTCTTCTTTAAATAGCTTTTTATTATTACAAGGCATTAATTCTATAAATGAAAACTTTAAAGCTAAAGTTTGTACGAGTTTTTCATTTATAGTTATGAAAAACAATATTGTTACAGGTTTTGGTAGTAGAGATTATGACAGAAATAGTAAAGTCGACTTTGTTGACTTTATAATTGAAAGTAATCCTAATTACTCTAGTGAAGACTTAAACAACTTATTAAACAAAGCTTTTAGCGATCAATATTTTTCTTCAAAGAAAGATATTATTAGAAGTATTTTTAGATTGTCAAACAAAAATAACGTAGATTTTGTTTTTGACAAAACAATAAGAAAAAATGATATTCTTAGCTTAGTTAACGATAGTAACCTTGAAAATAATCCAATTACTTTTGAAAACATTAATTTTAATGAATACGATAAAGATTCAAGCATACAAGTAAGAAATAATACTATTGTCGATATCAAAACAAGTACATTTCTTAATGATGTAAATTTATCTTTTGCTCTTACTAAAAAGATACCTAACAACCCAAACTTTGTATTTTTTGGTGATGAAGTACTTAATATTATAGAACAAAAAAATTTAGGAAACGTAAACTATATAACTTCTAAGGTGACAACAAACTATCAAATTGACCAAAGAACTAATATTGACGTATCGAGAATAGAAGAATTAAGTAGTTACAGGACAAGTGACTGTTTATATGTTACAGTAGCAGAACCTGATGTTATTAACTTAGAAACTGTTGTTGGAGAAAATGTTATTGAATCTAGTATTACACAAAACAATTTTCTATTTAGTCATATTAACAGAGACTTTTATCAATTAGTAAGTTCAGTCATACAAAGTCAGCAAAATCCAAAAAAATTAATAATAAAGAATATAATTGTAAGAGTCTGCTTAGAGTTTGATTATTTTGATACAGTAATTAGTTTATCAAAAAATATTGTTTTAAAAACTAGTGAAAACTTCAATAATTATTTAAGTCAGAACAGCATTTTTAGAGAAAATAACAAAATAAACTTAGATTTATTAGATCAAAGTAAAGATCATTTTATGCCTGTTATGTTTTATAGAAATCAAGTGCAAAACAGACCAAGAATCGGAAGGATTTAATGTTTAAAAAGATAACTCAAAAAATAAATAGCTCAAATATCACAACTTCTTCTAACAACAATAGTAATAATGGCGATAGCTTTGCACCTAAATTAAGTAAAAATATATTTAGCTCAAGAGAAGTTGAATCATTTAGTCGTATTGATACAAATAGTATAAATGAATTTAAAAATCCTTTTTTAGATCAACTTGAAAGTAAAGGAATAAGTGAAGAATTAGTTTTAAACAATAACATTTTTGGTCAAATTCCAAATTTTTCTGATTTTAGAATTCAAGATAATTACGACGTAGACTTGATGAGAGAAGTTGATGTATATTTACCTGATTCTCTACAAAGAGATCCTGATTTTTCTAATGAAGAATTTTCAGGTTTTAAATATAGTGACGGTAATAAACCTACTAAAAGATATCGAGTTAATTCAGTTTTTAATATTATTAATAAGTCTCTTAAAGTCAACAAGGATTATAATTTTAAAATACTTGTTCATGAAAATTCTAAAATAAACAAATCAGGAGATTCTATCAATACTAACATGTTGTTTTTATCGAAACAACATATTTTTAAAAATACATTTCTTGATTTACAAAATAACGAGATAGACAAGTATGAATCAGTTTTAGACAGAGTTTTAAATTTTATAGATGTAAGTACACATGAAAAAATTATAGATAAACAAGTAAAGACAGATATAGAGACTATAGGTATTTTAGATGATTTAACAACTTTTAACAAAAGGTTAGAAAAAACAATTAACTACGGTAATATAGTTGAAGACTTTATTCAAAACAAAAGCAGCACTTATAACGGAAAAATATTAAATACTATACTTGAAAAGCCAAAACTTTACATAAACATTTCAGGTAAAGATGATAAAAGATTACTTGACATTCAAGAAGGAAATAGTTTACTTAAAATAACTAATGAATGCTTAGAAGACTTTTATCTAAAAGTTTTAGACTTTAGATTTATGTCTAGCTTTGATGACAATATTACAGAAACTTTTTCACAAAAAATAGTAAATACTGACATGCTTGTTGGTCAGTTACTTTACAACTATTCACTTTCTTCCTATAGCGTTTTTCCAAATTCTTCTCATATTTTTGCAATGCAGTCTGCAGATGACCTTAATAGATTTTTACATTTAAATCAATTTCCTATTATTAAAATAAGCGATCATTTTGAAGACAAACTAAATGGAAGTCTAAAAGATAAATTTATAATAGGAAGCGAAAACAACCATGTACTTAATATCAACGGCAGTGAGTTTAATATAAATAATTGCTTAAAAAATAAAAAGTCAACTGAAAGTTATGAATTTCCTAGTTTAGCAACAAATCCAGACAATAAGTTCATACTAATAGATAATTCAAACTCAAATGTCACTGACATAGAAACAAATTATAGTAAAATTAGGAGTATTTACGGTAAAGTACATCGTAATGATACTTATCCATTTTATCCAATGTATAACAATACAGCAATTGGTTTGTTTTTTCGAGATTTACGCGGATTCGAAGGCACATTTTCACTTTTTGACAACGTATTTATAGATGTCAAAAGTGATGATTTTTTTAACTACGACTCAGCAACTTTTTTAATGTTTTCTGAAAGATTTTTTAGCTCTAATTTCATAGACAATGCTGTATTAGAAGGAGATGACGATAATGCTTTTATTTATGATAATAACAGAGACTTTAGTGCAAATAATGTAAGAAGTATTAATAGTTTAGATCGCGGTGTAACAATAGGTACCTATAATGATCTTACAGACAACAATCTACCTTATCAATGGAATGTTTACGATAAAGTATCTGGTTATTTTAAAGAGAATATTTTTAACAACTTTAATGATGATAGTCTTTTTAACTTAGATGATACAAAAAATCTGTATACTTATAAGTTAAAAAGAAATATTTCAAAGCTCTACGCAAAAAATATTGTAGACTCATACAGAAAAAGTATAAACATTAACAGACTATCTCTTGATAATCCAGGAGCAACAATACCAAACATTAAGCTAGATCTGTTTATTCCTGACGCAAGTAGAGACGTAAATATTTTAAATAAAGCTGTGATAATGTCGCTTATTGACAAGGCTTTCAGTAGTGTTAATGATGATGACTTGGATTTTTCAAATGTATTTAGACAAATAAGTGATTCCGGTCAAGATAGAGTAACACTGTTATCACCACGCACCAATGTGTCTGATTCGTTTTCATTTCAAGAAGAGTTTGCTGACTCTTCTTCATCATTTAGAAATAGTATTAAAACTGAAGCAAAGCGGGATCTAGAGCATACTAATGGCAGCAACTGGAGGCCTGAGTCTTTAGTTTCTAACTCGAAAGGATTATATGATGATTGCTTTGTATTCAAAGCAAGCAATACTTTTTTTAGTGAAGAAGAGCTTAGCGAGTGGAATTTTAATAGAACAAGAAGACTAACAACTAATGATAGAAATAGTATTAAATATGTTCTAAAAAACAAAGACAGACTAATAACATCTAGTAACAGGTCAGATACAGTCAAGATCATGTATGAAGATTTGAGCTCTTATCACTATCTTTATATGAAAATATCTAATAGCGTCAATAGAATTAGAAGAGAAAAATCTAAAAATATGCAGAAAATTTTTAATAACTTTGCTGAAAAAGGCAAGGCAAAGCTGTTAGAAGATGAAACATATGCTCTTTTATACGATAATTTTGAAGAAACAAGCTTTGATACTTTCAAAGAGAGTCCTTTTATTTCAGAAGAAAGTTTTTATAAAAATAATTTTGCAAAAACTTTTACAGATGTAAAAAATACTTCTAGCGCTTTTGTAAGCAATGAAAATTTTGATACAAATCACTTAGCAACTTCAAGAGAGTACAGAGAATATTTATCAAAAATATATACAAAGTCTTTTGTAAGAGACAAGAATACTCTTTTTACTAGGCTTTTACTTGATAATATTAATATATTTGAAAAGTCTAAAAATTATGACAATGATGCTTTGTTTGGCTTTGATGTTTTGTTATCAACATCTTTGTCTAATAGAAATAAAATTGATGCAAATAATTTACAAAGTATTGTAAAGCTAATTTTGTCAACAGCGGTCGCAAATCTTTCAGGAATTAAAAATCAATTAAGTGGTCTTTACGAAAAACCTTATGTTTTAAATGGAAAAAATATTAATCAAGCTGCTGATAGTAATGAAGCTTATATTTTTAAAGAAAAGTTTATTGACATATTTGGAGAAGAAAACTTTAATAAAGTTATTGAAAATGTATACGATCAAAAAACAATTAAAAGCCAGAAAAACTTTGTATTTAGAAGTGTTAAAGTACCTTCAGCTAGTACAATAGTTGACTTATTTACAGCATCAAGTGGAAAATCAACTGCAAATTTTAAGTATCTTGATGGCAAGCTTGTTAGCTTAATGTTTCCTTTTGTATTTCAAGAAAAAACATTTGAAGACGTTAAAGCAGGCCAGTTTAGAGACACACTTTCAAACGTAGTAGAAAAAGCTGAAGCAATGAACGGGCTTGTTATTAGTGAAGGAGGCTCTCCTGAAGATGAGCTAATTGATTTATTTAATCAAGATATTAAAAATCTTGCAACTAGCTTAGCATATAATCATGACATATATATAGACTCAGAAAATACTGGTGTAGACTACTACGAAACAAAAGAAAATGACCCAAAAAGAAAAACAAAGTTTTTAAAAAGTTTTGATTTTAGTAAAGAAAATTCTGATAGAGGCTCTACCTTAAGAATATCTTATTTTGACTATAAATTCTATAATAGTAGACTAGGTGATTCTGATGACACTTTGTTTCCTTACTCGCCAAAAAATGTATATATTCCTTTTTCTTATTTTTACCTTTCTGAAATTGAAGGTACTTTTTCAAATAAACTTACAAAAATTGCAATTGATTTAATTAAAGTATTTGACTTTGACTACTCATCTTTTAACAATATAGAAGATATAATGAACTGGATAGATGAAAATAGAATATTAACAAAAGTACTACAGGATATATTTGAAGCTTTTTCAAACATATTCATGGACAGCTATAATAATTATATAGCATTGCTTGTCAATGATTTCAATATTAAAAAGTTAAATGTTAACATTGAAGAAAAATTTACTTTTGCAAGAGGAGTCTCTAGTCTTAAAGAAAAAGCTGTTAGTGATTTAAAAATAATTTTTAATAAAATTGATAGCGACAACAGATTAGAGTACATAAAAGAGAATTTTTACAATTTAGATAATTATCTTAGCGAAAACAACACAAATACAATGTTTACACCTAGGATAGAGTTTTTGCAGAATGTGTATCAAGTTCTTAAAAATAGTGATATTTCAAATGCTATATGTCACGATTTAATTCACGGTTACTTTAAAAACTTTGAAGACAATATACAGAATAGAAATGAAAATATAAGTGATACTAATGAAAAGATAAGTCTTATAAATCAAAAAATAAATAGTATCGAAAATATTGAAAATATTGATATTTCAAGTTTAATGTTTAATGAGTTTTATCAAAATAGCTTGAGCAAGAATATTCAAGAATTAATGTATTATAAAAATATTTACAAAGAGACTTTTGTAAACAATAACATATTCAACACAACAAAAGAAAAGTATCTTAACAGTAATCTGTTTAATCACAGAAAAGCTTTTATTGAAAACAAATATAAATTATCAATGAAAGGTTTGAACACTGTTACTAGACTATTTTCTAAGTTTAATTTTAAAAACTATGATATGGTTACAGTACCTATTGAATACAAAATGGCAGAAAAGTTAGGAGAAAAAAGTATAGTAGAGTTTACAGTGTTACCTGTTAATTTAAAGTACCCAGAAATTGAGTACGAAGAAATTAAATATTATTACGTACCTTTTTTAACTAATATTACAAGTAACTATGTTAATTATATTGAAGACAGTTTAGACGATTTTATTGGATTTTATGAAGATACAGAAAAATTATCTGAGAGGTACAAGATTATTAGTAATCAAGATGCCAAAAGAGTTATAAAAGATGTGATAATAAAAAAGTTTAAATTGTTAGCTGCTGCTTCAAGTTCGAGTTCAATTATTGGCTTAGATTCTAATGCAGGTGCTGAAAAGGTTTTTAGAGACATAAAGATATCAAATGCAGTAAAGTCGTTAAACTTTGTTAGACAAAAGAATTTTGATGAAAATGTAAAAGACGTAAATATTGACATAAATAATCTTATATCAAATAATACTATTTCTTTATTCAGAAATATAAGTCAAAGTAACTTACAACAAGTTTTTGATAATTTTAATATTAACTCACTAAATAGATCAGGATTTGAATATTTTAATTTTTCTTCAAACAAAGATATTCTTGAAAACAACGAGTTTTATAAAAAGTTTTTATTGATGCTTGATAAAGATATGTCTGAGGCTGAAATTATTAAAAATTTAATACCTAATAAGTTTTATGATACTTTTAACTTTATAATTAGTAGAGATAACCTTAGAGTAATTGATTCTAGTGATTCAATTGAGCAAAGAGTAAGAGGTGCTTCTTCAAGCAGAGTAAGAGACGACATATTTGTTGATCAAGAAACTGAAAATTATTTTATGTACTATATTGGGGCAAAGGTTTTATAATGAATATAGATGATGTTAAAGACGTTGTATTGTCAATAAATGACATGTCTTATAGAAATCAAGAAATTAATTTTAATTTTATTTATAATAACTACTCTGAAAATGAAACTTCTATTGATGATACTGTAATTTTAAATAGAGACGTTTCAGAAAATCCTGGCGTGTCTAAAAATAAGTTTATAAGAATCAATTTTGAAAACGTAATATATACAGCAGCTAACTTTAGAAATACAGGTATTGATATTAATTTTATAAATACAGCTTTAACTGGATTGTTTGACGTTGATGTTTATGAAGATAAAAGAGAATATTTTAACAAAATCGACAATATAATACCACATAGATACAATTTGCTAACAGATATAAAGCTTAAAGAATTTAAAAATTATAATGTAATTAAATCATCAAAAGAAAGCAGCTTTTCAATAAGCGATTTTAATAATAATGATAGATCAAATAAGCTGTCAATTAAAAATGACTTAAAATATATTAAAGATTTTAAAGAAAAAGAATTTGTTGAAAATTTTAACTATAATAATTTAAATGATTACGAAAAGCTAATAAACAATGAAAAAGTCGTTAAATCTAGAGTAAACAAAGAAAACTTTCATGAGATATACCAGAATGGTAATATTCTTCCAAATCTAAACTATGTTAGTAGGTCTGTTAATACTGGTGATATTGAGTCATACGCTGACTTTAATGGTATTAATTGTGGATTTTATATAGAAAAACATATTTTAAAAGAAGACAGCACTTATAAGTTTTTATGCGGTAGATTTTATTTTAATAAAATCAATAAGGTGGACTTAAACAATATAGAAGATGAGGCAGTTAATTACGGTCAGACATATCGATATGTTGTATATAATACGTATTTTTTTACAACTTTAGATGAAAATAATAGATTTATTTTAAATCATTATTTATTATGTTCATATCCTTATATGAGTAATAATATCGTGTGTAAAGAGTCAAAAGCGCCACCACCGCCAGTAGGATTATCAGCTTACTATAATAAATTAAATAAAAAAATGATGCTTTCTTGGAATAATCCTTCAAACTATGAAGGAGATGTTAAAGGTTATCAAATTTTAAAAAGAGAAAGTATAAATGATCCATTTGCTATTGTCAAACAGCTTGAAGGACACTTAGAAACAGACTTTTATGAACCTGAAGAGACTGTTTTTCTCAATGATATAGAAAGAACACCTGGATATGTACCAAATAGTTGCGCTGATTATGGCTTTGATGAAAATAAAATGTATATTTATACTGTAAGATCAATTGACGCTCACGGAAAATTTTCAGACTACGGTATTCAGCTAGGAATTTTTTATGATCATATGCGAAATAACTTGATAACTAACTTGGTTTCAAACTCTGGTGCTCACGTAATGTTTCCTAACGAAAAAGTTTTACATTCAAGCTTATTTAACAAAGGTAATATAGAAATAGTTGATAATTTGCCAATAGTTGATAAGCCTAAGAAAATAAGCCTTTATATTACTCCAGACTTTGCTTATATTAATAACAATGGAAAAAAAGATAAAGTTCTTAAAAACAATTATCAATTTACATTTTTAAATTTAAGTAACTCAATTTACAGGAGTGATATATTTACTATTGATAATTTTGGTTAATTTAAGTTCAGGAGTTTTAAATGGGATTTTTAAATCACGCTACTAATAATATTATAATTGATGCAGTTTTAACTGACAAGGGCAGAGAATTTCTTGCAAGAAATGACGGCTCATTTCAAATTTCAAAGTTTGTTCTTGGAGACGATGAAGTTGATTACTCTATTGTTGAACAATATGGTATTCCTCTTGGGAAAGAAAAAATAGAAAAAAATACACCTATTTTTGAAGCAATAACTAGTGAAAATCTAGCTATTAAATATCCATTAATTACACTTTCAAATGATACAACAAAAGTTTTTGCTTATCCTAGCATAACGCTTTCTGGTGTCACACTACCTGTTGAAATTTCAACATCATCAGACTCAGCAGCTAGTAGGCAAACTGCTGTTGTTTCTCTCAAAACATCAATTGATCAAAATAATGATTTTGATTTAAATCAAGCTAAACTTGTAGATGACTTTTTTAAAGTTAAGGTGTTTAATAAACTTTTAAAGTTGCCAAGCTCTCAAGGAATTATTGATGTTCAAAGAGAAATAACTACTTATAGAGTAGATGCTATAGGTCTTGATGATACTGCAGAGTTTAAAGGGCAAGTCTCAGCTGAATTTAAATTTACAGCAATAGGTGTGACTACAGACAGTAGTTATAAAAATTATTCGACAAATAGCAATAG
>MDTB01223648.1_pt1 | contig 16279 bp, 17 predicted proteins | sample 811161 | NCBI WGS metagenome assembly MDTB01 (sample SAMN05326650, study PRJNA326480) | marine metagenome | isolation source: seawater | place: Mediterranean Sea | collected 2009 | reverse complement strand
TTATTTTTCCTATTTTTGAAACTTTCAATTTTATAAAAATTTTTTTTTGAAAATTTAAAATACTTTATGTATTTATCAATGGTCAGTTTATTTATAGTTGGTATCATTTATTTTTAATTAAATTCTTAACTTCCTTATAATTAATAATTAATTCTTCATAATTATTGTTGATTATCTTACTAGTAGTATCATCAATTGAGATATGTTTAAAAGGTATGTTTATATGTTTATAAATTTTTAGTAAGGTTGATTTTTTATTTTGAACTAATTCTTCATAATCAACGTTGATAGTTTTTTTTGATAAAAAAACAAATATTATAAAGTTAACAAAACTCCTATAAAACATAATTAAATTTTTTCTTTTTTTTAAAAAATTTATGTCAATATATATTTTTTTCGTTTTTGAATTATTTTTTTTAAGTATATGTTTTATATCAGTACTCTTAGAATATATATCTGATATTACTGACTCATAGATATTTTTTCTTTTTAAATGAATAATAAAAGTATCTTTTCTAAATAACAAATATATCAGCCTTATATTATTTTTTAATTGGCTGTACATAATTTTAAAAATTATAGAGTTAGACTCAGAAAATTTTTCTAAATTTTCTATATATTTATTAATATTTTTAATGCTGTTATTTAAATGATTTGCATTTATATGATTGTAGTATTCAAATCTTTTATTTTTAAGACTAAAAATATTATTAATATATTTTTTATTGATAAATGGCTCACCAAATTCTTGAATAGATTTATAGTTATTAAGTAGTGTAATAAGCCAAGTTGAGCCTGTCCTTTGAGTAGTTAATATGATAATTCTTTTTTTCATCCATGATTCTTTTCAAAGTTTATAAATGATTTCATTATATTTTCATAAGTATCATCTTCCCAAATCCAGTATTGATTATTTAGGGCATAATCAGGTTTTTCATTCTTTATGTAGCCATTTTTTTTTTCAAATTCCTCACTAAAATATTCCTCAGTAAGACACTTGATATAAATATAAGGATTCTTAGTAAACGTGCATAAATGTGTTATACCAGAGATAAAAAAATTAAGATAAGATTTCTCCATCATGGAAAGTCTTAAATTTAAATTCCAGCATGCCTCAGTAAATAAGTAAAAATCTTTAAAAATTCTTTTATCTAAGCTCATTACACTTTCTGTATCTGGTATAAAAACTACTGCATATTTATTTTTATCTATCGCATTTGCAAATTTTATCCATGCATCCAAATTTGAATTTCTTTTAATTCTAAAGCCATACATTCTTAGAGTTATAGTAATTATTTTTTTATTAGTTATATTATTTTTTAACCAATCATCCACGTATGTTTTGGACGAATTAAGGCTTTCAAGACATGGCACTTTATTAATAATTTTATAATAATCTAACCAAATACCGTCATTATGTCTTTTAGGTAAACTAGGATTATAATTTATTGGATAAATACTTCCATCAGTTTGATTTTGTAATATTTTATAAATTTCATTCCTGTCAAATTTTAATGAAATGCTGCTAATTGATTTAAAAAAAGTAGTGCAAGGTATTAATATATTATAAATTCTCCATATTCTTTTGTCATAATTAATTATTTTTTCATAATCTTCATTCTCTTTTCTTAAACCTTGATAAAAACCAGCAATAATCAAAACTTCAATACTTTTAAATTTGTATACTATCCTGTGCATTTCGGCACAAATTAAAAATTCTAAAAAATCAAAAGTGACTGGATTTACTGATAAATCATAAATTGCACATAATTTGTTAGATTTTATTATTTTTGATTTTTTTAGAGACTTTAAGAATATAAAATATTTAGTTCTAGGATGTTTTATTTCTTCAATAATTCTTTTTAAATAATATCTAAATTTTTTAACCATTAAAATATTTTAAATTTGCATTTAAATAATAAATATTAAAAATTCCATTTATTGAATCAATTCTATAATTTTTATTTTTATATAAAGTGCTTATTGTCATTTTTTTTATAATAATTTTTTTATTCTTTTGATAGACTATAACCTCTCCCTTAGATACAAATAAATACATATTTGAAAAGGATTTAATTTTAATACAAAGATTTTTCTTATTAAAAGTTTTATATTTAATTTTATTTTGCATTTTATTTTCTATTAATTAGTTTTTTATAATAACTTTCATTTTTGTGATACCAACTAGGTATATAAACATTATTTTTTTTAAATGGACCTTGTAAAATCTCATGTGCTGCCGCATATTTACTTTTAATTTTAAATGTATGTATGGTATTTTTTTTTAAAATTAAGTAATTATTATTTTGATCTAAACTAATATTTTTAACTAATTTGCCCTCTTTATTAAAAATCAAACAATTTATTTTTCCATAAAGTAGACTAAAATATTCTTCAGAATTTTTGGTAAAGTGTGGAGGGGATTTAAGCTTTTCAGAGTAAAGCATTATCATACTTTGAACCTTATCTCTAAGAGATGTATGTAAGTTTATTCTCTTAAAATCTTTTTTTTCTGCATCTAATAATTTTTTAATTTTTGAACTATTAAAGCTGTATTCCATGAAACTTTTTTATTTTAATTTTATTAATTTAATTTTTGGCCAAATTAATAAAACATCAACACTTTTATTCTTAAGAGTTTTAATATTTTCAATTATTTTTTTATAATACAGTGGCGCAAATATTATAATTAAATCAGGTTTTGACTTACTTATACTTTTTGAAGATTTCACTGGTATATTTGAACCTGGGCTAAATCTATTCTGCCTAAAAGTGTCATCATCAACAAAAAAAGATATTTTATTTGCAATTTTATATTGGTAAATAAATGTTGTTGCCCCTATAGAAGTGCCATATCCAATAATGTTTTTGTAATTATTCTTTTTAATTAATTGTTTAATATTCTTAGAGTAACTAACAATTTTTTTATTAATTTTATTAAAAAGATTTTTATCATTTTTTTTATTTTCAGTCGCAATTATATTTTTAAGTCTTTTAGAAATTTTTAGATCTTTGCTAAAATGTTTTGCAAATACCCTTATAGAGCCACCCTTTGCGTCAACTTTCATTGCATCAAATACTTTTAATCCATGAAATTCTAAATAATTTGAAATAGTTTTTACTGAAAAATAACTTAAATGTTCATGATTGAAGTTCTCAATCAAATATTTGTCAAGAACATCATAAATATAAAATGTTTGCAGACAATAAACACCACCAGATGATAGTATTTTTTTAACTGATGTTGATACTCTATTTAAATCGTGAATGTTTGACAATGCATGATTATGAATAATTAACTGTGCTTTATTTATTCCAAATTTCTCCTCTATAGATTCAATAGCTTGATAATCAAAAAAACTATTTAAAGTTGGTATTCCAGATTTATTTGCGTTTTTAGCTAAATTTTCAGCTGGCTCAATTCCTAAAGTATTTTTATACCCTTTATTCCTAAAGTAATTAATAAATGAACCATCATTACTACCAATTTCAATAATCAAATCTTTTTTGTTACTTAAAAATTTGGTAGCATATTTTGCATATATTTCAAAATCCTTACTAAGATTTTGATTTACAGCAGCAGGCCTTGATAAATAATGAGAATACAAAATTTTTGGGTCTGCAGTTGAGTCATTTTGAACAAGTTCACAATTTTCACATTTTACAAGGCTTGATGAGACTAGGTAGTTATACTTGTTTTTATATTTTGAATATTTATCCCCTAAAGGCATATCATTTAAATTTAGTATTTTTTTTATTCTATTAGATTTACATGATCTGCATTCAGTAATCTTAAAAAATTTTTTATTTTTCATCATTTCCAAACCTTGTTAATAATTTCAAAATCTCTATATGAATCTATTCCATTTGCCAATGGTTGATTATTTGTTCTTAGTGATTTAATTATCTCGTTTACTTGCTCTTTAAAGCACCATTTATTTGAATTATCTTCAATTATTTTCTTTAGTTCATTTTTGAAATTATGAATTGTTAGAGTTGAGGAAACATTTTTTAAAAAAGAAGGGGGCATATCAATTCTAATTTTGCCATAATCAAAAAAGAACTCAAAATACTCAATGTTTTTTTCATAATAATCAACAAAGTAAAAATTACAAAAAAAGTTTTTATATTTTAAGTTAAAGGATATATATTTATCTAAATCTTCGAATATTGGATTAATTATCTTTGGTTCTTCATTAAATAAAAAATTAAGTATACTTATTTGATGAGAGCATTTGTTTAAAAAATTTTCATATGATTTTATTTTCTTGTTTTTTATGGTTTTTTTTACAACTTTTTTCCAATCATCAATATCTTTTCTAAAATAGGGTTCTTTTGATTTAAAATATCCATCAATCCCACAAAAATCATTTCCAGCATATACTGCACAATTCATATATTTAAGGTTACCCAATTTATGTGATCCATTTTTAATGATTTCTTTGGCTTTTCTTATGATAGGATCATATCTTCTCATGAAACCTACTGCATAAAATAAATTATTCTTTTTAGATAATATTTGTAAAGTTTTCGCATGTTTTCTTGTGAGGGCCATTGGTTTTTCGCAAAAAATATTATAATTTTTTTCTAAAAAAAATTTTGACAAGTAATAATTATGATTTCTTCTTACTACAATAACAACTAGATCAATTTGTTCTTTATTATTAGAAACAAAATCTTCATGATCCTTGTATGAATTTTTTATGTTATATTTTACTTTTACTAAATTTCTGAGATCTTTCTTTTTTTCAATTATGGCTACAATAGACACTAGTCTATTTTCATTGTAATTAACTATGTGCGCAACTTGACTTATAAATCCTGCACCAAGAATCGCTATATTAATTTTTTTCATGAAATTTGTTTACACAATCTGCCACTTTTTTCACTTCTTCAAAATTAAGTTTGCTATGACATGGAATTGAAATTATATTTTTTATATATTTAGAAGCATTCACAAGTTTGTCTCTTTTAAATTTACTATAAAATTTTATATTCGAGATCAAAGGGAGATGATATATTTTACTCTCTATATTATTATTTTGTAAAAACGTAATAAGTTGATTTCTTCTTTTTGTTTTAAATGTAAATATATATCTTCCATTTTCTTCATTTGTTAATGAATGAATATGTTCCACATTTTTTATGTGTTTTATGTAATAATCAGCTATGTTATTTCTTTTTTTCATTTCTGTTTTGAATCTTTTAAGTTGTTTTATTAAGAATATAGCATTTAAAGAACTCATTTTATGATTCAGTGATGGCTCTTCAATATCATTAGTTATTAAACGTTTGATTGGATTAGATCTTGTTCCAGCGTATCTTAATTTTTTTATTTTTTGATAGAGATTCGTACTATTAGTAGCACAAAATCCACCCTCTCCAAGACCGCCTAATGGTTTCATAGGATTTAGACTGAAAGCAGCTATCTTGGAAAAAGTTCCGGACATTTTATTGTTTAAACTTGAGTCAAAAGATTGTGCAGCATCCTCAATTATTGTTATTTTATGCATTTTGCTAAGATTGACAATTTCATCCATTTTACAAATTTTTCCACCGTAGTGCATAGGTATAATTGCTTTTGTTTTCTTCGTAATCATTTTTTCAATTGAAACTGGGCTTATATTAAGGTTTTCATCAATATCAGCGAATACTGGAGTAGCTCCACATTCTATAATTGCATTTGCTGTAATAATCCATGACAATGGTGATGTAATTACCTCATCTCCCTTCTTAATGCCTACTGCTTTTAAACTTAGATATAAAGCACTACTTCCAGATGATAGGCAAACAACATGCTTAACTCTTAGAAAATCACGAAGTTTTTTTTCTAACTTTTCAACATCTGGTCCTAGAAAAAAAATACCTTTTTTAATAAATGATTTAAATTCCTTTGAGTACTCATTGACTAGTTTGGAATCCATAAATCTTAAATCAAAAATTTTTATTTTCTTCATTATTAAAATTTCAATAAGAGTTTTCCATTAACTCCTTTTCTAAATAATTTTATTGCTTTATTTATTTCAGAAAATTTAAACTCTTTGAATATAAATTTTTTTAGATTAACTTTTTTTTTATATAGAATATTAATATAATCATTAATATCATTATCAGGCTGGGTATCGCCTCCATGACTACCGGTAATCTCTCGTCCAAAATGTAAAGGTAGTGTATAAATTTTAGTCTTATGTTTAACATTGGGAACACCAGCTAAAATAGTTTTTCCGTTGGGCTTAGTTAGGTTATAACACATCTCAATTACCTTATTATTTCCTGTGGTGTCTAAAACAAAATCAAACAAATTAGGGTATATTTTAACAATTTGACTATAAGTGCTTTCATCATAGAGGAATCCCTTTTGAAGACCGTATTTTTTTGCAAAGTTTATTTTTTTTTGATCTATATCAATGCCAACTATCGGATTTGCTGATTGTAATTGTGATCCTAATGTAGCAAAAATTCCTATATTTCCTAATCCAAATATTAATATCGACTGACCAATTCCTAATTTCGCATTATTCCTAATAATTCCAAATCCTGTTGTAAGAGAACACCCAAATAATGGGGCTACTGATAAATCAATCTTTGCGGTAATTCTTGTTACTCTATTTTCAGATACTATTGCCTTTTCATTGAATGTTGTAACGTAGCCAGCATTGATTACTTTTCCTCTATAAAAATATTTTGGAGTAGCTGACTCAATTCCTGATCCTTTTCTCCAGTGCAAAACAACTATATCATTTTTTTTTACTTTTTTAACCCCCGGACCTATTTCAATTATCTCTGCAACACCTTCATGCCCTAATAAATGTGGCAGATATTTATCTCTTCCTTGGACTGCATCTATTTCTTTTACTTGGGTACCACAGATGCTAGAATATATCATTTTCACAAGTATCTGCCCATAATCTAAATAATCCTGGGTATAAATTTCTTTGATTTGCAAATCAGCTTTAGATTTATATAAAATTGCAGCTTTAAAATTATTTACTTTAATTGTTTTCATGTAAAAAAAATAAAATCGTAGTCACCATTATAATTAAATTCATTAAAAATCCACTTCCATTCTTTAACGCTAAGAAAACTTTTTGCAGTGAGCGCCCAACATTGAAGATTAAATAATTCTTCTTCATTTCTATAACTTTCAACCATAATTATTGAATTTTTAGAAACCCTTGATATTTCTTTTAAGGAATTTTTGAGTTCATGTAATTCAAAATTATGAAGTGTACCAGCTGAAATACATAAATCAAATTCTTTATTTTTAAAAGGAAGTTTTTTTCTTGCATCAAGAACTAATAAATCTTTTTTTATTAATGTAGGAGAGTTTTTTATAGCATAAGACGATATATCAATACCCTTCAATTGTAATTTTGGAAATTTCAAACGAAAATCGTAAAGTAAATAACCTTTTCCACAACCTATATCTAGAATTTTACTTTTATTAGATATTTTATATTTTTTTGAAATTTTATTGATTATTTCTGTGTTTCTACCTTCAATATAATTGTAACCACCATATCCAAATCTTCTATCTCCATCCCAATAATCATTTGCAAATTTACGAGATTTAATCATACATTTTATTTTGTCATCATTCATTCTTTCAATATAATTTCTACTTGTTTTATTATGATTATTTGAAAAAATATTAATCTTACTACCCATAGAGTTTTCTCATTTCTTTTTTAATTTTATTTTCAATATTTTTAGCATTTAATCCAAAATAATCCCAAGCTGATTTCTGATTTCCATATTTGCTATAGAATAGATCTCTCACAGAAAAATTAATTACTTTTGGAACTTTATCTTGTTTAATAAGAAAATTATTACAAATTGATGAGAGGCCTCCAATTATGCTATGCTCTTCAATACTAATAACTATCTTTGCATCTTTAGTATATTTTTTTAAAGTTTTATAATCAAAAGGTTTTATAGTAGAGCAATGTAATAATGCAATTTTGTTTTGATTTTTGTTTAGATTTTGCATTACCTCAAGTCCTAATTGAGTTGTAATACCTGTAGTTACAATAAGAATGTCTTTCGGTTTATTAAAGGTTAAGCATTTTCCAAATTTTATATCTTCATTTCTTGAATTAGTAATTATTTTTTCTCCACCTTTCCCAAGTCTAAAATAAATTGGTCCCGGTAATTTTTCTGTAATTTTAATCATTTTTTTCATTTCATTTGAGTCACAACATGCAATGATTGAAATATTTGGAAGCGAGTTTAAAATGCTAAAATCCTCTAATATTTGATGAGTAGGACCTAATGGAGCGTATACTAAACCACCACCATTTCCAATAAGTCTAACAGGAAGGTTTTGCATACAAAGATCTATAACTATTTGCTCAAATGCTCTTCTCAATAAAAAGGATGCAATAGTGTTTACATATGGAATGAAACCCTTTTGAGCTAATCCTGCAGCCAAACCAATAATATGTTGTTCAGATATTCCTTCCATTAAAAATTGATTAGGAATATTTTCTTTAAACATATTTCCTGTACCTGGACTTAAATCAGAGCCTAAAAAAAGAATATTTTTATTCTTTCTAGCAAGATTATAAACTGAATTTATGATTTCTTTTCTAATTACTTAATCTCCATTAATAATTTATTTTTGTCCTCACTCGAAATATTAGACTTATGATGCCAATTATTATTATTTTCAATTATTGGTAAACCTTTCCCTTTAGTTGTATTTAAAATAATTATATTAAAATTTCTTTCATTCTTTTTAATTTTTTTTATACAATTATCAATTGCTTTATAGCTATTTCCATTACATTGTAAGACATTCGCGCCAAATGTAGAAAGTTTATTTTTTAAATTATTTAGTGGTAAAACTTCTTGAGTACTCGAATAAGATTGAAATCTATTTCGGTCAATACAAACTATTAATTTATTTAATTGATTTTTAGAGGCTGATAAAAATGCTTCCCAATTAGAGCCTTCATTTAATTCTCCATCTCCAATTAATACAATTGTATAGTTGTTTAGTTTTTTTAATTTTGATCCAAGAGCATTTCCTACTGCTATAGGTAATCCGTGTCCTAATGCTCCTGTTGTTGCCTCAATTCCCGGTAAGTGATTATATTCAGGATGTCCGCCAATATTTGAATCAAATTTACAAAAATTTTCAAGCTCACTTTTCTTGAAAAAATTAAAATAATATAAAGTCGAATACAAAGCTAAGCAACCATGACCTTTACTTAAAATAAAAATATCACGGTTAGTATTTTTATAATTTTTTTTGGAAATATTAAAATTTTTATATATGTAAAAGACAATTTCAGCAATTGAAAGAGCTGATGCTATGTGACCTCTGCCACCATTCAGGGCGGTTTCAATTATTAATTTTCTTATTTCTTTAATTTCAGATTTTATATTTGTAAGCATTTAGTTCAAAATTTAAATAATATTCTATTTTCTTTATATCAATTACAGTTAGTTGTCTTTTATTATATTTTTTAAGAATTATTAATGCCCAAATTATTGAACAAAGTGGAAAAATTATTTTTAAATTCTTTAAGAATTTTTTTTTGTCATCTACTATAGTATTTATAAATTTATCTTTAAAATACATAATCTGACCAAAAGATAAATTATTTTTTGGATGTAAAATAAAATCGCTTAAAAGCTTAGCCTTATTATCTAATCCAAAGTACTCAAAATCATAAAATACTAAATTTTTATTTTGCGTTATTGTATTATGAATTCCTACATCCGATATTGATAGAATTTTTTCACAATAAAAATTATTATATTTTTGACTTTGTATATAATAAATTTTTTTTTCTATCAAATTGAGATATTTTTTAATGAAACTATTATTATAGTCTTGTATATCTAAAACTCTTTTATGAATATCTTTTGAAATATTATCAAAAGTTATTGCATTTGAAGATGCAAATAGAATATCTTTTTTTTTATATTTAATTTTCGATATTATCTCAAAAAAACTTATGTAGCAATCTAGTACAAATTTTGAAATCTTTTTAGTTTTACGACCATTAATATATTCAATAATAATAGAATTATTTTTTTCATCAACTTTAAAAAATTTTGGAATACAATTAATATTATTTCTAAAAAATATTTCATATGCTAGTTTCTCTCTTTTAAATCTCATTTGTGCCATTTCTGAAAAATTATAATCTTTATAAACTAGAGATTTTTCTTTATTTTTAAAAAATACTATTTTAGCATTAAAGCTTCTTGGGTATTCAAAATCATAACTTTTTTTGTATATTTGTTTTAATTTGTTTGCTAGATAATCGTTTTTCGATTCAAAAATATGATTTATAATCTCAAACCAATTTTGAAAATTTTTTAAACTAATATTTGTTTTTTTTTTACCAAAATAAATTTTTTCTATATTTTTATTTAAATTTTTATTTAATAAAATTTTACTTAAGTCATCAATAATTAGATCGCATTTAACAAAGTTTATTTTTTTAATTTTTTCTTCTTCACTATCGCAAAAAAAAATATTTTTAACACTTATTAGTTTATTTAAAATATTTTTTCTTTTAAGAAAAATTAATGCCATTTTTCTTATATCTGTTTTACTTTTATCAAAATGACCAAATCTAGTTTTATGACTAATTATATTTATTTTGATTTTATAAAATTTACAAAGTTTCAAAAACTCTTCAAAACCCTCAAATAAATCAGCATTTAAAATTAATTTTGAGTATAGCTTCCCTTGAAATTTTTGCCATTTAATTTCACCAATTTCTTCTTTTAAAATATTTTTAAAATCTTGATTATTTTTTTTGGGGTTTATAATTTCTAAGGAATTTTTTGAATTAAATAATTTTAAATATTCAATTTTAAATAAATTATTGTAATTTATAATAGTATTATCTAAATCAATCGCTATATGTCTATAAATCATTTTTAATTTTATTATATATGAATATTTTAATAACTGGAGGTTTAGGTTTCATTGGTATTAATCTTATCAGAAAAATTTCTAAAAACAAAAAATATAAGCTCAGAATACTTGATAAAATTAATAAAAATCAGTCTACAAAAATTCTTAGCAGTGCTAGAATAAACCACTATCATTTATCTGCTAATTTAAAAAAAAAATATACAACTAAATTACAATACTTTAGTCATGATTTAAGAAAATCAAAAAATCTTGATAATATTTTATTTGATACAGAAATAATTATTCATTTAGCAGCTTCCACAGGAGTTTTAGATTCATTTAAAGATCCCATGAACGATTTTAATAATAATGTTTTAGGAACATTGAATTTACTAGAAAGTTCAAGAAATAATAATATTAAAAAATTTATTTTTGCTAGTAGTTCAGCTCCTCTTGGAAATGTTAATATTCCAATATCTGAAATCCTGCCTTTAAAGCCATTATCTCCTTATGGGTCTTCTAAAGCTAGTGCAGAGAGTTATCTTAGTTCGTATTTCCATTCGTATGGTTTAAGCTCAGTAATTTTAAGATTTAGTAATATTTATGGCCCAGGATCTTTTTTTAAAACAAGTGTAATTGCAAAATTTATAAAGAAAATTTTTCATAAATCTGAAATTGAAATATTTGGAAATGGTAATCAATCAAGAGATTTTATTTATATAGATGATGTTACATCTGCAATTGTTAAATCACTAAATTTTAAGAAAAAATCTTGCGAAATATTCCAAATATGTTCTGGAAGGCAAACTTCTGTAAATGAAATAATTAATAGTTTAAAAATAATTGTTAAACATAAAGGTTTGGCTTTTCCAAAAATTACAAGAATTAGAGCTAATAAAGCAGAAATATATAGAAATATAATTATTAATAAAAAAGCAAAAAAAGAATTAGGGTGGTATTCAAAGGAAACTTTTCAAAATGGTTTAACAAAAACTTTTGATTATTTTTTTGATAATTTCAAAGAGTGATTAATTAAATAAAAACCAGGTAAAGGTATAAATAAGGTCATACAAACATATATTATTACCAAATGGTTTAAATTTTGTAATATAATGGACAAAATGATACCAACTATATACACACTTAGACAATAGATTATCATTTTAAAATACATTTTTTTATCTAAAACAAAAATACAGAAGAAATAATATGTATACAAGGATGCCGAAGTTATTCCTGTAAAAGATATTAATCTAATAAGATGTGAAAGATTTTTATAATCATTACCTAAATAATTTAAAAAAAAATCTATAAAAAAAAATATAATTAAAAACAGAAAAACTGAAATAAAAAGACTCAAAAAAAATAAAAAATTTATATCTTTAATTTTGTTATTTGAATTCATTACTTGTTTAAAATTCCAATTACAAATGACTGTATTTATAATTATAAATAGCCAAAAAAATCTTTGAAGTATTCTTAAATCAGCTAAAATTTCATTATTATGAAAAAAACCTATCAAAGTTAAATAAAGATCTGAAAGAATTGGTCCTAAAATAATTCCTAAAAAATATTTTGTATTTTTGATATTTATTATAAAAGAATTAAAATCAGGTATAAACAACCTTAATGAAAATATTTTTTCAGATAGAATAACTAAAAACAGCATGTTAAACAAAATTAAAATACTATAAGTTATTATATATTCTTCAATTTTGTTAATTAAATTAAAGTATATACCAAGTAAAAAAATTATATTTGTGAGAATTTCACTTACTTGAGAAACTTTCATTCTGCCTGATCCAATATAGTCAGCAACAATATATCGATTAATAAGTAAGCATATTGAAAGAAATAATATTAAATTAGCTTCAATAAAAAATTGAAATAATAAATTGATTAATAAAATAAAAGATAAAATATAAATCATTAATATTATAAAATTGTCAGCACGAAACATTTTAACTTGATCTTTTAATGACTTTGCTTTTTGATAATTTTCATTTATTCCATAAGAAATATACAGAGCTAGAATTGATGAAATAGACAAAATAAAAGTTATTTCTCCAAAATTATTTTTTGTAAATAATTTTGCACTAAAAGTAAAAATTAAGAAAGAAATACCTATTGATAAAAATCTTAAACTTATAGGAATAAGTGATTTAGAAATTATTGATTTTAAATAAATTTTTATCACTTACAATTTCTATATTATTCTTTTTTGAGTAATTAAGTATCTCTAATAATATTGACTTTCTATCATCAGATATTTTTTCAATATGATTAGTAAAGCTTATTTCACCTCCATATTTGTTAATATATGATAATGCTTTAAATATATATTTGTCATTCCTAGCTCTGATTCTTATTGATGAGCATTCATGAATATTTTTAATTTTATTAATTCTTAAAGGTGGCATTAATTTTTTAGTATAAATCGATGCTTTTGTTGCATTTAAATAAGTATTAAAAATATTTTTCATATATTCCTTTTCAAAAAAAATATTCTTGTTAAATCTGCCTCTTATTATGTTCATCCTTAGATTGCTCAACATGTTTATTGACTCATTTGAAAAAGTATCATGAGGGGCTACGAATGTATGTATTCTTCTTTCAAAAGCTTTACTTAATACTTTATTTGCAATAATGGTTCTTTTGAAATTATTTTTATTGTATTGGTATTCCCTAATCTTTCCATAATTTTGATGAGTACAACCATGTTGTAAAATTTCAAAATTATTATTTTTTTTAATAAGTTTTATCAAATCTGTATTATTTTTAATATTAAAAATTTTATCAATCTTGTTAAATTTATTATTATAATTTAATATGTTATCTCTAGCGGGATTGACAAGTGCTATAGCTGCAAAACATAATGGTATTTTATTTTTTATAAAATCCTCATAATAAAAATGAATATTTTCTAATTTAGTAAAATAATTTAAATCATCATCTCTAATTAATAAAACTCTTCTCATCTTTAATATATAGTTATAAATAGATTATAATCTTTATGCAAAAAAAATATCAAAAGTAATCAGATGACTCACTCATGAATTTTTCTCTAGTAATACCAATATATAACGAAGAAGGTTCAATTTTAAAATTAATTGAAGAAATTAATAATACCCAAACAAATACATATGAAATCGTAATTGTAAATGATGGTTCAACTGATAAATCTGATTATATTATAAATAACTTTCTTAAAAGATATACTAATAATATTAAGTATATAAAGCACAAAGAAAATTGTGGTCAAAGTTTAGCTTTGGTTACTGGCATAAAAAACTCAAAATATAAAACAATTGTTACAATGGATGGCGATGGACAAAACGACCCTTCAGATATTGCTAATTTATTAAATTTATATAATAAAAATAATTATGGATTGATTGGTGGGCTAAGGCTTAAAAGAAAAGATAAAATTAATAAAATTATCGCATCTAAGATAGCAAATTATTTGAGAAAAAAAATATTAAATGATGATTGTGATGATACTGGATGCTCTTTAAAAGTATTCAGTAAAGATGTATTTATGAAATTACCAGTATTTGATGGAATGCATCGATATCTTCCTGCTTTATTTAAGTCTTTTGGTAGTAAGTGTTACTTTATCGAAGTTAATCATAGAAAACGTATTAAGGGTAAATCAAATTATGGAACAATTGATAGATTAATTAAAGGCATTAAAGATATGATTAAAGTTTATAATATTATAAAGAAAAGAAAAATTAATGATTAATTATCTATATAATTTAACTACAGTTGAGGTTATATTTTTACTTATTGGATTTTTAGGCCAGGGATTATTTGCATCTAGATTTATTGTGCAATGGATTTATTCTGAAAAAAAAGGTGAAAGTTACATTCCTTTAATTTTTTGGTATTTAAGTATTTTTGGGGGGATTGGATTATTAATTTATGCTATATCTAGAAAAGATCCAGTCATAATTATGGGGCAATCATTTGGTATATTTATATATTTAAGAAACTTATTTTTAATTTACAGGAAAAGAAATGAAAAAAATTGATAATTACTTTGATGGAAAACTCTATACTGGTAGCTCTGGTAAATATTTAAACGTTGATGATCCATCTACGGGAGAAGTTATTTCCCAAGTTATACTTTCAAATCATATTGATTATAATAAAATAGTAAACAGCTCAATAAATGCATTTAAAGAATGGTCTCAAGTTACACCACTGAAAAGGTCACGAGTAATTTCTAAATATAAAGAATTTATAGAAAAGGATTTAGAAAACATTTCAAAATTAGTATCTCAAGAGCACGGTAAGACATTAGAGGATGCTAAGGGATCAGTTATAAGAGGTTTAGAAGTTGTTGAATTTGCGTGCGGCATTCCACATCTACTAAAAGGAGAATTTTCACAAAATGTTGGCAGTCAAATTGATTCATGGTCAATTAGGCAACCTTTAGGTGTGACAGCAGGAATTACTCCATTTAATTTTCCAGCCATGGTACCAATGTGGATGTATCCAATCTCAATAGCTTGTGGTAATTCTTTTATTTTAAAACCATCAGAAAAAGATCCATCCTGTGGTATTAGACTTGCTGAATTATTTTCTGAAGCTGGATTACCTAATGGTGTTTTTAATATACTAAATGGAGACAAAGAAACTGTGAATATGCTTTTGGATGATGAAAGAATTCAATCTATAAGTTTTGTTGGTTCAACGCCTGTAGCTAAATATATCTATGAAAGATCAGCTCAAAAAGGAAAAAGAGTACAAGCATTAGGAGGCGCAAAAAATCATCTAGTAGTTATGCCTGATGCAAATTTAGATCAAGCTGTAGATGGTATAATGGGTGCTGCCTATGGATCTGCAGGCGAAAGGTGTATGGCTGTATCAGTTGCTGTAGCTGTTGGTGATATAGCTGATAAGCTCGTAGAAAATATTAGTAATAAAGCTGAATCTTTGATTGTAGCTCCTTGGACAGATAATGCATCTCAAATGGGTCCTGTAATTTCAAAAGAACATAAGGAAAAGATTGAAAATTATATTTCTTTGGGAGAAAAAGAGGGAGCAGAATTAGTACTTGATGGTAGAAGTTTAAAAATCCAAGGATACGAAAATGGATTTTTTGTCGGGCCGACATTATTTGACAATGTTACAAAAGATATGAAGATTTATAAAGAAGAAATTTTTGGACCTGTCTTATCAGTTGTTAGAGTCAAAACATATGATGAAGCTCTGCAATTAGTCAATGACCATGACTTTGGCAATGGAACAAGCATTTATACTTCAGATGGAGAAATATCGAGAAATTTTACAACAAATTGTAAAATAGGAATGGTCGGTGTAAATGTACCAATTCCTGTGCCTATGGCTTTTCATAGTTTTGGAGGTTGGAAGCAATCTTTATTTGGTGATCAC
>MDTB01107095.1_pt1 | contig 16279 bp, 30 predicted proteins | sample 811161 | NCBI WGS metagenome assembly MDTB01 (sample SAMN05326650, study PRJNA326480) | marine metagenome | isolation source: seawater | place: Mediterranean Sea | collected 2009 | reverse complement strand
CCGCCTTTGAGCTCTCTGCTTCCTAAGATCGTGCTCAAGTTTTTTAATTTCAGCCACATGTGACAACTCCTCATCACTAACTACTCCATCACCATCTTCATCGTATTCAGCATAAATGGATTGTTTCTGTAGTTTTTTTTGTTTGCTAACCAAAATAAAACCCTGCTAAAAAGCTATAGCTACAAAACCCTAGAATTAGATAAACCCATTCTTCATTACTCATAATAAGTCTTTGTAATAGTTGGGATCACCTCGAACAAGTTCAACTTCACCTCCGCCTGCCATCTTCATAGGCTTAACTAGGTCACTTCGGCCTTTTTGAATAAGAAACTGCTCAAAGCTCATGCTGTCTGAAGCGGGCCCATCAAAAAACTCTTCCCTTAATTCTTTTTCTTCTTTTGTCATTACTGACCTCCTTTTTGTTGTTTCATCATTTCACGCCTTTCAGCTGCGTTTATTCTAGCAGCTGTTTGTCTTTCTTGGCTATCAAGTCTTTTGTCAAACTGTTCGTCTCTTTGCTGAACCTTCTGTTGCTCAAGTCCAAGTTTAGCTTTATCAATCTGTGCGTCGTTCTCTTCAGCTTGTGCTCTGACCTGAAGTTCTTTTTCTTTCAGTTGAACTAATGGATCAGGACCTTGGCCCGATAGTTGTGCACTTAATTGTTTCAAGGCTGTCATGCCCTCAGCTACAAACTGAGCTGTCTTTGCCTCTACATCAAGCATCTGTTCTTCTGATAATGCCTGACCGCCACTTGATTGAAGCATAGCAACAGCAGCTTTCTCTCTAGCACTTATTCTTACATGATCCATAATATGCTTCTGTAAAGCTACTGCCATCTGAGGCTGTTGTGCTACTATTGGTGTAGAGCCAAAAACCATATGTGACATAATGTGAGCTTCGTGATCCTGCCCCTCGAAAGCAATTAAAGGCATCATATCCAATGTATCTATGTTCTCTGAAGCAGGGTCTTTCGGCTCTGGCTCTGGCTCAGGTGTTCTTTTCAGTATCCTGTCTATATCTCTCACACCTAAGGCTTCATACATATCTCTAAATACCTCATACATATTGTGCATATCAGGTGCCGCCGTAGCCATCTGCATCTTGGTCTGTGCCAACGCTATCCTTTGTGCTTGCGAAAAGATATTAGGATTAGATACAGGTAGTACGTCTACCCTCTCATCAAAGTCCTCTGACTTAACTGAACTATCCACACCCGCAATCGTATAAGGATAACTATCTGGTAAAAACTCAGACATAACATTAGAAAGCAATTTAAACTCTAATCTCATCGCATAGTGCAGTCTTTTGTGCACAGCTGACATAACCCGTGAGCCTTGTTCCAACATAGCTATCGTAGTACCGACCGCCGCCTGCTGGTTACCATCGCCAACTTTCATGTCTGTAATCGTTGCGAATCGCCGTCCAGCGTCAACTACAAAGCCTAAAAGTGCCATTAATGTCTGGTCTGGACCCTTGAACGGTAATGACATAAGACTGGCTTTAATGTCCCCGCCAGGGGCATCGACGTCTCTAAACTCTCCAGGTTGTAACGGCTCGTCATCATCCCTGATCCGTAGGCCGCGGGCCTTGAATCCTGCTGGTAAGTTCGATAGTGTGCCTGCATCGATTAACTGTCTTAGTGCAGCTGTCGCTGTTCTTGATAGTCCGCCTATAGTATGTATCAACCCTAGTCCATAGAACCCGAACCCCGGTAAAAACTTGTAATGTACAAAATATTGTATCTTTTTCTTTTTCTCATCGTCTTCTTTGTAATTCCTTCGTATAGATAAGATCTGACCGTTATCCTGAGATATAGTCACAACGTAAGGTACCTTGATACCCGTTGCTTCACCCTCTTCGTCCTCTTCTTCAAACCCTTCAAGATCTAAATCCACATGACATTCAAGTAAAGTACAGTCATAATCAACATTAGATGGATACATACCATCTATACGCTCCAGCTCCTCTTTAACAGAAGAACTATCGCCTTGTGCTGGTATAACAGGTATATCCCTATAAAACCCCGATAATTGCCTCTTTCTGAGGTCATTCAGGCTCATTTTAACAACATGAGTAATATTAGGACAGGTCTCTAAATCAGATGTGCTATACGGTACAACTAGATCCTCAGCTGGTATAAACTTGCTGACAGCTCTATCTAAGTTCTCATCATAGTAAACTTTTTTGAATGTTGACCCTGCAAGTGGCAAATAGAACAGCATCTGGTCAAATTCAGGTGTATACTCCTCCATAACCGAAGTTATGTAGTAATTCATAAATTCTTTTACTCTTTGGGCTTGGTCTTCTTTTTCTGGAGTGCTTGATCCCATAACAAGAGTTCTGACAGGTCCACCTGGTGGTAAGAGCTCATTGAAGGCTTGGGCTTGGAACTGTGTCGCACTTTCTGCCAACAGCGGGTGCGTGACGCCGCTTGCTCCCCTAAACGGTTGGGATCTTTCTTCGTAGCTAAACCCAAGTAATTCCAAACCATTTGCGAAAGCATCTTCCCACTCCTGTCTACTGTTTTTGTTTTCCTCAAACTCACCGCTCAACTCACCTGACAAACGACCAAGCTCATCATCAGACATATCCTCTGCTAAGTTAGCATAAAAGTCACCGTCCATACCCTTATCTTCACGAGGATCAAAATCAACAACAACGCTGCCGTCTTCTTCTTCCACAATCTCTACGTTCTCTGGTATTTCTTCAACTTCCATCGCCTCAGGAATTTCAACATCCATTTCAGCTTTGAGTTCTTCTTCATCGAGTTGAGTTGGAACTTTGTCCACCATGCTTGGTTTTTCTGCCATCTAAGTCTCCTTCCGAGAACTATACCATATATTTGATAAAAGGTTCAATACCTTGTGTGTTTCTGTGCATATTAACAGCCTTGTCTTTCATTTCAACTACGCCTCCTTCTGCTTTCATGAAGTCTGGATCGTCAGCATCTGCTGCATCCTTTTTAGCAAACGGGCTTTGTAATACCTTTGTGCTACCCTTGGGTCTATCTACCAGCATAATATATGAAAGATTTTTTGTATCCTCTACAGCATTTAAATAAGGAATATGTGTATACCCCTCTTCAGCTAAATCTTTAGCAAACTTTCTCATAAACATTTTTACGTCTCGAATATCTACCTCTGGATCTTCAGATAAAATATCATCTGCTGTAAAATTTTTTCCTCTTGCTTCGCTATATTTTTCTGCCTGAAACTCCATCAATTGATTTTCAGTGAAAGGTTTTTTTGTGTCAGGATTTAGAAGAGGTTTACTTAAATCAGCCTTCAAAGGTATTGAGCCTCCAAGCGTTTTTCTAGGTCTTGGCATATTAAATTTATTATAGCCTACATTCCCAGTTACAACCGGAACTTCTAATTCCCCTGACTTCAACATATTATTAATAGCTTCGTCTCTATCTACATCTAGTTCCTGCATTTTTTTTCTAATTTTTAATCGAGCACCAACGCCAAAAGTCTCATCTAGAAACCTGTCTTGTGCTGCTTTTGGTGTTGACCCAACATGGGGCCCTAAGTCAAACCAAGACAACCTCTTTGTATCAAACTTAGTAAAACCGGGGTCCGTGTTTTTAGAGAAATGATAAACAGGTGTATCTATTTTGCTGAATATTTTTGCCGCTTTTCTTGCAGGGCCCCCAACGACAGGCAAAAATCCCATACCTCCTAATGTCGCTATGCCTACGCCTTTTGCTTTTTCTATTAAACCATCTTCTCCCATCTTATCAACACCAGCCTGTATTATAGCGGGTGCTTCGTAGGCCCCTATGACATCACCCGTTCCAGGCAAAAAAGACAGGGCGTCATACGCCTCTTCTGTTGTCATAGGTTTCTTGTCCTTTGCCTCTAATCGGGAAAGAACGTCTCTGTAAGATTGTTCAGACATCTCTTCCTAAAACTTGGGACACTTGAGCCAAGAGCCGTGGGTCCTGTGCCGGGGCCCCTGATTGTTTCATCATTCTTTGCAAAACTGTCATGTTTCTGTCAGGCGGCATCTCTTGTAGCTGTATGGTTGTTTGTTTTAAAGTCTCAATACCAGCGTTACCTCCGCTCTCTAGTCCAATAGAGCGGATACCTTCTGATTCCATCGGTAGTTCTGTCGGGGCTTCGTAAGTAATATCGCCTATGTCAACGTCATAAAGAGGTGGTGCCATACCTTCATATTGTTTTTCTCGTAAATCGACGACATCTGGTTCAAGTGTTTCTTCCAACAAACGATCGAAGATCGCATCTTCGTCATATTCTTCCTTGTTTGCATTTTTTACTACAGAATCAGCCATGTTACCCTCAATAATACGCTCTTACTTTGACAGAATCAACCTCTTCGCCCCAATCGTCACTTGGTAACTGTACAAAATTACCCTGACGGTACCGCATTAAGGCCTGTGTCATACTATCTACAAGGTCATCATACTCTCCATTTGGAAAAGCTGCAACCTCTTCTATCATTTCATCTGCAAAAGTTTCATCGGGGGCCCAAACCATGCCCGCTTCAAACAACGGAGACACGGAATGTACTCTTGATACCTTATCGTTACCTTTACTCGGTGTAAAATTGACAACTGGGATGCCCATGTTCCGTAATTCGTGAGTCAAGGGCATCCCTGACGCCTTAGCTTCAACGATTACTGTCTCGGGGTCCCAATAATTATACATTTCTAACGCTAATTCCTTCAATTCTGGAAAATCCCACCGCCCTTTCTTGCTGTCAAGCAAGATTAAAGCGGGTTGACCGCCCTCTTCGTTCGGATAAAAGACGCCCCACGTTGTAATCGCACTAAAATCGGCTGTTTCACGCTTTGAGAAAGCTGTATCGTAGCTCTGAATGACATATTGTAGGTTAGGTACACTCGTTTTTTCCCATTTTTGCCACCATTCACGCTTAATAATGGCATTCTCTTCGCCCGTTGGGTTCTGTTGGTACTGAGCGTTCCATTTACTAGGAGGTATTGACGCTTTTACAGCGGTTAAGTCTTTCAAGCTCCAGTACTCGGGCCAACACGGCTCACCGTTATCGAATATTGCAGGAAGTTCCACGACTTCCCACTGATCGGCCAACGGGTCTTTAGCCATAGAACGCATCAACTGACCAGTTAAATCCTTTTCGGACCACCGGGTCTGCACCAAAACGATCGTCCCACCGGGTTGTAGTCTCTGTCGGGGGCCCCCAGTGTACCAATCCCATGCATCTTCAAAACCATTGTTGCTCATCGCAGTCTGTTCCGAGTGTGGGTCATCAATGATAACAAGATCACCACCACGTCCAGCTAAGTTTGATCCCACACCAACGGCATAATACATACCGCCCTTATTTGTATCCCATCTTCCTGACGCTTTACTGTCAGCTGCAAGTTTAACTTCTGGAAAAACTTCATGGAACTCATCTGTGTCCAAAAGGTTTTTTACCTTACGTCCAAAATTTACAGCAAGCTCTGTCGTGTGAGTTGCCTGAATGATTTTCATGTTTGGGTTTCTGCCCATCATCCATGCCGGAAACAAAAAGGATGCGAACTCTGACTTCGTATGTCTTGGTGCCATGTTGATAATAAGTCTCTTTAGTTCCCCATTCGCAACTCGTTCTAATTTTTCTGCGATAATTTCATGATGACGCCCTTGTATGAAAGACGGCCATATGGTTTTGACGAATGATAAAAAGTTATTTTTACAAGCTTCATTCTTCTCTAACTGAGCTAATCTTAGTTCTAGTTTTAAGCGTCTCTCGTCGTGTCTATTACCATCCATGTAGGGGTCCCTAAGCTATGTTATTTTATGCCATTTATCGCTTATTATAATATAGTTAATGGCTATTTCAAATTATATGTGAATATTTGTGAAAAACTTGGCACTTGCCCGCGTACGGCAATGCACTAGGCTCGTGAATTTTTGACCATTTTTCTTGATTCTAGCCGTATAAATTAACCTTTATTTTCTAAGGATCCTATGACAATTTTACACGCTCCAAGGCTCTTTATTTGGCGTCCTGATGCCGTTTTAATTTAGCTATTTGCACTGGTAATACTTTAATTGATTCGTGGATCTCGGCAAGTTATCCAAATTGCTTTTTAATTTCTCCAAGGTTTTTAATTCGCTGTTCTCGGTTCAAGGTTCTACAGCTGTAAATATTACGCCGTAGGTTTTTAACAGCTGTTTACGTCCGTCTGGGCTGTATTTAACTATTTAAAACAAAGAAACGCCGTCAATAATTAACGGCGTTCTATAAGCTTTATACAGCTGTTAAAGTTTAGATATTTAATTTAAATGTCTGGTCGGTTTCCAAAGATTTAATTAAAATATGATTCGCTCCATTTGTTTTTTCTTTATGAAATCTGAATCCAATTAACTTAAATTTATAAGAATAAATAATATTTTCTAATTCATTTAAATTAATTTTGTTATCAATAAACTTATAAAAAGCGTCAATGAATTTAAAACTATTTAATAATTTCATTTTGTTTTTTCCTCCAATAAATTGTTTATTTTCTCAATTGTCGGAGTCATTTGTTTAATCAGCTGATTAATATCATCACTATAATTAAGCGTTCTAGTTTTAACAATTTCATAAATTAAATCATCAAATTGCTTTTTTATTTCAAGTTTAAATTTTGATTTTTCCACAATAAAACCTCCTATATAAATATTAATTGTGTGATATAAACAGCATAAAAAAAAACGCTGTAAAAGTCAAATTACAGCGTTAAATTTTAAAAGAGCAGCGTTTAATTTTTTAATGGGTTTTAAATATTATTTGTTGGTCTTTTTGATTCCAACATAATCCGCACGTCCCACAATTAGCCGTTTTATTTTCTTGTACTGGGCATACTATTGAAACACCTTTAACAGGTTTAACAATGTCGTATGAATTCGCACTAAATGAAGCGGTTAAATCATTCGAAAATCTAATATGACAATTATCACTTTCATTTAATTTAATTATCTCTTCTGCAATTGCTCTGGATAATGGAATAGATGAATTAATATTATTTGCTGTATATCCATATAAAGCAATATTATTAAAAATGTTTAACATTTTACGCCAGAATTTTACATATTTCACGCTGAAAAAATCGCCTAAAATATGCAAGCGAATTAATAAAAGTTGATTAGAACTATTTAATAAATCGTTGTAGATTCTTTGCTCTAACAGCTGTACATTTTTTGCACTAATTCGATGAGCAAATGACATATTATTGCCGTAACAATCTGACCAATGGACGCAATCTTTGGGGCACGTCTCACGCTCTACAAGTGTTAAAGTTACAAACTTATAATCTTTGTATTTACCTTTTAAAACTTTTTTTCCAAGCTTTTTATTTGTACTGGGTTTTAATATTTTGAATTGATAATTTTCTAATTCAAAAATGTTCTTTTTATATATTGTAGTTGTTAACATAAAATAACCTTTTTAAAATGTGTGAACTATTAATATAAAAAAAAACGCCAGTAGAGTCAAATACTGGCGTTTGGATCTGTTAAGGCTGTCAGTTTTTATTTATCTTTTTCGTGCCTTAAAATTAAATAAATTGTCCCTTTTTCTGTGTGACAATGTTCAATTAAAAAATGTTTTGGCAATAGTGAAAGCCATTTTTGAAAGTTAAATTTTTTCATTAAATTCCTCCATTTTTTTTATTGCTTTTAAATATTTAGTTTTTTCTTTTTTTGGTAAATCAGCCATTGAAATATATTCACAATTTTCACATTCCAGACGTTCATTAAATTCAGCTATAACTGAAGTATAATGATTAATAATTTCATATGACTCTATTGGTTTTTTTGTTTTAGAATTTACTAAAACATAATCACTAGCAAATAATTTAAGCATTTAAAACTCCATATTGTTTTACTTTACTACTAAACCATTTTCTTAAACTGATCGTCCTAACATTAGTTTTTAAACCAATGAACTTTTTTATTAAATCTTGATCAGCTAATACTGATTTTGGATTTTTTGCATCAGTATATAAAAAAGGGCTACCATTAAACATTTCAGATATTTTAATACGATAAAAAATATCTTTTACATTTTTTTCGGTAAACTCTCCAACATCAATAACCATTGTAACATGAATCATTGAACTAATAGTTTGTTTTGAAATGTCATTTAAATCGCATTTCCTAGTATCGTAATGTAAAGCCATATCTAACAATCTCCTATAAAATATGTGATATTATGGGATAATAAAAAAAAACGGCGTAAAAGTCAAATTACGCCGTTTATGGTAGGTTTTAAAGGTGGTTTATTAAGAAGCTAAAGCGACTCTATTCCAATCATTAGATCTAAGGTTTAAAACTTTTCCACCTAATTTTTGCCAAAAGTCTACGTTATCGGCTTCAGCTGTATTTCCAACATTAGTACAAGCATTAACTAAAGTTGCCTTAGATATTGGCTGTCCTTGTTCATAACCTCTTTGTCCTATGGTATTTAGTAAACCATCTAAAACACTTGAAGTTTCTTTTTTAGATAAAGACATAACCTTGCCCAAGTCCTCAACGGCTTCAGTATAATTTTTGCCAACAGCAATTTTATCTTCTTTAGCTAATCTAATTTTCTCAACATTTTCATCAAATGTTTCTCTACTACCATAAGAAGAAATTATATCTCTTAATTGAAGTTTTAGGGCGTGATTATCGGCGTCCTTGGTTTCATCGGTTAAAATGTTATAATGGTCTCCAGTTCTAGCACTCGTAATATGGGCTTTCCTAGTTACATTCTCAGTTTGCATCCCATTTAAACAAGCTAATGTCCAAGCAATACCAAAGACGCTTATGCTACCAAAACCAACTTCGCTGTTACTGATACCAATCCCATGACTCATGAGATCATGAAGTCCTGCATCAGCTGTGATAACTTCGCTTTTCAATCTTATATAAAGTTTTTTATCGCTGTTGGCATAGTTAACAATTTTCCATGAAGCACCAGACTCCCCAAGTGTAGGCAATGCAGACTCTAATAAATCAGAATTATCAAAAGTTTTAAATTTATCAGAAACAAATGCTCTAGCTATTCCAGTATGATGATCATAATTAAATGGAGATAATGCATGAGGATTATCATAAGTTCTGATCATTCTCCTAACTGGATTTTTTTCAAATAAAGCATTAACAACGGCGTCAGTTTCCTCTGGAACTTCATTTAATAAACGCCTAAATGTTGGGGCTTGGATTTCAATCTTATTTGCAATTTGATCTAAACATACTTGGTTTGCATTTAAGATTTGAGTTTTCTCTCCTCTATCAGCTTCCATAATAATCTGACTAATTTTAACGCCTTTGTCATTCTCAATGGTTTTAAACTGAAGTTGGTTTGTAGGTGCGATAAAGTCTTGTTTCATATCGTTATGACTTTTGATATCAATTAACAAGCTCTCTAAAGTCCTACTGTCATTTTCTAAATGTCTCATATTTTTCTCCTTTGTGTGATAGTTAAAACATAAAAAAAAACTGAGCAAACAATGCTCAGTTTTCAATATATCAGATATTTCTTATATGTAAAGCTTTATGCAAATCCCCATCTTTTTAAAACTTTAATATCGTCTTCTCCAACATAGTCGATACGACTAATATAAACTTCGATCTCAGGGGAGTGCTGACAATTACCATCATCGTCAATATATTCTCTGGTCATAAAGTAATCATCAAAGCCGTCTTTTTTAAAAACTTTAAAGTTTGAATAAATTAATCTAAGTAAATCTATTTCTTTTATTTCTTTTCTATTCTGATTAATTACAATTTTTTGTTTTAAAGGGCGGCCGTTTAAATCAATTTCCCTTGCTTGACAATCTAAAAGTTCAAAAAAATGCTTGTGAGAACGCTCATACGTTCCCTCATTTTCTACAGTTCTTATCATTACTGGCATTAACTTTTCCTCCATCCTAAAACTAAAAAATCTAAATCTTCAAAATTTTTTTTATCAAAAACTTCTTTAGGTATATAATCAGCTAGTTTATAATGTGATTTACCACCAAACCAAGCACCACCAATCCCATTAGTGTCCATAGGTTGCCATCCTTTTTTCTTAATTAACTTTTCAAAGTCAGCTACAATTTTCTCTTCGGCTTTTGTATACTTACTCATCTGAATATCCTTTCTCTTCTAGCTGTTCTTTTATCCAACTTCGGACAGCACTATTTGAAATATGATTTGACATAAAGTACGTCAAATTATCATCATCAAAAGCTTGTAACACATGATAATAATCAGGGTTTGGATCTTTACCGCTAATCTGATGTAACAAAAAGTACATTAAATCTCTATCTTCTAACTCATTAACTTCAGCTAAAAATTTTTCTTTTGCTTCTCTGTATTCCATAAATATTTCTCCTATAATATGTGATTTATCTTATATATTTATCAAATAAAAAAGGCCATGTCAAACATGGCCTATATTTTATCTTCTACGTCTTGTTTTGGGTCGTTGGTTTTTATACTTGTCGTAGTCTTTTCCGTATAAAATTTTTCCAATCCAATCGAATAAAAAAAACATCCTACCTCCTTTCGTTAAACTTGTTTTGTTGAGTGTATTGGGAACATTTGACAAGCTATTTCATCAATAACTTCCCAAGTAATACCAATTGTACAATCATGTTTATGCTTACACATTTGCAATACTTCTCTTGCTTGTTCTTTAGTCAGCCAATCACATTGACTAATTACATCTTCAGTACACCATTCAACAGATATTTGATCTTCATTTTCTACTAAATTTATGTCAACACGATCTTTAATTGAAGTGTCAATAGAATGCAATTCGTGTATATCATCTTCAAAGTGAACAAATACTTTTAAATCTTGATCGCAATCTTTTAATTGTTTTATTAAATCTTTAACTTTCATCACAGCTCCTCCTATTTATAAATTGCTGGTCTATATGTGATCTGACCAGTTTTATCTCTGCTTAAAAATCCTGACGAAATAAATTTATTTCTAAACTCAAACTTGCCAAGCTTGTCTTGAATGGCCAGTTCTAATTTTATATTCTGAATTGTTGGTTCATCTAGATCTTTAAAATTTAAATTATATTCACGCATCACGGCTCCTTTCATATTGGTTATCTATTACAGCATCGTTGTGTAATTCTGTATTGTTCTCCTGATCTTTCAATTGTGAGTACAAAGTAATCCCATAGTCATATCCCATTTTATAAAAATACATATTTTCATGGTATTCAGATCTATGCCCCTCTAAAATTGCATCAGCAACACCATCTTTAAAAGCTAATAAATCTTGATTATCCATTATTATCCTCCTGATCATTTTCTATGAGTTCGTTCAGCAAATCTCTAAGCTGAAGTCTTTGTTGGGGCGTCCAAATATCTCTAGCAATATATGTAGTTCGCATCGTATTTTTTTCATGCTCGGCAACATCTATCAAAGAATTATATTCAAACTCTTTATGCTCTTCTTCATTATGTTGAAAACCATCTCCCATTTCTTCTTTAGTCAGCCAATGTTTCATTGTTTTCCCCCATCAATTTAAAAAGTTCGTTAAGTTTTCGACTAAATAAGTTTATATCTTTGTCATCAGGATAGGTTTCTAATAAGTTTTCAAACATACCTTGGGCATCTCTGAACTTAGTCTTAATATCAATTAATGTTTCAGGTTTGTAACATTTATCAATACACCACCACATACCTTGTTCACTTGTTTCATATTCAAAAACTTTTTGTTTACAAGAATCACATTCAACCATCTGACAATCAGCACACATAAATCCTGAAACTTTTCCGTCATCTGCTGGAATACGATTGACGAACTTACCTGATCCAAAACTTGTATCTTCTTTGCAATCGATACAAAGTTGGCCTACGTCTTTAATCTTTTCCATAGTATTTCCTCCTATATCTCTAAACTTTGAAGATTACAATTGACGTAATTCGCTACCATAACTCTAAGTTCTGTATAGCAATCGTCACACAAAAGAACTGGTGCGAAGCTTTGCTCCATATCTTCCATCGGCTGTTCTTTGCTTCCACATTTACAACAGCTGTCGTAACCTTTTGGTAAATCTCTAAATCTGTGAATGTGCAAAGTTTTGCTTGTATCAGTATCGTAAAATCCATCTGCTTTTTTAATACAAGCATATACATAAACTTCACAAACATGACTACGATTAGGACAATCTAAATCTAAGTCTGTGTTTAAATGATAGTCGTAAGGTTTGCCATCATGCCAAACACTACGCCACATATCTATTTCGCCTTTGTTTTTGAAATATCGAGCTGAGGCTACAGCTTTTTTAAATGCTTTGTGCATACAATCTCCTATATAATGTGTAATAAGATTTATCGCATACTATTAATTTATTGTCAAACTAAAAAGTTTTTTCCAGTCAAAAGGATATTTAAGTTGTAAATATGCTTCGAGCTGAAGGCCTTTGCTTCTCAGCTCTACTGCATCTTTACCTTGATACAAATATAAATCCTCTCGGCCTCTTACCATAATCCAAGTTGAACCATGTCCATGCCGAGTTAACCAAGCTACCTGATTAGGAGAAAGCTTTACAACATTACCAGTTGTAACTTTTAATTCTATAAAATGAAATTTACCTTTTGCATCACAGACAAGTAAATCAGGTATGCCCAATGTCATCCAGTTTTCTATTCTTGTCAGGATTATGTTATCAGGCAGTTTTTCTACTGCTCTTTTGATCTCCTGATAGAAGCCGTTTTCCTTCTTCGGGTGAGGCGGTGTCTTCGTGGTCAATAACTCCCTCAACTCTTTTTGGCTCATACGAATCTTTAATCTCCTTGAGAGCTTTTATTACTTCATCCTTAGACATACTATCAATCGTACCATGTCTAATTTCAGATTTATTAATATAGATATTACCTTGTGCCTGTCCTCTTCTATACTCCGCCTGAACAGCGGCTGAATATGCACCATTCTCCAAAGCTCTATCTCTTATTGTCTGCAAATCTTTTAAATGACGTTTATAATTAACGCCATATTTTTCATCCAGTTCATCTCTATAGAGCTGTATAGCTCTAACAACATGAGGGCAGATTTCAGGATTAGTCATTTCATAAGCTCTTGTATGAGCTGAAGAAGCTGGAAATCCAGCATTTATTGCAGCTTCTCTCATGGTTATCATGCCATCGTTAGAGACAAGCTCTTTAACAAACTTCTCTTGTTTACGAGAAAGCTTGCTATGTATATCGACTTTTGGCCGACCTCTTCCTTTTTTCAAAGGTTTTAAAATACTCATATCTTATATATATAACAGAAATTATTTTTTTTCAAAAAACTTTTTAGGCTCTTATAAGGCCAAACTTGATTTAACAGTATGGTTACATATTTGTATATTAGTAATGTAACCATATATGTAACTGCTATAATCCTTATATATAAAGGGATACAGAGTAAAAGTTACATGGTTACACTAGTTACACCTATTTTTTAATAAAATTATTTTTTTTATTTTTCTGTCTATATATAAAGGCGTTTTTAATTTTTTGGAAATAAGTCGCTTTGCGAGGCGTGACCCGTGGATCGAGGATATGGTGCTGCCAAACTCTCTTCGTAGTCTCCTTCCTTTTCAAGTTTATTTCGACATGGCGGTATCCAAACCAGATCCGTTCCAAACGACCTTTCATCTTCTTCAAAGCCTTTCCAAACAAACCAAGCATAGCTTGTAGCTGTGGACGCCGTTGCCGATAGTTTTCCTTTAAGGATTGGTACTCGCTCTGTAAACTGAGCCACAAAATCAGGAGGTGTTTTTTTAAATAATCTTTCATATCTTCCTACACTTTCTAAAAACTGTGTTCTTGCAAAGATAGCCACACAGTATCTTGCTTGTTTTAATGCTTTTAGTACAAATTCTTCCGCCAAATTAAACGGAGGATTAGTTACAATATAATGATACTTCTGTTTTTCGTCTGTTTTAAGGAAATCGGCGATTCGGTCTTGACCGTAATCATCGATGTCCGCTGAGATAACTGTATCAAAATACTCTTTTAAGACTTTTGTCATGTGACCAGCCCCACAAGCTGGTTCCAAACAATTTATATGTCCATATCGGCCAGTAAACTTATCAGGTATACGCCAATATTTTTTTAAAACTTTTTCAAACAACGCTCTTGTTGCCCAAGGCGGAGTAGGAAAGTAATCTTTACTCTCCTTATCCTCATGCCTTTGGCTCATAACAGCGTGTGTTTTATTTTGTACCATCAGGAACTATCCACTCTAAATGATCCGTGTACCGTGCTTCAGGATACCTTTCTCTGATTTGTTCGGCTTCACAATCAAAGCAAGTGTATTCAACATCACATCTGGTACATTCCTTATTAGGCTCAAAGTCATCATTTTCGATAAGTTTGTAATTGTAAATACGTTTATCATCTATGTAATAAAGTTCATCTTCCATCTATTCCTCCCTCTTTAAATTAAACTCGTGAAATAATTCAAAGGAAGCCTCATCTAAAGCTTTTATTTCAGACAATGAGATATCATTTAAATCTTTGATACTAATCATAGCACTGTTTAAAGCATTATAAGCATCGTGAACCGCTTGTAATTGTTCAACTGTCATAGACTGCATACCTTTTGCTCTTCGTGCAGCAATCTTATCTCTTTGTATTTCCCATTCTTCTTTTTTATCGGCCATTTTTTTTCTCCATAATTTTTTTAACCTTATTCTCAACCAGCTGATCGAACCAATCGCTATCCGTTGGATTGTCGGTATCTACAGCTAAGAGGCTTTTAAGTTTTTCCTCAACTAAATCTTCAAACCAATCGCTATCGGTTAGTATATCTAAATTATGTTGAAGAAAATTTTCTAATTCCAAAGCTAAAGGAACTAAACTTGGTTTTACTTCTTGTATATCTTTCATATCATCTCCTATAATGTGTTATGCGATATATCTTATACATATAATTTAGTATGTCAAATAAAAAAGCTGCATAAAGCGGAGGTGCCCTATGCAGCTAGTTTTTATCACACATTATATAGTTATTATTCTTATTTTTAAATTAAGGCAAAAAAACAAAGAATAATTGAAAAAGGTAGTTTTATTGTTTCTTTTTCAACACCAGTTATCGCATATGATCACATATGTGTCAATTTTTATTTACATAAAGATAACCTAAAAGCGAAATAAATCCGATGACCGTGATACAAAGCACAATAATTCCAATCCACTCCCATATTTTCCTGATGAGTTCTTGGCGTTCATAGATTTCTTTTTGCCTTTGCTTTCGTATCTGTCCTTCCATATGGAGTATTTCATTCCAAGAATTAGCTCCATAATGAAAATTAATAAAGGTCTTCAGCTCTTGTCTTTGCTGTTCCAGTTTCTTTTTAGCTGTAAAAGCTTCGATGGCCGAGGCTTCTATTTCTTTGCCCTTAAATAATTTCTGTAGGGCTGACGGATTTTTCGTGGTCTTCTCAGCATTATCAATGTCACTTATAGCCCCCATCCAGCGTGACAAATCTTTTCCCATAGATTCTATGTCTTTTCCGAGTTGGAAGCCATTGCGGATGGCCGTGAAAGCCGATTTAGCAACACTCAATGCCGCGGTAATCGTTACAGGGTCCATTTGTAAACTTTCTGCGGTTGTTATGATTCGATTATAACTTTTTTTGCTGTCAAGTCTATTAATTTCTAAAAAGTTATTTATAGTTAAAGGTTTATGAATCAAATTTTTAGAGGAGAGCCTTGTGTTATTTGCCATAAATGTGGCCGGAAAAAATACTCAAGTGCTTGCTCGTGTCACAAAATACAAAGGAACATAACTTATGTCAGTAGAACAAAAAGAAGAGGAAAAAATGAACATACCAAATAGCAAAAAATTACCGAACCGTAGGCCGTGCATCACGACTGATGTAGGAGAGGGCTTATCCATAACAGTATCGTATCATCCTGATACGGAAGAACCTGTAGAGCTATTTGTGACTGGTAGAGGCAAGAAAGCGTCAGACGGGCCTATGACAGACGCTTTATATAATTTAGGCGTTGTTGCGTCAAAATTGATGCAGAAAGAAGATTTTTATTCGGCTGATACAGCTGATTGACTTTTTCGCTTCATGTGAGCGTCAACCATCTCTTCGACACGAGCCTGATCTTCTGACTTATATTGTGAAAAGATATGTCTGAGCTGGCCGCCAATTGTACGTCCCTCAGTTTTTGCGATCATTTTTATCTTTTCATATGTATCTTTTGGCACAAGAACGCTTTTCCACTTGTTTGTATCCATGTAAACCTCATTTTTTTCTAAGATATTATGCGATTTTACAAGATATTACAAGAAAAAGGTTGTAATTAACTATTTT
>MDTB01011314.1_pt1 | contig 16280 bp, 16 predicted proteins | sample 811161 | NCBI WGS metagenome assembly MDTB01 (sample SAMN05326650, study PRJNA326480) | marine metagenome | isolation source: seawater | place: Mediterranean Sea | collected 2009 | reverse complement strand
TTTTTTATTCAAGACTTTAACTATTTCATCGACAAATTCACACAACATATTTAATAAATTAAATCTCATCTAATTTTGATAGTGCAAAAACAGGATAATTTTTTTCTTCTGGTGTTTGAGGAATCCCAATATTTATGGGTAAAATGCTGCTTGGATGAAGTTTATTCCATCTTAACATATGTCCGCCATAGCGGCATTGACGGGAAATAAATAGAACATCGCAGCCTGTTAAGCTTGTAACAATTTGATGTTGATGCGGCACGTGCAGTATTAAATTTTTAGAAAATTTATTTTGCAGTTTATTCAGTGATGCAATTATATTTCTATCCGAAGTACTATCAGCAAATGCTATTTCGTCAATATAGTCCTCACCAGATAGCACATAACCAATCAATTCATTTTGCTTCCAAATTTCTAGGAATGACAGACCAAGATAAGGGAGTCTGTAGAAAGCTTTTTCCCAATAATCACTCTCATTTCTAGCTAACCTTAAGCTTTCTGAATAGGCGTGATGATGAAAATCTATATAGTTTGAAACATGGTTTGGATTATATGCTTCAAATAATATGTCAGTTGTTTCTTCGCTTTCTAGTTGCAGGATGGTCAATTGTGGGTATGAGGATGCACCGATAAAGCCAAATTTTGTATAAAAATAATCGACCGCATGACGAGCAACTAAGTATGAGGCGTTTACGTCAATTGCATCACAATGGTTGACGGTTGCTTCCATTAATCCACGACCGACATTATTGTCTTGATAGCTGGGATCAATGCAAATACTTGATAATCCCATTAAACTATATGAATGATCTCGCCAGGCTATTTGTGTTGGAATCATTCTCGCTAACCCAATAACTTTTGAATGATCAAATGCGAGCATTAGCTGTTTAGGGTGGGTAATCCCATTTAATTCCCAAAGTATTGTTTTATAATCAGGATCCGCAGTATTCTGCGCAAAAATTTCTTTAGCTAAGCTAAATGCTTCAGCGCATTCTTCGAGATTATTTGCAAGACGAAAACTAATCATGGTAATGAATCTTTGTAGCTAAGAGCCCATGATTTGACTCGTTCTGTTGAGATTCCTTCGTGCAGAGGCAATGGGTAAACACTTATCAATTTATTGGCAGAGGGACTTTCTCTGATTTGACGAACACTCTCATCTGGCATGGATAATGACGTTGGTAAATCTTTTTTTGCTACTGCCCAGCAAATTGGAAGCCGACTCTTAGAAAAAGGAAGAACGGTTTTGATCGAAGATTGTTCGAGAAAGCTTATTTTCATTTTTCGATCCATGATGATTTCGTCCATCCTCGTTAGGCGTTTCCAAATGTTGGCTCGCAATGCAGGAGGAATATAGCCGTTTAACGGTTCTACCGCGTTCCAATAGGCGTAAGCATTAGAAATATTCCGGCCGATAATTCGCATCATAAAATGAGAATTTTTGTAAACTTGGCGCGCATCACGAGAGTTCCGAAGTTTTTGCGCATCTTTCTGAGATTGGCATAAAATTATACCGCCAGAAATAGATCTGTAAATTTTTGACAATGATAAAATTTCAAATCGTCCATCATTAGGAAACAATCCTTCAGGGGACGTAATTAAGCTATCAACCGAATCCTCAATGATAGGTGCGGTCGCAGTAAGCTTATGGGTATATCCCCACTGATGAAAACAGATTGCTGCTTTTATTGTATTTTTTAATTCAGGAGATGGTGTGCCAACATAGCCTACCGAATTGATAACGCAATGGCTACTATAGGGTGGGATATAAACAAGATCAGGCCTTGTAATTTCCAAATGTTGCAATATTAAACTAATGGCCGAACGTCCGCTTGGCATCAATACGGCATAAGAATTATGATAAATATCTTCAAAAAAGCCTTCGATCGTTGTGATAGATGGCGCTAATTTCACCAATAAATCGGTTAATGAGAATTTAGGTTCTGGCCAAATTTGAAGATGTTTATGATTTGTGGTCATTTAGGGTTGAGCTTACAATTGAACGGTGATTATTCGGTCGGTTACTATGTCGGTAATAAATCCGCGCTTGAACCGTGCAATATTTGCTGCTTTCGTATCTGTGACGTTATCAATCTCACCGATCTTAAAAAGACGACAACCTTTTCTTTTGGCTTCAATGATTGCGGAATAAAGAGGGAAATGGTTCAACGGAAGATTAGCGTCCATGAGCTTGCGGTCGCTCGCTGCAACTGCATAAAGCGCTGTAGCTTTATCGTGCATTACAAAACAGCCGCTGACTAATTCATCACTTATATTTGCGGTAATTAAATATCCAAAGCCCGCTTTAATCATATTCATCTGAGCCTGCCACGTAGCATCATTTCGTGTTTGGCGACCGCTCACTGTAACGTGGAGATTTTTGAAGCTATTGAATTTATTTTCATCAGGGTTGTTTTCATCAATGATATTGACATGTAATTCTTTACGCCCCCAATTAACAAAAGGACGATAAGACTTACGGACGTTCTTATAAATCAAATCTTCAGAAAGGGTGAGGTCTATCGATCCTTGGTGATCAAATTTAATTGTGTGAGACTGGGAAAAAAGCGCGCTAAATAATGTTGAATTATCTTTAAAGGTTAGGGCTTTGCCCGGAGCACTTTTTTTTAATTTTTGGGCCAGAAACGTAATAGCGCTATGTAGGCTGTCTTGATCAAGAAGACTAAATATTTCTGACGGACTGCCAGCATAATTATAGGTATTTACATCGCTCAACATTGGCATCATCAACACAGGTCGATCATTGTCGAAAACAATAAGGCTTTTTGCCGTTAGATGAGGGCCAATGTATTCTTGATAATAACACTGACTAATGGGGTTGAACAAAAAATGCTGGTTAATTATTTGTCCCAGATCAGATTTGTTCAAGACTTCGAGATCTTGATGGTTGAGCTGATCTAATGTGGTGAACCTTAGCAAAGTCATAATTATGTTTATTGAATGACCTTTATCAAACTTCCCAAAACAAACTCAAACTCATCATCATTCAAGCTATAATAAAGCGGAATAGATAACGTGGATTGGTAATATGCTTGGCTATATGGATAGTCTTTTGGATCAATGCCATTGTTGGAGTAATAAGGTTGATTGACAACAGGAATGTAATGAACCTGTGTAATAATGTTATGCGATAGTAATTCTTTCATTACATCATTTCGAGTTTTTTCAATGCTTTCAAAATCAATCGCAATGGTGAAAAGATGATTAGCTGAATGGTCAATGCTTACGTGCTGTGCTCGGGCAAAATGCACCTGATGATTAATACGGTTTTTATAACGATGAGCCAATTCACGGCGCCGAGCGACAAAATGGTCAAGTTTGTTTAGTTGAGATGTCGCGAGTGACGCTTGAATATCTGTAATACGATAGTGATACCCGAGGTTTGCCATTTCATAATACCAATGATTGTTTTCACCATTGGTGTAAGCATCATTAATATTAAGATAAGGACCGTCATTTTTATTGATGCCGTGAGAGCGAAGGCGCAGGAGTGCGTTATAAATCTTTTCATCATTAGTGGTAATAATGCCACCTTCTCCTGCCGCAATAGATTTAACAGGGTGAAGAGAAAACACAGTGCAATCTGAATATTTGCATGAACCTATTTTTGCGCCGCAAACGTAAGACCCACCAAGCCCATGGGCAGCATCTTCTACAACAAATTTGCCTCTGGATTTTGCCAATTCTGAAACTTCGGGAATACCATCAGCAGAACCACTAAACAGAACAGGTGCTACAAGATGAATATCGCTATGCTCGTTTAAAGCTGAAGCAACTGCATCAAGACCGATGTTGGCGGTAGTGGGATCAATATCTGCAAATCGTGCTTTTCCACCACAGAAATGTGCGGCGTTTGCGGTAGACACAAAGGTAATGGGTGATGTCAGCACGGATCGGCCTTGTTGAACACCTAGTGCCATGTAAGCGATGTGCAACCCGGCTGTTGCTGAGGAAACAGCAACGGCATATTTTGCCCCTGTATATGCACAAATGTTATTTTCGAATTGAGTGATAGCTGGTCCTTGGGTTAGGAATCCGCTTTTTAGTGTTCTGTTGACAGTTTCAATGTCTGCGTCATCAACATAATGTTTGCCATAGGGAATGGTTTGACCAATCCTGCCAACCTTATTTTTTAGATGCTCGTGCTGTTTTAAGGAAGCGACCACATCATCTGCGAGCACAGATTTGCCACCAATAATGTGGCGAAGCTTGGCATCGCTCAAGCTAAGGTCAAGGGGACGGCTGATGTTATTTCGTAAGCGTGACGATTGTATAGGCTGAATGAGTTCAGGGTCATAGCCAAAAGCCGCCGCTATTTTGACGCTAAAATCATATTTAGAAATGCGCTCACCCCCGCAAAGATTGATGATGCCGCGCTGATCCAAATCAAGCAATTGGTGGGTGATATCGATTAGATGGGCGGTATCAAGTGGGGTGAAAAAAACATCATCGAACATCTGTACCTGTCGGCCAGCGGCGATATCATCAAGGATCAAATCTGAAAAGGAACGTCGGTAAGATGGACCCCACCCAAAAAAGGTGGTACGAAGGACAAGTGCATCTTTATGCGTGGCCAGCACTTCATTTTCAGCCATGGCCTTGTGTTTTGCATACGTGTTTAATGGCTTGACTGATGCGCGCTCGTCAATCAGGGAAGCAGTGCCATCAAACAAATGATCAGTTGAAATATGGACAAGCTTTACGACCTGCTTGCTGGTAGCAATTGCCATATTTTTGGCCGTGATGAAATTTGAAATTTCAGATTGTTCAGGCTGATGTTCACAGCCATCAACGCTGGTGAAACCTACGGCGTTAATCACCACGTCAGGTTTAATCACAGCTAGGGCATCCGAGATGGCATCAACATTAGTAAGGTCAACAAAATGAGAAGTAATGCCTTCTAAACTGACATCATGTTTGTGTAACCAAAGATGAACGTCATGTTCTGACGCCATCCGAATGGCCCAGTTCAACCCTAATAGGCCAGACCCACCTGAAATAACAATTCGAGACATAGGTTAGATTTTTCCTATTTTATTCTTATTGGCATCAATCCATTTGGCCAGCTCAGTCTGTCCCATCCATTCGGTATTATTGTTGGACGTATACGAAAACCGTTCAGGCACTTTTTTGCCGTCACCAATGCGTGCAGGGTCTTCGGACCATTTATTAATAGCAGGCAGGATTTTGAAATAATCGTCATATTCAAAGGTATGGGCAGCATCTTCGGTGCCAATCATCTGTTCGTGCAATTTTTCACCAGGACGAATACCGATGATTTTTTGGGAAGCATCTGGTGCAACAGTTTTGGCAATATCGACTACGGTCATTGAAGGGATTTTTTTAACGTAAATTTCCCCGCCACGCATATCATCAAATGCGTGCCAAACTAGCTTCACGCCATCTTCTAGCGAAATCATAAAGCGCGTCATTTCAACATCGGTGATCGGCAGCTCACCTGTACCTCTTCGGCTAATAAAGAAAGGAATAACGGACCCACGAGACCCCATAACATTGCCATAGCGTACAACGGAAAACAATGTTCCTTGATTATCATTAATAGGATTGCTGGCTGAGAAAAGCTTGTCAGATGCTAGCTTTGTTGCGCCATATAAATTGATCGGGTTTGACGCTTTATCAGTTGATAATGCCACCGCAGTTTTGACACCAACTTCGTTACACGCATCAATTACATTCATGGCGCCATTAATATTAGTTTTAATGCATTCAGCAGGGTTATATTCGGCAGTTGGAACAATTTTGGTCGCCGCGGCGTGTACGACATGATCAACGCCTTTCATTGCTTGCACGAGGCGGGCTTTATCCCGAACATCGCCAATCATAAAGCGAACCCGTGGGTCGCCCTCATATTTCATCGCCATGTCCCATTGCTTCATTTCATCACGAGAATAAACAATGATTTCTTTAGGATTGTATTTTGCCAGTGTCATTGGAACGAAGGTGTTACCAAATGATCCTGTGCCGCCAGTAATGAGAATAGATTTGTTGGTTAGCATATTATTTATCTTTCTGGTGTAGGCAAGTGATTTTTACCCTTTAATGTTATTGCTTCACACGGCTTTCTTTGGCTTTATCTGGCCATATTCGATATTGAGAACGCGATCAGAATGTTCTAATGACTTTGCGCGATGGGTGATAGAAATAACCGTAATTTTGTTTTTCAAGTTTTTTAGGTAATCAATAATCTGTGCTTCAGTATTAATATCTAAAGAACTTGTTGCTTCATCCAGCACCAAAATACGTCGATTAAAATAAAACGCGCGGGCAAGGGCGATGCGTTGACGTTGGCCGCCGGAAAGACGCACACCATTTTCTCCAAGGTTGGTTTCTAATCCTTCGGGAAGACCGGATATAACCAACTCCATTTGTGCTTGGGCCATGGCTAATTTAATTTGCCCGTCATCAATCGCGTCATCAGGAACGCCAATTGCAATATTTTGGCGCACAGATCCATCAATAATGAAAATTTCTTGCGGCAGGTACGCCACGTGTTCCCATAGAACTTCAGGGTGGTTGGTGATATCTTGATCATTAATCATGATCTTACCAGCAGAAGGCGGCAATAAGCCTAATAACGTGTCCACTAATGTTGTTTTTCCCGCCCCAGACTTGCCAACAATGCCAATATGTTCACCTTCCTTAATTTCAATTGAGATATTATTTAACGCAGGCGTGTTGCTATTCGGGTAGCTGTAAGAAATATTATGGAGGGAAATTTTTCTCACATTTTTGACTTGCGGTGAAGGTGATGCGATGGCGATTGGCGTTTCAGAAACGGTTTCTGCGTCCCTTATATCTTGTGCTAATTTTGTAACCGTATCTTTGGTATAACGAATGCGGTTGAGGGTGAAGGAAAAATTCCTTGCCAACGGCATAATCCGGATTGACGCCATCCCAAATACACCAAGTGTTGGAATTAAGGTAACTGGGTCATCAATCATATAGCTTGCCGTTACAGAAACCCCGGCCACAAAAATGATGATAATCATCTCGAAGATATATTTTGGCAGCATCGAGAAGAAATTGATGGTGGTTTGGGTGAAGGCAAAAACTTTTGCGTCTTTAACTAAGTTCTCTTTGAAATAGGCCTCTTGCTTTAGCACGCGGATTTCCTTAAAGCCGCGCAAACTTTCATTGGTGTGTTGTACAATGGCCGCTGCCGATACATTTGATTGTTGGCCAATTTTTGTCATACGCTTGCGGACAATAAGATCAAACCCAATTAAACAAATCCCCGCAACAGTGATTAAAAACCCAAAGGCATAAGGATTAGTCCAAGCTAAAAACACAATTATCATGATCGCAACTACGCTATCTCCTGCCGCTTGCAGGCAAAACATAACTAAATTAGCATAGTTAGGCACCATAAGCTGGACGGTGTTTACGTAGTTGGAACTATTGCGCTGAATGATCTTGCTGTAGGCCATATTTTGGTAAGCAGTAATTAGCTTACCGCGCAATTGCACCTGTTGGTCTTGGCTAAATTTTATGACCTGTTTCATGATTAAAGCGCCAAAGACACTCTTCACGGCATAAATAACAACCAACGTGCTGGCCAATAGTACCACAAGGTCAGTATGGCTATAATCATTTAATAAAAAGGCGTTGCGAAGTTGAAACGGTAAGTTGTCGGAACCCCCAAACACGACGCCAAGGAAAGGACCAACAATGCCTATTCCAACTAAATCTAGTATTGAAATAAGCATGAAAAAAAAGAAAATGCGGGGAAGCTTTCGGCGACTTTCCCCCAGCAAAAAAATGGCATTTTGAAAATAGGAATTCATTAATACAATTTTTATTTCCCATGCTACCGCACTCCGGGTGAAATCATATTCACGCGGGTAAGCGGTTGGATTTACTTAAGTTAACAATAAGTGCAGACGCCTTAATGCTAACCGACTAATTCAAGGTCTTCTGACGAGATAGAAGAGCTAACTTGCCCCCCCATCATCGACAATAATATTTGCACACGCCCATGGTCATCAGCAGATAGAATAGTCGCCATCTGCCCTTGCATCGCGCCGGCGGCGACTTCGACTTTACTACCAATGGCGAAGAGTTGTTCTCGTTCTTCAATCGCGCCACGTTCATTGAGCTTGCCCAATAATATTTCTACAAAGTTCTGTGTCACAGGTTGAGGGCGCCCGTTATTTGTTAAAATATGACGGACGCCAATTGTCCCATTGATCGAATGCCACGGCATGATGGCGGCATCAAACCGCACAAATAGGTAGCCGGGGAAAATTGGTCGTAAGATTTTATCGACACGGCGAGCGTGGCGGCGTGTTTTTTCGATCAGCGGGAGGAATACTTCAAAACCTTGCCGGAGAAGATTTGCCTCAGCGGTTTTTTCACTGTTCGGTTTTGTGTAAATAACAAACCAATCCATTAGGCTAACTCTTGCTCATTGATTGCACTAACATCTCTTATATAATAAGCTTCAGGGTAAAAGATCTGCTTCGGGTTAATGCGTTGCGCTAGGTTGTCAAAACAAGCTTGTGGGGCGCGGGCATCACAAATTACCACAACGCCTTTGAATTCTTCGTCAAGTTTATTATTGACAGGCGTTAACCCTATGTGATTTTTGTTGGTTTCTTCGTTGATCAAATTGGTGATGGTAATTTTACTATCAAAAGATGCCATTATAGCTAACTCAGCAATATCAACATCTCCAACCAGCATCACTTCGCGGATGCCTTCGGCTTCTAGGCCGTTGAAAATATCCCGATATTGGGCCCGAAGTTTGCGGTAAAGATTAAGAGAGCTGTCTAGGTAACGGGCAACTAATTTGGCTTTTTCCGCAAATCCTTTGGGGGTTAGATAATAGGCATATCGGCGGGCAGGGATCTGCTGCATTTTAATAACGCCCCGCTTCACAGCACTTTTCATTAGGATATTAACAAGCCCTACGGCAATACCAACCTGTTTGGCAAGCTTGGTTTGGCTTACCTGATGGTCTTCTTCTAGGGCTGTAATTAAATCTAGTTCAGCCTTACTACGATTGTCTGCAATAGTCATAAAATTTCCTATTTTGAATATTTCGATAACACTGTTCATGCCATGAACGCAACTTTTTTTTAGAATTGAACAGTAGCGCATATTATTTTTTATTATGGAAGATTTGCTACCAATTCAACCTGGTACTTATAAGTGTGTTTGGATGTTGTTATTTGCTGATGCATAGATGTGAGTTTTTAAAACAATTAAAAATCTAGCTGAAGATGCTTAATCATTAGTCTAAAATGGTATGGCGATATTAATAAATTTGATGATTGCATAGGCGATACCACCCTAAGATTTTATAATCTATACTTGGGTAACGGAGGCGAATGAATTTTTTTCAAAAAAAAGTTTTTAAGTGAAATGATCTGTAACTCATCTTATTTATTATACCATGTCATAGAAGATTGAGTAAACACATGAGTGATAGGCTCTAGCTCATTTTTTTGTTCTAAGAAACCAGTGCGAAGATTATATAGCGTTTTATTTATATCTGTTGCAAAAAGCTGAGTACCACAATCTGAACAAAAAGCTTGAATGCGTTTATTGCCGCTATCACTAATTTTAATATACTCTTTTGGATTCCCTGATATTGAAATCTTGCCAGACGGTGCGACTGCAATAGCCCGCAAAGGGGCACCACTAAATTTCTGGCAATCTATACAATGGCAAGCGCGAACCTCACTTTTCCTAACTCGTGCGTTTATTTTTATTTTACCGCAATGACATTCACCATTTACCAGAATTTCATCAGCCATATTTTACCTCCATCAAATGTATTGCTAAGTTTAATTTTTTATCTATTTCCCCCTATGACTTTGTGCTTTTCAAAATTAATCGTGAGCTAATTATGCCGCCGATAATACCTAATATAGATATAAAAATACCTAAAAAACCTATAATGTTCCATCCCTCAGTCACATCGACAAGCCATCCATATAAAAACGAGCCAGTAAAAATGCCGATGGCTTGTATCTGAACCATATAACCATAATTTATTGGTGTTATTCTTGAGGGTGGAGAAATATATGAGACTAAATAAAATATTGTTGGAGGAGTAAGGCCCATAAAAAATGCTGCTATCATTATAGCTAAAAGCTTGATTGTTGGAAGTCTTTCAAAAGTGACAAATGCATCGAGTGACCCAAAAAAGAAAGCAACAAAAACTCCAGCTATAATAAAGGCAAAGCTTATTAGATTTACTGGATTATAACCACGATTTAGAAGGATACCGCAAAAAAGATGTCCCGCAAAACTAATTAAACAATAACATGCAGTAGCTAAATAAGAAAAGGTCTCAGTATATCCCCCTATTTCCTCAAAATAGTAAGGTAAAAACTGCATATTTCCTAAAAAAATTAGTGAATGGCATGCAAAGGTTGCTCCAACAAATATAATACTCCGTTTTTTAATTGTCTTGATAACTACAATAGAAAGCTTTGCGTTGAGATGAGTTTTCAATTGTTCCGGATCGAGCGGAATAATAAAATAGGCAAGAACATACATTCCTGCAGCAAAGTACGCCGACACTTCCCATAAAAGTTGCCAGTCAGAAAGCAGGTATACAATGGGTGCTATCAAAATAATAAGTGCGTTGCCAGCAGGCATAAAACTTCCCCATATGCCCATAACTTTGCCACGATTTGAAATATTAGTATGTAAACTTAACAACACTGGTGCGGAGAGATTTATAAGAAGAAAACCGAAACCCTCTAATGCTCGACCAAACATCAAAATGTTTAAATCAGATTTCAAAACAGGAACCGCGCATCCGAAAACGCTGATGAGTAATCCCAAAAGCATAGCGAACCTTGGGCCATACTTTGAGACTATAATTCCACCAACAAGTCCTGTAGTTATCATTAGAACAGAAAAAATACCACCGATAAACCCGGAAGTAGATAAAGAAATCTGAAAATAATCAATCAATCTACCCATAGATGGGGCAAGTTTAGCCAAGTTGATTGCGCCAACAATGCCACAGCCAACAACAAACCATGCCAAAAATATATCATTTTTATTAGAAAAAAAAACTTCTGTCTTGAACATAAATAATCAATCTTTGGAGACAGTTTTGTAAAATAAACATGTGGAGTATATCAAGGAATCGAGGCACATCTTGAGTATATCTAAAAGTTTGATTCAATTAAGGTTCTAATGGTTGGAACCCATAGTTAAGTCAGAGGTCAGATTGCGTTACTGGAATAGATAAAGTGTTTGCTTGATACTTTTTTCCAGTCCAATATCCTCTTCTTTTTCGAGTTTAAAGTCGCGGGCGAGTATTAGTTTTTGTTTGCATAACGCAAATGCTCGGCCCCATTTTCTGTAATGCACAAGAATCAAATCAATTTCTTTTCCTGCTTTAGTTGCTTCTTTCCCATCAATAAATTCATTATTTAGGCCAGCTCTAATTTGTGTGCCAGTCTGTGTCTTAACACCAGTGATGTTTTTTAAGAAAATACCAAATTTACCGTCTATCGAATTTGATAATTCCATTTTATTCTCAAAAGTAAGCTTTGGCAGCTTAACGATTAGCTTACCCGCGCGAGGGTCCTCAGAGAATTTCGTAAATCCCTTTTCGGTCTTGAGAAAGTCTCTTATTCCAGAAAGTGCCTGCCCATTATTTGAAAAAATATTGATTTGTTCCGGCTCAACTAAAATCTGCGCAAAGTCCAACGCCCTTCTTGGTTTATTGTCAACCATGACCTGAGCTGAAAGCAGAATATTTTGATTTTCTTCGCTGGAGCCAGTTTGTCTTACATCATGAAAAAAGGAATGAAAACGGTCACGCAATCGAGATTCACAAGCATCGCTGAAACTTGACAATACCGTTTGGCTTTTAAAATTTAGTTTTTCTAATTCAAATTCGTAATCCATACATTCCTATCATGTACTTTCTAATAAGCATTATCTGACTAATACCGTAGTCAAATAGATGCAAAACTGCAACACATTAGTTTTTTACACAATAACTGAATACTTGCTCAAAGCGTTAAATATCAGACTGATTATAACGGCCATGTCAATTAATATAAATTTAGAGAATTCATAATATTTTTTAAGTGAAATTAACATCGAATAAAGTTGGTAAAAATGGAAGAGCAGAATGCAGCTAGAACGAGGGTATAGAATTGAGGCATTAGAGGTATCAGATAAGTCGCTGATAGGGGCCAAAATTGCTGTTGTGCCACGTTGGTTTTTTGGTATGCTCCGTTTTTATGACGGTCGCCCGATAAACGGCATCTTCATGATTAAACTCTTGGCGGACTTGGCATTTGGGCTTTAGTGGATTTTATTTTGCTTATAACTGAAAATTTTAGGTGCTCAAATCACAAGTCCCTTGTTTGGCCTTATTAACAACTGTCTAACGTATCTTCAGCAAAGTTTATTTTAAACCTGAGTTGTCTGAGTATAATTCACTGAAGCTATTAACCAATATAACCCCAATTATTATCAAGCTTAACCCGAGAATGATTTGCCAATTTACTGATTGTCGGTAAATAAAATACCCAAAAATCGTAATAAGAAAGATACCCATTCCGCTCCAAGTGGCGTAAAGCACTCCAATTGGAATAACCCTAAGAGAGAATGTTAGACAATAGAAGGAAGCCAAATAAAAAACGGCTAATCCAACTGTAGGTATTATTTTTGTAAAATTTTGAGATAGCGGTAAAAGCATAGTGCCAGCGACTTCGAATACTATGCCCAACGCTAACAGCAGGTAACTATTCAGAATCATTTTTCACCATTTCTGTTCATATTTTTAATAACACTGAATCAAGTTAAAAAACTATATTTTAAAATTTGATTGGGTATCTTTAATCTACCATAAAACGGCGTTAAGCATTATTTTTATATTTCTGTTTTTCGGAATTGCATTTTATGGTTTGCCTCTTTTGGCATCAGAATATGGAATTTCCCCAAAGCCCCACTTTTTTTATTAGATATTTCTGATACACTTATGGATATCTAGGAGAGATTTATGTCAAAAATCGATTATCAACATCTAATGCAATTCCAAAGACAGGTGGAAGAGGGTGAAGTTATATATCAACCTGACCCAGATGATGATAATGGGTATTTTTTAGAACATGGTGTTGCTTATTTAATTGATGATGAGGCCTTAATTTCAAAAGTTTCAAAAAAAGCAGCGTGTACTTTAAAAGGGCCTGTAATTTTAAATGCTCCCAATTTAATTCTTAAAGTTCCCTTAGGATGTTGGGCGGTGGCAGGCCAGAAAAGTAAAATACATATTTTTACAGCAGATATTTTCACAACTCGGTTTAAAACAGAAGATAGATTTCTAACTGCTGTTACAGATTACACTATACAACGCATTGAAAAAGCTAAAGAGAATTTAGGATTTGGGGGAGCTCAATGACTGATAAGCCCTCGACTTTAGTTCTCGAGCGAGCCGAGTGGGTGTTTAAAGAGGGAGACCCGGGAGACAGCCTATTTTTGATTAAATCGGGTATGGTTCAAATTGTTAAATCAATCAATGGAAATGATGTGACTCTTGCAACCCTATCAGATAACGAAGTATTTGGAGAGATGGCGTTGTTTTCAGATCTTCCGCGATCTGCCGGAGCGCAAGCGCTTGTCTCTGTTACCTTAACAAATATTCCGAAAAGTTTTATTCGAGGGAAATTTGACACTTCAGATCCGTTATTTCAACTTGGTGTAACATCACTTTTCCAATTCTTACGCTAGCTGAATTTTCTCAAACTGCTGCGCTAATCTCACATTGCTGCATTTGGATAGGAGCCATTCTGAATCCGCGTCTATTTGACTATCAGATTTAAAGATATCGTGATGGTACATAAATATCTGAACATGAGGTAGAGCTTTGGCGATAAATTCAATATCGCTGAGACTTAAATGCCCCCATCCTTTTCTCGATTTTATCTCTTCTTGCGTGTATGAGCTGTCGATGATCAGGTGCGTACTACCCTTGTTAAATGCAACAACATCATCAAGTGTGGTGGCACCCGTGTTTTCAATGTCTGATATATAGCATAATTGATCTACTCCCGACTTTTGTAATCGATAGCCACAATTCTGACCGGGGTGCGGAAATAGGTGTGTGCTTACAAAAATATCTGGGCTTAACTCCCACGTTTCTCCTGGCGTGAAGCTATGAAAACTTACAGAGTCAGTAAACATTTGCCTTGTTATTGGAAATAAGGGGGGCGAGATAAGTTTATCTATGGCGTTAATTCCAGGTTTTCCGTCTAATTCTGGAAGGAAAATTCTCACAGGCTGATTTTTATTAAAAAGAGGTACACAAAATGGCAACCCTATCAAATGGTCATAATGATAATGTCCTATTAAAATATCGATTGCTTTTTTGCTATCGGGTTCAATTTGCTTCCCGAATAGCGAGATTCCGCTTCCAGCGTCAAGAATAATATGTCTGTCCGATAATGCCAATTCAACGCAGGAAGTTGCCAGCCCGTACTTAGCAGATGTTACCTCCCCAGATGGCAAGCCTCCCCTTGTACCCCAGAAAATCAAATCACCCGTTACAGTTTCCACACTAAAGACCCTAAAATTCCATAATCTATTCTTGAAAATTACTGCTGTTCATGAGTGTTGCATAGAATTTAACAGAATTAAATAGTCGACTACAAAGCGGAAAAACACTTTAATTTTTAGTGATAGTGATGCATAAGATTTGATGTAAATTATGTTAAATAAAGGGATTTCGTATTTATTATGTCAGAAATTGCTCATTTCATTAATGGTCAGATTGTAAGCGGTAACTCAACAAGGCGTCAGGGTGTCTTTAATCCAGCTACGGGAAATGCTGATAAAGCTGTCATTCTTGCTACCGAGAATGACGTTGATGTCGCTGTAAATGCAGCGAGTGCAGCTTGGCCTGAATGGTCAAAAACACCAGCACTTAGACGCTCTCGTATTCTAGACAAATTCAAAAATATCCTTTGGGAAAGGCTTAATCGCCTTGCTGAGGTTATCTCAACCGAGCATGGCAAAACATTAGATGATGCTATTGGTGAGGTAACAAGAGGGCTAGAAGTTGTCGAATTTGCAACAGCTGCACCGACCTTGATGAAAGGAGAGTTCTCAGAGAATGTTGGTAGTGGTGTTGATAGTCATATGATAAGACAATCACTTGGTGTTTGCGCAGGGATTACTCCCTTTAATTTTCCGGCAATGGTTCCAATGTGGATGTTCCCTGTAGCTCTTGCAACAGGCAATTGTTTCGTCCTTAAGCCATCCGAGCGCGACCCTTCAGCATCACTTTTGATTGCCCAATGGCTGAGCGAGGCAGGGCTTCCGGATGGTGTTTTTAACATCATTCAGGGAGATAAAGTAGCCGTGGACAGACTAATAACCCACCCTGATGTGAAAGCCATTAGCTTTGTTGGTTCCACTCCTATTGCCAATTATATATACACTACTGGTACGGCGAAGGGGAAACGAGTACAGGCGCTGGGCGGCGCCAAAAATCACATGGTTATAATGCCGGATGCAGATTTAGATATGGCAACAAATGCGCTTATGGGGGCTGCCTATGGTTCCGCTGGCGAGCGCTGCATGGCTGTGTCTGTTGCTGTTCCTGTTACCGATGCCCTGGCTGACGCGCTCGTTGAAAAGCTTATACCCAAAATTGAAGCGCTAAAAATTGGACCAGCTATGGATCCTGCATCAGAGATGGGCCCCTTAGTAACAGCCCAGCATCTTGAGAAAGTTACTGGTTATATAGATTCAGGAGAGCGTGAAGGCGCTGATGTAATTGTGGATGGTAGAAGCTTCAAACAAGATAAGCAGGGATATGAAAACGGTTTCTTTATTGGTGGAACACTGCTGGATAACGTGCAAGAAAATATGAGCTGTTATCGCGAAGAGATTTTTGGGCCAGTATTATCGGTCGTAAGAAAAAAATCCTACCAAGAAGCAATAGACCTAATCCATGCACATGAATATGCGAACGGCACTGCAATTTTTACGCGCGATGGAGATACCGCAAGGAACTTCACCCAAGATATAGAGGTGGGTATGGTAGGGGTAAATGTACCTATTCCTGTGCCAATGGCATTCCATAGTTTTGGTGGGTGGAAGTCATCTATTTTTGGAGATCATGCTATGCATGGCATGGAAGGGGTTAGATTTTATACTCGAATAAAAACAACAACAACACGCTGGCCGTCAGGAATTCGACAGGACCCAGAATTTAAAATGCCAACGCTTGGATAAGTAAAATAGAACCTTATTTT
>MDTB01167264.1_pt1 | contig 16282 bp, 22 predicted proteins | sample 811161 | NCBI WGS metagenome assembly MDTB01 (sample SAMN05326650, study PRJNA326480) | marine metagenome | isolation source: seawater | place: Mediterranean Sea | collected 2009 | reverse complement strand
CTCATTAACGCAGAGCGCTTAGCTTTAATGAAGCCATCAGCTTACCTTATAAACTCTTCACGTGGTCCAGTTATCGACGAAGCTGCACTAGTAGAAGCGCTACAAAACGATGTAATAAGAGGAGCCGCACTTGATGTGTATGAAAATGAGCCAAAACTAGCTGATAGTCTCGCTGAACTTGAGAATGTGGTCATTACTCCACACATAGCGTCCGCAACGATTGAAACACGTGGAAAAATGGCAACAATGGCAGCCGAGAACATCATTGCGTTTCTAAATGGGGAAACACCTCCAAACAAGGTAGAGAAGTAACAACGTGCTGCAGGAAAGAAAAAAGACCACCTTGACCAAGGTCGAACCTTGGTCACGGAAAAAAGCGTTATAAAAATTTTATGAGTAGATCAATTCCTTTTGAAATAAACGAGACATATCATGTGTATAACCGTGGGATTGAAAAACGGGTCACTTTTGAATCTGAGCCCGATTACATTCGTATGATGCTACTTTTATTGGTGGCGAACAGCAGTCACCCTGTAACAATACGTAACCTACTAAGAAATTACCAAGGTCGAACCTTGGTCCAACTAGCTAAGATTTTCAAGGAAGAAGTGCCAGAAGATAAGATTGTTGATGTTCTTGCTTATTGTCTTATGCCGAACCATATCCATTTGGTTCTATCTCAAAGAGTCGAAGGGGGTATATCTAAGTATCTCCAAAAAGTACTGACCGCATATACAATGTACTTTAACAAAAAATATGAACGCACAGGGGTGTTATTTCAGGGCACAACAAAGTCGCAGCATATAGATGATGAATCACAGTACTTGCACATCTTTGATTATGTACACAAGAATCCAATATCTCTTATTCAATCTGACTGGAAAGAGAAGGGGGTGAGAGACAAGAAGAAAGTCCTTACATTTCTTGAGGAATACCAATACGGTAGCTACCGAGACTTTACAAACGAAAAGAGTGTTACTCGAAGTATATTGGCACTGAACGAAATTGAGAATCTGGATAATATAAAGTTAAGACTTTAATCGTGACCAAGGTTCGACCTTGGTCACGATGAGGTTGGCTAAAATCATACGTACAGTATAGTTTGTTCGTAATGACTGGAGAAACTGTAAGGGCTCATGGTATACTGTGCGAGTACTTACTAAGTAGACACATTCACTATGAATATTGCAGGAATCTTAGGGATTATCGTTATTGCAGTGGCCGTCTGGGTAATTTGGTCATATAACGCTTTTATACGTTTAGTAAACCGTACCGATGAAGCTTGGGCAGATATTGATGTGCAGTTGAAGCGTCGATATGACCTTATCCCAAACCTTATAGAAACAGTAAAGGGATATGCAGCACATGAAAAAGAAACATTGAATCAAGTAACCCAGGCTCGCACAGAAGCAACACAGGTGCATGTTGACCCAAGCAACATTACCCCAGCACAGATTCAGGCAATTGCCGGAGCCGAAGCGGGACTTGCTCAGTCACTTGGGAAATTGTTAGCAATTGCAGAGAATTATCCAGACCTGAAAGCAAACGAAAACTTTGTTGAACTACAACGAGAACTGACTGACACTGAAAATAAGATTCAAGCATCTCGTCGTTTTTACAACACGAATGTTCGTGACCTTAACACTGTTGTGCAATCGTTTCCGCAGAATATTATTGCTGGTGCTTTCTCATTCGTTAATCGTGAGTTCTTTGAGTTGGGTGAAGATGAACAGGATGCGAAGGATCCAGTGAAGGTTAAATTCTAAAACGAGTACACAAAGACGGGACATTTCTTTGTTACGTATCGCTAAATGGCACTGATTGTATGTGTAACACAATTCATTTCATTTAGCTCGCGCACCTTGAATTGCCTCGGACGGTGCGTACTTTAAACTTAAGCGGTTGACTATGATACAGTATGAAAAAAAGATACGGAAAATTAGTGCGAGATAATGTACCAGATATTATTCGGGCTAATGGTGATATGCCGACAATTCTTACGTTAGATACTGACGGATATCGCAAAGAGCTGTTGTATAAACTCATTGAAGAATCAGAGGAGGCACGGCAGGCAGGCTTTGATGACGAAAATAGACATGAAGTTTTAGAGCAACTTGCTGACGTAGCAGAAGTGCTTGACGCAATACTTACTGAATTTGATATCACAAGAGAAGAACTGCAGATAGCACAGGCATCGAAACGCGAAAAGCGCGGTGGTTTCAAAAACAAAGTATTTTTAGAATCTGTAAAAGAGAAATAATATGACATCACTCTATACACATCAAGCACAGAACGTACGCAAAACATGGTTTATCATGTTTGTATTTTTGGTTGCGGTTACCGCTATAGGCTGGGGAGTATCTGAGTACTTTGGTAATCCAGTTATTCTCATCGTGGCTGTGGTGTTTTCATTGATAATGAACGTGAGTTCGTTTTGGTTTTCTGATAAAATCGCCATTAAAGCAGCGGGTGCTAAACCTGCGGATGCATCGGTATATCGTGACTTACATAACACTGTAGAGAATCTTGCAATCACTGCAGGATTGCCAAAGCCGATACTCTACATAATTAACGATGCAGCACCAAATGCATTTGCGACGGGGCGCAATCCAGAAAACGCGGCAGTAGCCGTAACAACGGGTCTACTTGAAATACTCAACAAAACAGAACTGGAAGGAGTATTGGCGCACGAACTGTCACATGTTGGAAATCGAGATATCTTTGTTATGTCAGTTGTGGTTGTGCTCGTTGGATTTATTGCAATACTTGCAGATATATTATGGTACGCCACGCTCTTTGGTGGAAACCGAAATAGAGAAAATAGTAACCCGGCGCTTATGATTGCGGGTGTTGCACTTATTGTACTTGGACCTGTTATTGCACAAATCATGCAGTTAGCGGTGTCACGAAAGAGAGAATTTCTTGCTGATGCTTCAGGGGCACTTTTGACACGGTATCCAGACGCGTTAGCTTCAGCGCTTCAAAAAATAAGTGGCTACCAAAGTCCTATGAAGAAGGCTTCAAGTGCAACGGCACACATGTTCATTAGCAATCCCTTTGGTAAAAATGGCAAGAGAGGGAATACAATGCGTAAATTATTTAGCACCCACCCACCTGTTGAAGAACGAGTACAGGCCTTGGTAGGAATGAAAGTATGATTCTACTCGAGGTTCTGTATATAGCACTTCCGGCATTTGCAGCGAACATGGCACCAGTGATTGCAACTCGATTAGACATTTGGACGTTTCTTGCGAAACCAATTGACGACGGATATATACTCAATGGGAAACCATTACTAGGAAAGAATAAAATGTGGAGAGGGGTTGCGGCTGCAGTCATGGCGTCACTCATTGTGGTGCTTATTCAATATTTTATTCAGGCACCAGTTACTCATATCACTATTGTGTACGAACGCATGTGGGTAACTATTGTGTATGGAATCATGGTAGGCATACTTGTAATGACTGGCGACGCACTCGGGAGTGTTATAAAACGACAGTTTGGATTTGAAAGCGGGAAGCCACTTATTCCACTTGATCAGATTGACTACATTGTATTTTTTATTGTGGGTACTATTCCGTTTGTTGCGTGGACATTACTATCTGCTAGTGTTCTTATTGGGGTGACGTTCTTTCTTAATAGTATAGTCAACGCTGTTGCGTATGTCATCGGAATCAAAAAAACATACTGGTGATGTAAAACGATATTTCGTTGTTATTTATAATGCACGCGCTGGAAGAAAGAAAGAAAAAGTACGAGAACGCATTTCTGACTTTTTTGTGAAGAAAAATATTTCGTACGAAATAACTGATGTCGATGGCTGTTTGTGGAGTGAAATAGTGGCAAAAACTAAAGAGTTTGATGAAGTACGTTTTGTTGCTGCAGGTGGCGATGGAACCTTACGTTTAGTATTTCAAAAAATGTGGGAACATGATCTTCTTAGTGTATGCCCTGTTGCTTTTTTGCCGTTGGGAAGTGCAAATGTAACTGCGCTTTCTTTTAAGTTACCGTTTGGACTGAGGCGAGGACTTACACGGGCAATGCACGGTAAACCAAAGTATGTTGATTTAGGTTTGGTAAACGAGAAATATATTTTTTTTATAATGGTTAGCTTTGGCACTGTCTCTCGATTTGTCGTTGAGACAAAAAGAAATATGAAAAAGAAGTTTGGTATTTTTGCGTACCTTCTATATCTCCCTTCATTGTTGCACCATTCTTACGAGGAAGAAAAATTTACCATTACTGATGGTGCACAAAAAGAGTCAGAAATGCATAGTGTTTTGATATGTAATCACTTAAATATTGCAGGCCTCACACCAGCGCGCGGTATTGCACCAGACGACAAAAATTTGCACTGTATTACACTGCACAATAAGAATCCGCTTGGCATTCTTCGGGGGGCACACGATTTTTATATGACGACTAAGAACTCTAAAGTGTTACATCATACACGTATTCAGAAAGAGAAGTACGTATTTAAGAATTTTACGGGTGAAGTGCATATAGACGGTGATACCTTCACTGATTTAGGTGATATCGTAGAGTTTCGCATTTTGCCGCATGCTGCTAAGCTAGTTATGTAAGTTATGATACAGTATCTACCAAACGTGCTTACTATTTTTAGAATGGCGCTCACCTTCGTTGCTATTGTGCTTGTCTCACTTACACTACCACATGTGTATGTTTATTTATTCGGGATTTTTCTCGTTGCAGCAGTCACTGATTTCTTTGATGGATATCTCGCACGCAAGTTTGAAGTTGTTTCGGATTTTGGAAAGATATTTGACCCGCTTTCAGATAAGGTGCTTGCCTTCGTATTTCTGATTATTATTGTTAATACGAATATAATTCCACTTGCAATCATATTACTACTGATTACTCGTGACCTCATTGTTGACGGGGTACGTTTAGCTCTGGCGCGCGAGATTGTGATTCCTGCAATTCGCTCAGCAAAAAACAAAACAGTGCTGATGTTTTTAACCATAGCAGTTGCGCTCTTTACGCTCGCATTTCCACAAATTGCACTATATGAAGATTTAGTGATGATATTAGCAATGCTCACATTAGTATTCTCATACGTGAGTGCTGCACAATATGCTAGTATTTTTTACCGCGCAAAAAAGAATTTGCACAGCGAATAGATAGTGTCATCTATCAGATAGGTTACTCTTACTACGAGAGGGTCCTTTTGGCTTACGCGACGATTGAGCAGGAGAGCTTTCGCATTAATGCGGTAGGCAAATAATCCATCTGTAAGTATTTTGTCGCCAATAACAACAAGGGGTTTCGTTTTGTCGTATTTGATGAATGAAAGAATCCGTATACTGGGCTTTTTTAAACCAGAGTCGACCCACGGTATTTTGAGCGCCGTACTGGTTTTTATTATTCGGTGAGTGCTGAGGGAATTAGAAACTATATATATATCATTATTCTTTCTCAACATTTCGATATTTTTGAGGATTATAGGAGAGATGATATCTTCTCCGTGTGCCATCAGTACACCATCTATATCGAGCAGTATCGTGTGATTGTTCAATTGTAGTGACATAATATCTTGCCACGAGTATTTTTTACATAATTGATGCATATGTGGTAGCAGTGTAGTACATTTTCTTCTTTTAGACGAGTGATATATAATCCACACTCCATACTCGCGGAGGTGTGTCTGAGTGGAGGAAAAATGAAGGTTTTTGTTTGTCTCAGAACGAAGTGATGAGGTACAAAAAGCAATCCCACACAAAGCGGAGAGATGGCTGAGCGGTTTAAGGCGCTCGCTTGGAAAGCGAGTTAGGAGCAATCCTACGCAGGTTCAAATCCTGTTCTCTCCGCTTTGTATGGGAGGAACGATGTGAGATTTTTCTGAGCGCAGCGCTCTTAGAAATAATGGAAGGACTCGAGTGGTAGGGTGTAAGTCACCGCAGGTTCAAATCCTGTTCTCTTCGCATAAAGAAGAACGCCGAACGGTTACGTTCGGCGTTTTTATTTTTGGTACTGCTTAGTACGTTATATGCATCCAGTATGCAATGCCAAAACATACAGCTGCATACATAAGACTTTCCCAAATCTTTGTTAGTTGTTCTGGTGATGTTTCTCCTGCGAGCCCGAAGATGCGAAATATGAAAATAGTTCCAGCAAAAGAAAATAGGATCATAATGGCCTCTTGTTGTTATTTCCAATTTAGAATTAGAGCGCATAAACATGTGTAAGTCAAACGTTTAGTGCCTACCGAATGCGTTGCCCACGTACAAGACGCCAAAAAGCAAAACCTACAATAGCTATAACAAACACAAACCATAGCCGCACAAGTAGCGCAAGAAGCGACAGTGAAATACCAACGATTTTTTGCCAGAGGCTTGTTTCTGCTGCCTGTGCAATTGTTTTTGAGGTCTTAACAAATTCTTTTGCGGTCTCTAGTTTCGTTGTGGGTTCTTGTGTTTGAGCATATTCATTAGCATCTTTTGGAGATATCGTTTGATTCAAAAGCGTATCGCGGAACGCTTCTATACGCTCTGCTGTATTTTGAGTGACAGGATTGATACCTTCGGTGATGTTTTTCGTGGTCTTGGTAATGGCGTTGAGTACTTCTGAGGTTGATGAAGATTCAAGTAGATTTTTTACTACTGTTTGCGCAGATTGCGGTTGCGAGGAAGAAATTGAGATAGAAGTCTGCGATGCTATGGTGTACGCAATATCCCCATTTTCAACTGAGGTTATGTATGCACTGACATCATATTCACCACCAAGAAATGTGTGGTCGATAGAAACCGGAATAATATCATTAGGTATTACTGAAAATTTTTTGGTGCCCACGATGTCTCCATTTACCAGAAAAGCGACACTTCCATTAATCTGCTCTGTGCTTTGGTTTTGGACTGCAGTAAATATACGTATGGTCTCTCCTTCTTTCGGCGTTTCGTTAGACAACCATACTCCGTTTACTACACCTGCATTGACTGCGGCATGTGCAAAATACAAGGGTGTGGCTAGAAGAAAAATGACGAACGTGAGAAATGTCAGATTTTTAAACTGAAGTAAGTACATAGACAATTAATCAAAGCGTTTAATGTATACATGACAGTATGGAACACCACCTGATTTCTCATAATACTTTTGATGATACTCTTCGGCAGGGTAAAATGTTTCTGCTTCGATGATTTCTGTGGTTACTACAAACCCTTTTGCTGCTAATTCGAATACGAGTTTTTCGGCAACGTTTTTCTGTTCATCGGTCAGATAATAAATGGCAGATGTGTATTGATGTCCTATATCAGGACCTTGTCCACCAACTTGGGAAAAATTATGTGTCTCAAAAAATAATTTTACTAATGCTTCGTAGGTTGTTACTGATGGGTCAAATTCAACCTCTATTGCTTCACGGTGTCCGGTGTCGCCACTACACACTTGCTCATAGGTAGGGTGTGCAATACTGCCGCCAGTGTAACCAACGAGCGAATTAACAACACCTTCGTGTGTATCAAAATGATGTTGTGTACCCCAAAAACATCCTGAGGAAAAAAGTGCTTTATTCATTTTCATTTGATTCGAATGTTAATGAGATTGAATTTACACAATGGCGGACATTTTTTTCAGTGAATTGCTCTCCAGTGAAAACATGTCCCAAGTGACCTGCACAGTTGGTACATGTAATTTCTACTCGTCGTCCATCTGCATCGGTGACTCTGGTAACAGCCCCTTCTATTTCGCTATCAAAACTTGGCCAGCCGCAACCTGAATCGAACTTACTGTCAGAACGGTATAGTGCTGAACCACATTTACGACAGTGATATGTTCCTGCTGCGCTGTGCTCGTAGAGTTCGCTACTAAACGGTGCTTCTGTACCTTTTTGCTCTATGACACGTTCTTCTTCTGGGGTTAATGGATTTGTTTCTGCAGTTTTCATATATATAGGGTAGCATGTTCGCTGAAAGCGCAGCACATACGAGGGGATTAAACAGATGCTTATTTTAAGCCATTTTGAATACATAACACACTAGCTTGCGGATAAGGTGTTCATATATGCACCAAAAGCCGCCTATGTTATTATGCTTACTATGAATGAAACAATGAATCAATTTATACAATTTGCAACTTCAACGCATCCTTATATACAGGCGATACTTATTATGGCTGCAGCGTTAGTAGTAGCACTCGTACTCCTTCCATTTTTTGCAGGAGCGATAAAATTTCTTACACGTAAAACCGAAACTGATATAGACGATGAACTTATTACGACACTCAATACACCAGTGGTATATCTCGTACTATTGGTGGGTGTACTCATTGCACTCCCGCTTATTGGGCTTTCTGAAAGTTGGCTAGGTACCGTACAATCATTGGCGAAGACATTATTCGTTGTGGTCGTTGCACAAGCAATAGTACGGACGATTCAGGTTCTCTTAGACGGTGCAATTAAAACAGACCATATTAAAGCAATTAATATGCAGACTGCTCCATTGTTTAAGAACCTCACGCTTTCTCTAGTGATAATTGGTGCACTGTACGCAATATTTCTTATCTGGGGCATTAATGTGACCGCATGGTTAGCGAGTGCAGGTATATTAGGTATTGCTATAGGGTTTGCTGCGAAAGACACGCTCGCTAATATTATCTCGGGAGTGTTTATTCTTGCCGATAAGCCGTACTCAGTCGGCGATTTTGTGGTACTCGGTTCGGGCATTACTGGTATCGTCAGCGCCGTTGGTTTACGGAGTACTCGCATTCGAACATTTGATGACGAAGAAGTCACTATTCCGAACGCCACAATCGCAAATGAAGCAATCACCAATAAAAGTACTGGTCCTGATACAGGAAGAGTGAAAGTAAATATTGGTGTTGCCTACGGAAGTGACCTCAATAAAGTTGAGGAAATGCTTCTTGATATCGCTCATGCAAATGAAGCTGTGCTCGAAACGCCGGAACCATCGGTGAACTTTGTAGAATTTGGCGATTCATCGCTCAATTTGATTCTTTCATGTCGTGTTCAGAATCCACTCGATGTTTTTGGTACTAAAAGTGTACTTCGACATGCAATCAATAATCGTTTTGCAGAGAGTGGTATAGAAATTCCGTTCCCACAACGAGACGTGAATCTTAAGAAGTAAGATTATAAATATAATACATAACTATGAATATAAAATGGATAACGCTAAGTATCGCCACCATCATTATCATCATTGGAGTATGGTTTATATTCACTCCGCGTAGTGCAGATGCTCCTGCAGCAAATGAGGTTGCAGTAGATTCGTCACAAGCTGCAAGCGGTACGCAGCTTGCAGGTACTGAGTTTGACGGTACCCTTGATACCGACAATTCGGTTGACTACGAAGCATTACTCGAAGACAACGCAATGGAAGAAGAACCTGTGGGTGACCCAGTATTTCATGCGCTTGTTACCTACACAGACGCAGGATTTGAACCTCAATCGATAACCATACAAAGAGGAGAGACCATTCGTTTTGTTAATCAAGCTAGTACAGGTATGTGGGTGGGAGGTAATAATCATCCGACGCATACAAATTATCCAGAAACATCAGAAGATGCGTGTTTAGGCACATCGTTCGACACATGCCGTGCACTTGTTGCAGGGGAATTTTGGGAATTCACTTTTAATGTTGCAGGGCAATGGGGATTCCATAACCATGTACGTGCGAGAGACGGCGGTACTATTATCGTAGAGTAGATATGAGAGGTTCTGTAAGTGAAAGAATACTACGACTAGCTTTAGCATTTGCCTTTATATACCCAGCAGTGTCCGCGTGGTTTAATCCATATGCGTGGGTAGGGTACTTTCCTCCAGCGGTACTTGATATTGCAGGAAGCAACGATATCGTACTTTTGCACGTGTTTGGTGTGACTGAGATACTTATTGGTCTATGGCTTATATTTGGTAAAAAAATTATATGGCCGAGTACCATTGCTTCGCTATACCTTATTGGAATAGTAGTGTTCAATCTCAACCAAATGGACGTTATTTTTAGAGACATCAGTATCTTGGCCATAGCGCTTGCGTTGATAGCACAGGAATGGATAGCTAACAAAAGTGATATGAGTCTAACGACAGAGCAGGAACGTTAAATACTATACCTCTCAATGGCTCGAGCAAGGCGTTGCATGCCTTCGTCTATTTGTTCAAGTGTGGAGTTTGTGTAGTTTATGCGCATGGTATTTTTTGCTGCCTCTCCGCTAAAAAATGATTCTCCTGGAACAAAGGCAACCCCTTCTTCAATCGCAAGTGGAAAGAGCTTTGCGGTGTCAATATGTTCGGGAAATGTTGCCCACAAAAACATTCCTCCTTCCGGGTTTGTGTGCGAAACAGATGAACCAAGATATTTTTCAATCGCTGCTACCATGGCATCTTTTTGTTTTTTGTATTGAAGTGCAATATCAGTTACATGTTTGTTTGTATCGTTGTCGCGATAATAGCGAACTGCAAGATGTTGTATCAGAGTACTTGTGTGTAAGTCAGACGCTTGTTTTGCAACTTCGAGTCTTTTATACAATTCTGGATCGCGCGCAACAATCCATCCCAATCGTAGTCCGGGCGCTAATATCTTTGAGAACGAGCCAAGCATAACGACATTTTCAGTGTACTTCGCAAACGGTGTTCGTCGCTCTCCTTCAAATCGAATTTCACCGTACGGATCATCTTCTACAAGTGTCGTGTTCGTACCTTCAATAAGTCCAGCAACTCCTTTACGTATATCGTTATCGTACGTGAGGCCTGTAGGGTTCTGGAAGTTTGGAATTGTGTAGAGTAATTTTGGCTTTTGCGTTTCAAGCAGAGTGCGCAGCGCTTCCAAATCTATACCATTTTCTAGTAGTGGAATTCCAACAAAGTGTGGTTGATAGAGTGAAAGTGCTTGGATAGCTGCAAGGTATGTTGGATTTTCAACTGCTACCACGTCACCTTCATCAACAAGTACTTTTCCTAAAAGATCTAATCCTTGTTGTGAACCGCTCGTTATAATTATTTGGTCAGGGTGAACCTCTATGCCGTCCTTTTTTTTGTATGAGCGCGATATTATTGTACGTAGTTCTGGTATTCCATCAGTAGCGCCGTATTGTAGCGCCGTATTGCCAGTTTCTTCTAATGTACCTTGGGCAGCTTTTGAGAATGCATCAGTGGGGAAGAGGTCTGGATTCGGTAATCCTGCGGCAAACGAAATAATTCGCTTATCAGAAATAATTTTAAATATTTCGCGTAGAAATGAGGGCGGCACCTGTTCAATACGTTTAGAAAATGTGTGTGTCATTAGCGCGGATAATACCACACTCGAGTGTGTGTGGTAGAGTGGGCGCATGAAAAGAGTCGGTATAATTCATTACGATGAAATTGCTCTTAAAGGTGCCAATAGAGATTCGTTTGAACAAACGTTAGTCAATAACGTTGCTCGCAAGATTGCCGCTGCTCAAATTCCTCTTACAATTGAAAACAGGTGGGGTCGTATGGTTGTAACTGCTGGAGTGGATGGCGTCTGGAAAGATGAATACGATAAACCACTAAACGCTATGCTTGCACATACTCCCGGTGTTTCTGTGTTTGGTATTGGGTATATGGTTGAGGCAACACAGGAATCTATTTTCGAAGGTCTCACAGCAATAACCAAGTGTGTCGATGTTGATTCATTTGAAACATTTAGAGTAAGCACAACGAGAGTAGATAAATCATTTCCTGATACTTCGCAAGATTTTGATAGAATAGCTGGTTCGTATGTGCATGGACTGTTTAACGCAGGTAAAAAAGTAAAGCTTACCGGTGCTGATGTGGTAATTCGCATTGAAATTTTAAAAGATAGAGCGTATGTATATATAAAGGAGATAGGGCTTTCGGGCTTAGCAGTTGGGTCTTCAGGTAAAGCGGTAGCATTACTATCAGGTGGGTTCGATTCTCCAGTAGCCACACATATGTGTGCAACTAGAGGAATAGAGCCGTTGCTTATGCATTTCCATGCATACCCTCAGACATCACGGGCGGCACTAGAAAAAGTTGAAGACTTAGCTAAAGTACTGAGCGATGTCTGTGGCCCACTAACGCTAACGTTAGTGCCACTCCTAGCAGCACAGAAAGAAATAGCGTTAGTTGCTCCAGAAAAACTACGAGTCATATTGTATCGGCGGCTTATGCTGAAATCGTCTGAAAAGTGGGGTAGAGACAACGGTGCCAAAGCAATTATTACAGGGGAGTCTGTTGGGCAAGTTGCTTCGCAAACATTAGAAAACATGGGAGTAGTTGAAGACGCGACAACTTTACCGATATTGCGACCACTAGCGGGTATGCATAAGAAAGACATCATCAAGCAATCAAGAGTTATAGGCACGCACGATATTTCTATTCTACCGCACGATGATACCTGTACAGTCTTTATGCCAAAACATCCAGAAACAAAAGCTCGTCTCGGCACTGTCTTGAAAACAGAAGAGTTGTATGACAGTCAGAAATTGGTAGACGATATGCTTGAGCGGATAGAGATCCAAGAAATATAAATATTTTCCACAGGTTTATAATGTGAATACTCCATTGACGCGGTACAATTTACGCATGAACGTACTCATTGTAACCGCGCATCCTGCGTCAAAGGGATTCACTCATAAAATAGCCAATCGTTATAAACAGGAAAAAGAAGAACGCGGGAACGATGTTTTTATAATGGATCTCTACAAGAAAAAGTATGCACAACCTTTTTTGTGTTACGACGATATAAAAAAAGATTGCAGCCCAACTTCCGCACATAAAGCTATTCAAGAAAAAATCTTATGGGCCGACGAAGTCGTATTTGTATTTCCTGTTTGGTGGTTTGGACCACCAGCAATTTTAAAGAACTTTCTTGATCAAAACTTCACTTCAGGATTTGCCTATAAGTACAATGAGAATGGAGTACGAAGCGAACTTCTTGAAGGACGTACTGCGAGAATATTTGCAACAGCTGATGGTCCTCGATGGGTGTACTTTCTGTTCAGCCTTTCTGCATCAATGCGATGGAAGCATGGCGTGCTTGGCTTTTGTGGAATAGAACTCGTATCTTTTGATATTTTTGCAGAGATGTTTAAACGGCGTGGTGATATTGTACGCGAAAGACTCCTCAGACGTGTTGCTGAAAGGGCTCGTGCGTATAATTCGTTTAATATGAAGAAAACGAGAGCTAAAAAGTAAAAAACAAATGCCATCATAGGGATACTTCCATTCTTCCTAAACACTGCGTATTAAGAAAAATTGGTTGCTCAATTGACCGAGATGCTCATACATATTCTTAACTTCATTTGAGCCTTATACTCGGGTCAAACCGAGAGATAAAGAGTATAATATTACCGTTGCAATCAATTTATAAAATCATACGGTTTTTGGTAGTCGCAGTTTTCTTTGTCACTGTAGCTACTTTCGCCTATATCTTTTCTTTTTATGTACCTAAAGACGTAGAGGTGTACGATTGCGCAGTAGTGTTTGGTGCTGCGGTCTTGCCTGGTGGTACTCCGTCTGATGCGTTGTCTGACCGTACATACTCCGCAATCAGAGCATATAAAGAGGATATTGTTTCATGTTTGGTTTTTTCAGGCGCCAACTCCGCATACGGTAAGCACGAAGTAGACGTAATGCTTGAAATCGCCATCCAAGAAGGAGTTGCTGTCGAAGATATAGCGCTTGACTATGATGGAAAAAATACAAAACAAACCATACAAAACCTAACACCATATCGTTCGTATCTACTGGTTTCAAATGATTTTCATTTAGCGCGTATCAGTCTTTTGGCAAGACAAGCCGGGCTCGTGAATGTCGATGTACTCAAAAGTACGTATCGTTTCGGGAGATATGCAAAAGAACCATTCTTTGTTTTTAGAGAGGCAGTGGCTTTTTGGTATTATATTTTTGCCGGGTAAGCAAATACGGTTATAGACAATAGTAAAATAGATGTGCACAATGAGTACATTATAATATAAATATATACGCGTATGACTGATGTAAATATATGGGTAGTGCTTATTGGTGGATTATCAGCAGTTGTGATTGGTTTTGTGTGGTATGCACCAGCTGTGTTTGGCACAGTATGGATGAGACTTGCAAACGTTCGAGCTGAAGATATTGAAGCGGGAAAGCAGAGGATGCCACTGTTGGCATTGGCAGGATTTGCTGCAGCAGTTGTTCTCTCCTGGGTATTTGCACAATTCGCTGTCGTATGGGAATCATTTACTCTTGGCAGTGCGCTTGAGTTAGGTTTCTGGATCTGGCTCGGATTCATGGTGCCGATACTCATTGGGCCATTTTTATGGGAACAGAAATCAGCAAAGTTCGTTGCTATTAATGCAGCGTATTGGTTAGTAACTACACTTGTGGTTGCAACTATTGTGAGTCTTTGGGGTTAGGCTTTGATACCTGCTTTTGTAAGAAGCGCTGTCTTCTCATCTTTAGTGAGCATTCGGTTTTTTCCGTCTGCAACATCTAGTGGTAAGTGCATCATGCGCACGCGTTTAAGATCTGTAACTTGATATCCAAGCGCTGCGCACATTCGACGAATCTGGTGTTTTTTTCCTTCAGTAAGCGTAATAGAAAATACAGTATCATCAATCCGTTCTGTCGTTGCAGGTTTTGTAATATATCCTTCGATATCTACACCGCGTCCAAGTTTTTTCAAATCAGATTCTTTTATATATTTATCGGTGTGTACTTCGTACTCACGTTCGTGTCCATGCTCTGGACTCAGGATTGCGTGTACAATGCGTCCGTCATCGGTAAGTAACATAAGACCGTGTGAATCTTTATCAAGACGTCCAACAGGCGAAACTGAGTTTCCAAGTCCTGACACGTCTTCAACACTCTGTTCGTCACGTTGCGGATTGTGACTTACAATTCCACGAGGTTTATTAAATAGGAAATATCTATACTCTCGGTTTTTAGCAGAGTCTGCCACATCTACGACATCGCCTTCTGCTACCTGCTGTCCGAGTTGTGCAACACTTCCATTGATACTGACTTTCCCTTGCGTAATGAGTCTGTCAGCTTCTCTACGTGAACAGATGTTACGTAGAAGAAGATAACGGTTTATTCTTATTGGATATTTTATACTGTTTGTCATGTGCACATTGTATACTGAATACGATATACTAGTAGGGTATGTATGATGCTGACAAGCCAATATTGGTTGGACTTACTTTACTCATCTCTGTATTGCTAGGACTTTTAGCTACAGGAATCTTGGGTGGTGATTCTCTTTTACCATATCAGCCTGAAGGTGTGTATCTTAAGACCATATACGTTGACGGAACACCAGTGAAAGTTGAAGTGGCAGATACACCAGAGGAAAGAGTCAATGGGCTTTCCGGTCGCTCGCAAATTCCTACGAATCAAGGGATGTTGTTCGTATTTGAAACACCAGGTACGTATTCAATCTGGATGCGTAATATGCAATTCTCCTTGGATATTTTTTGGATAGATGCTGACGGAGTAATAATTGATATGTGGGAAAATGCTCATCCAGATTCGTATCCGCAAGTATATGAGCCACGAAGCGATGCACTCTATGTGTTAGAAACAATCGCGGGGTTTGCAGAAGTGTATAATATTGATATTGGAGATACCGTGACAGGCTTATAATTGGCTCTCATAGAAAAGAATATCTAGACATACACAGAGTTGTGTATCCTCCTGTGCTATCCACAGGTTTTTTCATTTCGCACGATGGGGTCGAGAGGGTAGAATGTCAAACAGAGCTCAAATTTTGAGACTCTTTGAATCCTGATGCAGTTTTTGCTTCAAGACTAAAAGAAATTACAAGCAACAAGTAAACTTACACGCGCATGACAAAAAAATCTTCCACAATGAAGACGGCGGGAGCGACCCCCAAAAGCAAAAAGAAAAGGGGGAGCACACACACACAGGCGAAGGATACAGGTAAGTACAATAAGTTTGTACCGAAGATTCGTAAACGAAACGGCGATGTTGTGCCGTTTGATTTTTTGAAGATTGAACAAGCAATCCAGAAAGCTATGGCTGCAACCGGTGAAGGGTCAGCTGAGGAAGGCACAATGGTTGCATATCGTGTGGTGAGTGACTTGGTGCGTACCTCTCGAAAACATAACGACTTCATTCCGAGTGTTGAAGGTACCCAAGACGAAGTAGAACGACAACTTATCCTTTCCGACTATGTAAATACTGCTAAGTCATACATTTTATACCGCGCTGAGCGATCAAAATTACGCTACGATGAAGGTATACAAGTTCCTGATCATGTTAAAAAACTCGTCGAGTTGAGCAAGAAGTATTTTAAGAACAATCCTCTGGGTGAATTTGTGT
>MDTB01067050.1_pt1 | contig 16282 bp, 14 predicted proteins | sample 811161 | NCBI WGS metagenome assembly MDTB01 (sample SAMN05326650, study PRJNA326480) | marine metagenome | isolation source: seawater | place: Mediterranean Sea | collected 2009 | reverse complement strand
ATGGTGGGATCCCAATGGAAAATTTAAACCATTACATAGATTTAATCCAATTAGAATAGAGTATATTAAAAAAACATTACTTTCACATTTTAAAATTAAAGATGGATTAAGACCTCTTTCAGGTTTAAATATTTTAGACATTGGATGCGGCGGAGGTTTGCTGAGTGAGCCAATGTATAATTTAGGAGCTAATGTGACAGGTATAGATGCATCAGATAAAAATATCAATATTGCAAAATCACATGCTAAAAGAAATAATCTTAAAATTAATTATGAAGTTTTAACGCCTGAGAAAATCAAAGATAAAAAATTCGATGTTATTTTAAATATGGAAATTGTTGAACATGTCCAAGATGTAAAATATTTTATAAAAAAAAGTTCTGAATGTTTAAAAAAAAATGGTGTTATGTTTATAGCTACTTTAAATAAAACTTTAAAATCATATATATTTGCAATATTAGGGGCAGAATATGTATTAAGATGGTTGCCAATAGGAACTCATGAATGGGATAAGTTTGTAAGACCTGAAGATCTTATACAAATTTGCAAATCAAATAGTTTAAAATTCCAAAAAAAAGATGGTATGAAATTTAATCCTTTAAGTCAAAAGTGGAATACCTCTAATGATGATGCAGTTAATTATATAACTGTCTTTGAGAAGATTTAATTTTCTATATCATTTATCCAAGGAATAACATCAGTTACTATGCCTTCATTTTTTAAATCGTCTACCTCTTGAGGTGAAGCATTTCCATAAATTCCTTTTTTATTCATTTTTTTATTATAATGGATAGATCGTGCCTCATAAGCAAATTTGTCCCCAACATATTCAAAATTATTTTTTATGAAATTTTGATATTCTTTGATTTTTCTTTTTATTTTTTTAATTTTTTCTGTTTCAGACTTTTCTTTTTTGATTTTATTTGTTTGATTAACTATATTTGGTGTCATTAGAGTTTTTTCAACCTCTAATGACTCACATAAGTGGCAACTTAACAGTTTAAGTTTTTGGAGTTTATCGAATTCATTTGAGGATGAAAACCAACTGTCGAAGGTATTATTACAGTTTTTACAAAATAGTTTATATTTCATAAAATATATTTAAGCATTAATGTAATAATTTCAATATTTTGATAATATACTATTAACTTCTATACTCACTGTTAATATCAATATAATTTTTTGTTAAATCCATTGTAAATGCAGTAAAATCTTTACGTCCCGTTCCAATCTCAACATAAATGTCTATAGACTCATTTTTCATATACTTTGATACTTCAAACTCATTATATGAATTGCTTAATTGTCCTTTTTCTATAATTTTAAAACTGCCAAATTTTATAGAAAGTTTATTTAAGTTTATATTAACATAAGCTTTTCCTATTGCCATAATTATTCTACCCCAATTGGGATCTTCCCCTGAAATAGCTGTTTTGACTAAAGGAGAGTTTGCGATTGAAAAAGCAATTTTTTTTGCTTCTGTTTGAGTTTTGCACTTTTGTACATTTACTAATACTAATTTTGAAGCTCCTTCTCCGTCTGCAGCAATTCTTTTTGATAAGTTTAAAAGTAGTGAGTTTAAAGAATTATCAAATTCTGTTAACTTGTCGTCATTAAGAGAAGTTATTTTTGAATTTTTAGCCATGCACGTTGAAAATATTGTTACCATATCATTTGTACTAGTGTCTCCATCACAACTAATAGCATTAAATGTTGTCTCGATATTTTTTTTTAATAATTTCTGTAATATCTTTTGTGGAAGATCGGCATCGGTGAACACATATCCTAGAGTAGTTGCCATGTTAGGAAATATCATCCCAGATCCTTTTGCAATACCGTAAAGTTTAATACTGGTATTTCCTATTTTACACTCTTCCATTGCAAGTTTAGGTTTGGTATCCGTAGTCATTATACCTAGTGCAGCTTTCATCCAAATATACTTGTTTTGAGTATACCTAATTTTTTTAATCAGCTCTGGAATACTTGTTTTAATCTTATCTGTTGGAAAAATCTCTCCTATTGTTCCTGTACATCCAAATAAAATTTGATTGGACTTGATCTTAATTGCTCTATCTTCATCTTTTTTTTGAACTAAGTTTAAATTTAGACATAGTTCTTCTGAGATTTCTTTCAGTCCTAGATACCCTTTTTTTCCAGTAAAAGCATTTGCATTTCTAGTATTAATCAATAGTGCAAATATTTTTTTATTTTTTATATTTAAATTCCATTTTATATTTTCAGAAATAATTTTAGATTTAGTATATACTGAAGCAAAATTTGCCCCTTTTCTAAAATAAAATAAAACTAAATCATCTCTAGATTTATTATATAAATTAGCACTAGTCGTCGAAACAGATACGCCGTCTAAATGGTCTAAATCTTGATAGTCGCCTAATTTTGACTTTTCATTTCTAGAATTAATAAAATTGTCAAAAAAACGAGCCATAATATTTAAATTAATTATTTAATACCTATATAAAATATATATAAAATTAATGTATCATAAAATAAAAATTAAATGTTGAATCCATTCAAATTTTTAAAAAATCTTGTTAAATCAAGCAACCAAATTGAGCTTGATAGGTTGAAAGCCAAATTGGTCCTGATCAATAACTTTGAGCGAGAAATGCTTAAATTAGGTAATGACGATTTTATTAATAAATCTGATCATATCAAAGATAAAATTCGAAAAGGGTATAAGCTAGATGATGCTTTGCCTGAAGCTTTTGCTTTAATAAGAGAAGCTTCTCATAGAATAAGGAATGAGCGTCATTTTGATGTTCAGATTATGGGTGGAATTGCCTTACATGAGGGAAAGATAGCTGAAATGAAAACTGGAGAAGGAAAAACTCTTACTATAGCTTTAGCGGCATACCTTAATTCTCTCTCTTCAAAAGGTGTTCATGTTGTTACAGTAAATGATTATCTGGCAAAAAGAGATTGTATTGAAATGGGAAAAGTTTTCAATTTTTTAGGATTGAAAACTGGCTTCATCAATAATGATCAAGATGATAATGAACGCAAAAAAAATTATGAATGTGACATTACATATGCAACTAACAGTGAATTAGGTTTTGACTATTTGAGAGATAATATGAAATATTCTAATAATCAAATGGTACAGCGAATTCACAATTACGCTATTGTTGACGAAATAGATTCTTGTTTAATTGATGAAGCAAGAACTCCTTTGGTAATTTCTGGTGCTGCAGAGGATAAAACGGACAAATATACTTTGGTTAATAAATTTATAAATCATTTAAAGTCATCTGATTATGAAATTGATGAAAAAGAGAAAAATATACTTCTTACAAATAATGGTATAGACAACATTGAAAAAATTTTGTCGAGCGCTGGTGTTCTTAAAAATAATAATTTTTATGATCCAGAAAATATTTCATTAGTTCATCATGTAAATCAAGCTCTTAAGGCAAATCATATTTTCCAAAAAGGTAAAGATTATATTGTAAAAGACGGTTCATTAAAAATTATCGATGAATTAACTGGTAGAATTTTAGAGGGAAGAAGATTTGGAGATGGTCTTCATCAAGCTTTGGAGGCAAAAGAAAAAATAGATATACAAGTTGAAAACCAAACTTTGGCTTCAATCACTTACCAAAATTACTTTAAGCTTTATACTAAACTGTGTGGTTGTACAGGTACAGCTTTGACAGAGTCCCAAGAGTTCTTCGAGATTTATAATCTTCCAGTTGTTACAATTCCTACTAATAAAAAAATGATTAGAAAAGATTGGAATGATCAAATCTTCAGAACGGAAATCGAAAAAAATAATGCGATAGTTTCAAAAATTGCAGAGTGTAATAATAAAGGTCAACCCATATTAATTTTTACATCCAGTATAAATAAGTCTGAAGTTTATTCAGATCTTCTTAAAAAAGAAAAAATAAAACATGTTGTGTTAAATGCAAAGAATCATGAGAAAGAGGCAGAAATTATTGCAAATGCTGGTAAAAAAAATTCAGTTATTATTACAACAAGTATATCTGGTAGAGGGGTAGATATTCAGCTTGGTGGGAAAAAAGATGAGATAGATGAAAATATATTAAAAGAAGACAAAGAAAAAATAAAGTCACTAGGAGGTCTTTTTGTTATAGGGACTGAGAGAATGGAGTCAAGAAGAGTAGATAATCAAGCACGTGGAAGATCAGGAAGACAAGGTGATGAGGGAGAATCGATCTTTTATGTAAGTCTTGAAGATGATTTGATGAGAATTTTTGGTTCAGAGTCAATTAATTCGATGCTTCATAAACTTGGATTAAAAGATGGAGAAAGTATAGATCACCCTTGGATAAATAAAGCTCTTGAAAGAGCTCAACAAAAAGTTGAAGCTAGAAACTTTGATATAAGAAAAACTCTTCTCAAATTTGATAACGTTTTGAATGACCAAAGACATGTGATATTTACCCAAAGAAAAAAAGTTATTCATAGTGAGGAGATATTTAAGATATCTAATGATTTTTTAGACGACTTAATTGAAAATTTAGTTTCCTCTAATAATGTGAATAGAATAGAAACAAATAAAAATAGTTTTGTTAAACAACTTAAATTTTTATTAGGAAAAAGTTTTCTTGAAAATGAGATAGAAAGTATGGCAAATCTTAAAAATGAAGAACTTTCAAAAAAAAATTAAAGATAAATTCGCTGAAATTAGAAAAAAAAGAATAGATTTTTTAGGAACAAAACATGCAGTTGAGTTAGAAAAAAGAGTTTTTTTACAGACAATCGATATGTGTTGGAAGTCTCACATTCAGTACCTGGAACAACTTAGACAAGTAATTGGTTTAAGATCCTATGGTCAAAGAGATCCATTAGTAGAGTATAAAAAAGAGGCCTTTATTTTATTTGAAGATTTGTTGAATAAATTAAAAAATGATTTTATCAAAATTTTACTTAATTTAACAATAATAGAAAAAACAGAAGACGTTACAAGTCAAGTTAAACCAGCAAAAATAGATCCGAAGTATGTAGGAAAAAAAATGAAAAGAAATGAACCTTGTTTTTGTGGATCAAATAAAAAATATAAGCATTGTTGTGGAGCCTTAAAGTAAACTAATTATAATTAAAAGAAGTATTACAATAAAAAATGAAATGTATATTTTATTATCAAATTTGCTCAATTTAGATCTCAATCTATCAAAAATATTTAAATTTATTGTTAATTGATCTTTCCCAATGCTTCTACTAGTAAATCCTTTTGCCCTTCCAATTTTTAAAAATTTATTTTTTCTTTTGTTTAAAATTTCATCTCCAGAGATATTTTCATATTCTTTAAGGTTCCTTCTCATGGCTATTTTTACATTTTGCAAAATTAAATCGTGATCTCTATGGGCACCCCCAATAGGCTCATTAATAATTTCATCAATGACTCCAAGTTCTAAAAGATCTTTAGATGAAAGTTTCATTGCCTTTGAAGCCTCGAGAGTTTTTTTTGCATCTCTCCATAAAATAGATGCACATCCTTCAGGTGAAATAACAGAATAAATTGCATTCTCAAACATCAAAACTTTATTTGATGAAGCCAAAGCTATTGCACCTCCAGATCCTCCTTCACCAATTATTATAGAGATAGTAGGAACCTTAAGTTCCATACTACACTCAATTGATTTGGCAATTGCTTCTGCTTGACCTCTTTGTTCAGCACCAACTCCTGGATAAGCACCTGGAGTATCAATAAAAGAGATAATTGGGATCTTGAATTTATCTGCTAACCTCATTAACCTTACTGATTTTCTATAGCCCTCAGGATTCATAATGCCAAAGTTTTTTTCAATTCTGCTCTCTAAATCTTCTCCTTTATCTTGACCTATTACTAAAACTGATTTGTTTTCAAATTTTGCAAATCCAGTAATTACTGATTTATCTTCTCCATAATACCTATCACCAGAAATAGAAATAAATTCATCAAACAAGTTATCAATGAAAAATTTGGACTTCGGTCGATCTTCGTGTCTTGCTACTAATGTAGTCTGCCAAGCGTCAAGATTAGAGTAAATTTGAGATAGTTTTTTGTCTATTTGGTTTTGAATTTCCGAAATTTTTCCAGTTTTTACCTCTGATAAACCCTCCTGATTAAATGGATCTTTTAGTTTATCTATTTCTTCCTCAAGATTTTTTATATCTTTTTCAAAATTTAGGTAATTTTTCATCTTTAACAATGCGGTATTATTAATCTTTAAAAAAACTAAATAAAATGTTTAAAATGCATTAATACATTATTCTTAAAAGCAAAATGAAAAAAGATCAATATTTAAATATAGGTAGCCTATCAGTCGCTGAAAATTTATATAATTTTGTTAATAATGAGCTTCTTTCGGGAACCAGCATTAATGCAAATAGATTTTGGATAAATTTTGACAAGGCGGTGAATGAATTAGCAATTAAGAACAAAAATTTACTAAATAGGAGAGACAAAATTCAAAGGGAAATAAATGGTTGGCACCAAGATAGATTAGGTAAAAAGTTTAAATCTAAAGAATACGAAAAGTTTTTAAAGGATATTGGTTATATTTTGATTGAAGGAAATAAGTTCAAAATACAGACTAAAAATATCGATGATGAAATTTCGTCTATTGCAGGACCGCAACTTGTCGTGCCAATAATGAATGCAAGATATACCTTGAATGCTGCAAATGCAAGATGGGTGAGTCTTTATGATAGTTTATATGGAACAGATGTAATTGAATCTGATGAAAGTGGAGGAGAAAGATATGATCCGATAAGAGGTGAAGAAGTAATAAAATATTCAAAAAAATTTTTAGATAATTATTTTCCTATCAATAAAATTAAATGGAAAGATGTTACTAGTTTTGTAATCGAAAAAAAAGAACTTAAGTTATTTAAAAATAACCAAATTTTTTCTTTAAAAAAAAAAAATAAATTTATTGGTTTTAGAGGAGAAAAAAATAAACCTTCTGCAATAATATTAAGGAATAATAATCTTCATTTAGAAATTATTATAAATCCTAAAGCATTTAGTGCAAAAAATGATCCCGCAGGAATAAGTGATATTATTTTGGAATCAGCGTTATCTACAATATGTGATAACGAGGATAGTGTTGCTGCAGTTGACTCTGAAGATAAAATTCTTTGTTATAAAAATTGGCTTCAATTAATGAAGGGAAATTTAACTACACGTTTTGAAAAAACAGGAAAGGTATTTGAAAGAAAGCTAAACCCTGATAGAAATTTCTATTTACCTTCAGGAAAAAAAAGTAAGCTCCATGGAAGATCTTTGCTTTTAATTAGAAATGTAGGTCATTTAATGACTAGCTCATGTATTTTATTAAAAAATGGATCTGAAATTCCAGAGGGCATTATGGATGCTTTTTTTACATCAGCAGCTTGTCTCCACGATATTAAAAAGAAAAAAAATTCCAGAAAAGGCTCAATATACATTGTTAAACCAAAAATGCATGGTCCTGAGGAATGTAAATTTACTGATCAGATTTTTAATAAGGTTGAAGAAGTTTTAAAGTTGAAAAAAAATACGATTAAGTGTGGGATAATGGATGAGGAAAGAAGAACCTCTATAAACTTAATGGAATGTATCAGGGCTTTATCAAAAAGAGTTTTCTTCATTAATACTGGATTTTTAGATAGGACAGGTGACGAAATTCACACCTCAATGGAGGCTGGACCAATGATTAAGAAAGGACAGATGAAATCTTCAAAATGGATTAATGCGTATGAGAATAATAACGTAGATGTTGGACTAAAATGTGGTTTTTCTGGTAAAGCACAAATTGGAAAAGGAATGTGGGCAATGCCTGACAAAATGAAAGATATGATAGAAAGTAAAATCTCTCATTTAGAGGCTGGAGCAAATTGTGCTTGGGTACCATCCCCAACTGCTGCATGCCTACATGCGCTTCATTATCACAAGATAAATATTTTTGAAAAACAAAATATTTTAAGTAAGAGGAAAAGAACAAAAAGATCAGAATTGTTAAATATACCCATAGACAAAAAAGCATCCTGGTCAAATGATGAAATTAAAAAGGAGATTTCTAACTCCGCTCAAACTATTCTTGGTTATGTTGTAAGATGGATAGATCAGGGTATTGGGTGCTCAAAAGTCCCGGATATTAATAATATTGGCTTAATGGAAGACAGGGCTACTTTGAGAATTTCTTCTCAACACATAGCTAATTGGTTGCATCATGGGGTATGTAGTAAAAATCAAGTGCTTCAAATTATGAAAAAAATGGCCAAAGTGGTAGATAAACAAAATAAAGGAGATAAAGATTACATAAATATGTCACCAGACTTTCATAAATCAATTGCTTTTAAAACAGCTGTTGAGCTTATTTTTCAAGGAAAAAGTCAACCATCGGGTTATACTGAACCATTATTGCATTTAAATAGATTAATAAAAAAAAGTTAATCTATTTCAACAAATTCTTTTCGATTTTTAAACGCAGATACTAGTGTTCCATCATCTAAATTCTCTAGCTCACCTCCCACAGGAAGTCCTTGTGCCAATCTAGATATTTTTATATTCAATTTTTTTAAACTATTTTGAATATAAAAAGCTGTTGTCTGGCCCTCTACTGTTGCACTTGTTGCAATTATTACTTCATTAATCTTTTTTTTTTTTATTCGTTCTATTAAAGAGTCAACTAATAAATCCTCATTTCTTGTCCTTTCAGATTTTGAAATAGTTCCTCCAAGAATATGAAAGTAACCTTTAAAAATTCCTGAGTTCTCAATGCTCCACTGGTCGGCAATATTTTCTACTACACAAATCTTGTTAAAAGTTTCTTTGTTTTCTTCACAATTAGCACATATTGAATTATTAGATTTTAAAGCTCCACAAGAATTACAACGTAAAATATTTTTTAAAACATCTGAAAGCGCTTTGCTCATAGGTTTTAAGATTTCTTCACGATTGTTAATAAGTTTAAGAATTATTCTTCTTGCTGATTTTGGACCTAATCCAGGTAACTTAGATATATATTTAACTAATTCTTGAATTTCCTTAATTTCTTGCATTTTTTACAGCGGCCACTTAAACCCAGGAATTCCAAATCCCCCTGTTGTTTTTGAAATTTCTTCAGCAGTTTTTGTTTTTAACTCTGTTTTTGCATTATTATGAGCTGCCTTAATTAAATCCTCAATTATATTTTTTTCCTCTTTAATTATTTGATTTGAAATTTCTAAATTAATCATTTCACCCTCACCATTTAGAGTTACTTTAACTTTGTCCCCACCAGATATACCCGTAACTTGAATTTTTTTAATTTTTTCTTGACCTTCCTTCATTTTATTTTCTAACTCTTTAGCTTTATCTAAAATTTTACTAAAATCTGTCATACTAACTATCCTTTTTTTCTTTAACTTCTTTCAATTCTGCATCTGGAAAACTTTCAATCATATTTTTATAAATTGATTTATCCAAAATAGAACTCTTTAAATTTTTCAGATTATTTTTTAAATTTTGTTTTACACTTAAATCACCTGCTTTTTTGGAAAGTGTAATAATCCACCTTTTGCCTGTCCACTCATATAACTTTTTAGATAAATTTTTTACAAATTCCTTATCTAAGTTTTCATTAAAAGAAATATCAAGTCTCTCACTTGCAAAGTTTATCAAATTTACATTAGTTTCTAATTCATACTTTAATGCAATTTCTTTTTTTCTTTTGCAAACTTCTATTAAATTATCGAAACTTTTTATCAAAATTTTCTCTGACTGTTCATTATTTTCGTTATTGGAGATTATTTTTTCTTCTTGAGATACATTTTTAATTTGGCTAATAGGCCGATCTTTTTTAATGTTAAGTTCCTCAGATTTTTCTTCGGAATCATTTGAGTTATTTATTCTTTTTGGAACAAGAATATCATCATCTTTTGGGCTGTCTTTCTCTACTTCTTTGTAATTTTTCACATACATTAATCTTGAGAGAAACATCTCTATTGATAAATTTTGATTAGAAACCAAATTAATCTCGTCTAAAGTTTTAATAGTAAATTCCCAAAATAAAAGAAGAACTTTTTTATTTATTTTTTCAGAGAGCTTTTTAATTTTAATGAAATCATTGTCATTCAAATTAAAATTTGTTCCATTATGTTTTAATAAGTCTATATTTTTAAAATAATATAAAATTTCAAGAAAATCGTTTATAAAGATTTTTGGTTCTACCCCAGCTTCATAAATAGACCTATAAATATTAATTACTTTATCTTCTTCACCAGCTATTAAATGTTCGAAAATATCTATAAGAACACTTTTATCAAAATATCCAAAAATTTCCTGAGCTTTTTCTAAATTTAAATTTTTATTGGCCGGTTGGCTTAATATTGCACGGTCTAATAAAGATAAGGCATCTCTAACCGAGCCTTCTGAAATTTTTACAATTAATTTTAATACATCTTCATCTATAAGGCCTTTTTCAAGTTCTTTGATTTTTTTAACATAATTAAGTAATACATCATTCTTTATTCTTAGAAGATCATACCTCTGACATCTAGATATAACTGTGACTGGTATTTTTCTTATTTCAGTAGTAGCGAATATAAATTTTAAATAACTCGGTGGTTCCTCCAATGTTTTAAGTAATGCATTAAAAGCTTGTTTGCTTAACATGTGAACTTCATCAATTATAAATATCTTATATTTGGCAGAGGCTGGTCCGTATCTTGAAAACTCGATTAGCTCTCTTACATCATCAACTCCTGTTCTGCTTGCCGCATCCATTTCTAGAACATCTATGTGATTAGAATTTATTATAGATTTACAACTGTCGCAAAAATCTTTTTTACAAACTTTATCTATACCATTAATACAATTAAGTGATTTTGCGATTATTCTTGCTATTGTAGTTTTGCCGACTCCTCTGATACCGGTGAATAAATAGGCATTAGGGGTTTTTTCAAGTTTTATTGAATTATAGATAGTTTTTGATATTACTTCTTGCCCAATAAGGTCACCAAAAACCTGTGGTCGATATTTTAATGCTAGAACTTCATTATTTTTTTTTAACATATATCTTAGGAGACTAGAACCTGAACAACTGTCTCTACGATTGCTTCTGTTAAGACCTGGTCGGTTTCAAGCAGCTTTCACCTCTAGCCTCCAAAACTATTATATCAGTAATATTTCCTAATCTACAATAAAACACTTTAAAACTATTTATAGCGAAATTTATCAGCTGGAAAAACACCTAAAACGTGAAAATCTTCGCAATGAAGACCTAATTCTTCTAAAGACTTTTGAACTTTAGTATTCTCTATATGCCCATCTAGATCACAAAGAAAAAAATAAGAGGAAAACGAATTTTTTTCAGGAAAACTCTGTAGTTTTGTAAGATTAATACCATTAATGGCAAACCCACCAAGTGCCTGGTAAAGAGCAGCTGGTTTACTTTTTAATTTAAATAAAAAAGAGGTGATATATTTTTGTTTTTTCATCTCAGGTTGGTTAATCGATTTACCCATTATTAAAAATCTAGTTATATTACCTTTTTCATTTTCTATGTTAGATTTTAAAACCTCTAGATTATAGATCTTAGCGCTAAGTTTTGAGGCTATGGCCCCTTTTTGTTTACTTTTTTCTTGTGAAACCAGCTTAGCTGATCCGGCAGTATCAGCATTTACATTTTCAATCATATTATTTTTTTTAATAAAGTTTGAACACTGAGATAATGCTTGAGCATGTGAAAAAACTTCTTTTATATCTTTTATTTTTGAACCTTGAACACCTAATAAATTATGTTCAATTCTATGAAAATGTTCAGCATAAATATTTAGCCTGTGTTTAAAAATAAGATACTCTATTCCAATATTTCCTGTAATCCGGTTTGACTCTGGAATTATAATTTTAACATTTTCATTCTCCATTGCTTTTGAAAAACACTCATCAAACGTTTTGCAAGGATTAATATCTGCTTTTGGATAATTTTCCAATGCAGCTAAATGGGAAAAAGCACCAGGCGATCCTTGATAAAAAATTTTCATAACTTTTACTTATATTCCATAATCTTTTTTATATCTATATAATCTTGCAAGGTATCTACCCCGAATGATAAATTTCGAGATAATGAAACATTTATTTTAATATTGTTATCAATTGCTCTAAGTTGTTCTAATTTAAATTTTTTCTCATTTTTACTTCTTTGTAGTGAATTAATCTTTGTTAAAGCGCTGACACTAAAAGCATAAATACCTTTATGATGGTAAATATTTGTGATTTTTTTTTTTTTATTTAAATTTCTAAAAAAATTTATTGCCCTCGAAAAATTTCTTCTTTTAAGTGGTTTTTCTGTCTTAACTTTGACGAAATTTTTTTTAGATAAAATATTTTTATCTCTTATTAATGTAGCCAAAGTCCCAATTTCACTTTTATTTTTGTACATTAATTTGTTGAGATTTTTAATATCTTCTGTTTTAATATTGGGCTCATCCCCCTGAAGATTAATTATATAATTGATATTTTTTTTTTTTAATTTTTTAAAAGCTTCATAAATCCTGTCTGTTCCAGTTTTATGAGTTTTTTTTGTAAGAACACATCTCCCACCATTTTTTTGTACATCTTTTTTTATTTTAATACTATCAGTAGCTACATACACATCACCGATTTTTGCTTTTTTTGCTATTTTAACTACATGAGAAATTATAGACAAATTATTGATTTTTAATAATGGTTTGCCTGGTAATCGCTTAGCACCTAATCTTGATGGAATTAGAATTAATGTTTTTATCATTTAATATTTTTCTACATTTATGCGGCCAACAGACGCAAAATTTTATATTTAAATTTACACTTTTTTGATATTTATCATGATATATGTCAATTATAATATAATAAAATGGATTCTTTTGAATTAAATAAAATTATTGCTGCTATTTTAATCGTTGCCCTCCTCGTGATTGGACTTGGGAAAATTTCAAATCTAATTTTTAAAGTTGATAAGCCAGAAATCATGGGTTTTAAAGTTGAGGTAAATGAGAATATTGATGACTCAAAAACTAAGCAAGTTAAGCAGGATGAGCCTGTTAATATTTCTGCTTTATTAGCAATGGGTAATGTTAAGCACGGAGAAACTGTATTCAAAAAATGCACAGCTTGTCATTCCATAAAGGCAGGTGGAGGAAATAAAATAGGACCCGCACTTTATAATGTGATTGGAAGAAAAGCTGGAATATTTCCTGATTATAAATACTCTAAAGCTATGATTGAATATGGAAAAAATTGGAGTTTTGAAGAGATGAACGCATATTTAATTAAACCACAAGCGTATGTAAAAGGAACCAAAATGGCTTTTGCAGGCCTTAGAAAAGAAAAAGATAGAGCTTCAGTTATATTATATATGAATCAAAATTCTGATAATCCACTTCCGTTACCTTAGTCTACCTAAACAATACAATAAGATACTTTTTTGTACGTGAACTCTGTTTAAAGCTTGTTGCCAAACCTTTGACTTGCTGCTCATAAAAACTTCATTTGAAACCTCGGGCCCTCTTGGTAAACAATGTAGAAAGATAGCATTTTTTTTTGCTTTATTCATGAGTTTTTTATTGACCTGAAAATTTTTAAATAATTTTAATTTTTGTGTTTTATTTACCTTGTCATTCATAGATATTACCTTGTCTGTAAGAACAACATCAGCACCTTTAATTCCTTCCACTGAACTATGAAAAATTTTTATAATTCCTTTATTTTTTTTAGCCCATGATAAAAGTTTTTTATTTGGTTTATAATTCTTAGGACAAGCAATATTTAATTTAAAAGAAAACTTAACAGATGCCTCGATTAAGCTATTAAGAACATTATTTGAGTCTCCTATCCAACAAATATTTAAATCAGAAATTTTTTTTTTTTTGATTTCTTCAATAGTGAAAATATCTGACAAAATTTGAGCAGGATGTGATTGTGGGCTTAGCCCATTAATAAGGGGAATTTTTAAGTATTTTGCAAATTCCTTAATTTTTTTTTCGCTATCTGTTCTTAACATAAAAATGTCACCATAAGTACTTAAAACTTGGGCTGTATCTGGTAATGACTCATTTCCTTTGCCAATATGTAATTCATTGGGTCTTAAAGTTAAGGCTCCACCCCCCAGCTGTCTTATTGCTAAATAAAAACTGATTCTAGTTCTTAAACTAGATTTTTCAAACATTTGCACTAGAAGCTTTCCCTTAAGCGGTAAGTCCTTATCAGCCTCAAGCGTAGATAGTTTCTTTCTTTTAATTTTTCTTTTTCTAGCATCAGAAATAATATTTCTAAGGTCTTTAAAAGAAATATCTTTTATGTTAATAAAATTTTTCATTTATCTATAAGTTCTACATACTTTTCTTATAATTTTTACAGCTAGTTTTATTTCCTCTATCTTTACAGTTAATGGTGGTAAAATACGGACTACATTCTCCGCAGCTCTTATTGTCAAAAGTTTTTCTTTCATTAATTGTTTAATAAATTTTGATTGATTTTTGTGTAATTGCAATCCTATAAGCAAACCTAAACCTCTAACTTCTTTAATAACTCCTGGAAAATCTTTTTTTAATTTTTGAAGCTCTATGAAAAAATAATTTGATAATTTTCGAACATTTTTAAGAAAACCTTTTTTGAAAATCTTATCAAGAACTGCGTTTCCTACACTCATTGCAAGTGGGTTTCCCCCAAAAGTACTTCCATGAGACCCAGGTTTCATACACGAAGCCACCTTTTTTGTCATTAATACTGCACCTAAAGGAAATCCTCCACCAATTCCTTTGGCAATCGGAACAATATCAGGTTTTATCTCTGAATATTCAAAGGCAAAAAACTTTCCTGATCTACCTATCCCACATTGAACTTCATCCAGTATTAAAAGTATTTTATTTTTATTACATATTTTTCGTAGTTCTTTCAAACACCAACTTGGTATAACTTTAATTCCACTCTCACCCATTACAGGTTCAACCATAATAGCTGCTGTTTTTCTAGATATAGCTTTCTTTAGAGAGTTGTGATCACCAAATTTAAAATGATCAAAACCGTCAACCTTTGGACCAAATCCATCTGTCATTTTTTTCGAACCACTAGCAAAAATGGTGGCTAGAGTTCTTCCATGAAAAGAATTCTGAATGCATAAAATTCTATTTTTTCTTTTTTGTCCTTTAGAAAAAAAATATCTTCTTGCAACTTTTATTGCAGCTTCAGTTGCCTCTGCACCACTATTCTGGAACATAACTCGATCAGCAAAAGTTTTTTTAGTAAGTCTCTTTGCTAATTTTTCCCCTTCAGGTATTAAAAATGAATTTGAAACGTGCCAAACTTTTTTTGCTTGTTTAATCATTTCTTTTGTTAAATACGGATTTGAATGACCTAAGGAATTAACAGCTATTCCTTGAACAAAATCGAGATACTTTTTTCCATTTTTATCATATAAAAAACTACCTCTTCCTTTTACAAAAGAAATTTTTCTTCTATTATAATTGTTTGTCAAACTGCTCATTTTAAGATTTTATCCTATAACCTGATTTAAAGAGGAAAAAGGCCGCAAGCCAACTTGCAAAACATATTATCCCTAAAAAAATAATTGAATAAGTAATTGAGCAATCTGATACCCCAATAAAAGAAGTTCTAAAACCATTAATTATTAAAAAAATAGGATTAAACAAACTTATCTGTTTTAATATTTCTGGCAATCTATCTAAACTATAAAATGTTCCACTACAAAATGTTAAGGGTGTTAGAATAAAATTTGTAATAGCTGAGAGATGATCATACTTTTCTGAATATTGACCAGCCATTAAACCAAGAGCACCTAAAATAAAAGAACCAATTAACGTAAAAAAAATGAGTAATAAAAAATTGTTAATTGTTAGATCTATAAAAAATGAAAAAAAACCAATACAAACAATTGCTATTACAGCAGCTCTAGTAACTGATGCTAGAATTATTGCTAAAGTAATTTCAGCTGCTGATAGAGGTGCCATTATGGTATCAACTAATATATTTTGCATTTTTCCTATCATAAAAGATGAAGATGAGTGGCTAAAAGCTTGCGTACAAATTTGCATACATATTAAACCAGGCGCTAGAAAAGTCATAAATGGAGTATTTAGAACTTCTCCTCTTTCATTTCCTATAGCTAAATACAATACTAGAAGAAATAAGCCAGCACTTACAAGTGGACTTAGTATTGTCTGCTGCCATACTACACAAAAACGACTACACTCTTTTTCCCAAAGACCAAAAAAACCTACCCAGTTGACCCCTGAAAATCTTTTTACACCAATTTTATATTTATTTTTTAGCTCAACCATAAGTTAGTTTATT
>MDTB01101692.1_pt1 | contig 16284 bp, 16 predicted proteins | sample 811161 | NCBI WGS metagenome assembly MDTB01 (sample SAMN05326650, study PRJNA326480) | marine metagenome | isolation source: seawater | place: Mediterranean Sea | collected 2009 | reverse complement strand
TTGGCTGATGTGACGGCGACAAATTCGTTCATGGTCAGTTTACCTGTATTGACCCCATGATGCCACAAAACGCCCATACGGTCTTCTACGCCGCCGGTACCGTTAGGAATTTTGCGAAAATCATCTTTACCTGCGGCTTTTTGCGGCGCGCAGAAACAGCAATGATCCGTCGCGGTGGTTTGTAACATGCCCGATTGCAAGCCTTTCCACAGCGCATCTTGGTGATGTTTGGCGCGGAATGGCGGGCTCATGACATGGGCGGCGGCAAATTCAAAATCTTCATTGCGGTAGACACTGTCATCAACCAATAAATGCCCTGCGAGGACTTCGCCATAAACGCGCTGGCCTTCATTGCGGGCGCGGGTAATCGCATCAAGCGAATCTTTGGCGGAGTTATGGACGATATAAAGCGGCACATCAAGCACCTGCGCAATGCGTATCGCGCGGCTTGCGGCTTCGCCCTCAACCTCTGGCGGGCGTGATAAAGGGTGGCCTTCTGGCCCTGTAATCCCCATTTTTGTGATTTGGTCTTGCAAATGGAAGACAAGCTCGCCATTTTCGGCGTGTACTGTGGCAATCGCGCCGAGTTCACGCGCGCGGGTGAAGCTGTTGACCAGCACCTCATCATCACACATGATCGCGCCTTTATAGGCCATGAAATGTTTGAAGCTGTTGACGCCGCGCTCAGTGACTAAGGTTTCCATCTCTGCGCTGACGCTTTCATCCCACCATGTGACGGCAACGTGGAAGCTGTAATCCGTTGCGGCTTTGGCGGCCCAGCCACTCCATGTATCAAAAGCCTCAAGCAAAGATTGGTTTGGCGAGGGGATAACAAAGTCGATAATCATCGTTGTGCCGCCCGCAGCGCCGGCGCTTGTGCCTGAAAAGAAATCTTCGGAAGCCACTGTGCCCATAAATGGCAATTCCATATGGGTGTGCGGGTCAATGCCGCCAGGCATAACATACTGGCCTGAAGCATCGAGAATCTCTGCGCCGCTTGGTACGTCTAAATCTTCACCTATGGCTTTAATCACGCCATTTTCGCAATATACATCGCTTTTATATGTGCGCTCTGCGGTGACGATTGTACCGCCTTTAATGAAAATAGACATGATTATTACGCTCCCCTTGATTGTTTATTTATTTGATTTTCTCATGATTTTATATCATTGTAACAACCATAAATATATACAGCAAATATATGCGGCTTAAAAGGCTAAGCATAAAAATTCATCAATATGATGCAGGGGAGCAGATAATGACAATCGTAAAATCAGGCCTTATTCAGGTCAGCCTTAAAGGCGATGCGGAAAACGATACACCAGAGCAAATTCGCGATAAAATGCTCGCTGCGCATATCCCCTTCATCGAAGAAGCCGGCAAAAAAGGCGTACAGGTTCTCTGTTTTCAAGAGGTTTTCACCCAGCCTTATTTCTGCCCCAGCCAAGATAAAAAATGGTACGCCGCGGCGGAACAAATTCCTGACGGATACACCACAAAGTTGATGCAGGAATACGCCAAAAAATACAATATGGTGATCGTTGTACCGATATATGAAGAAGACATTACAGGGGTATATTACAACACAGCCGCCGTGATTGATGCGGATGGTAAATATCTGGGTAAATACCGCAAAACCCATATTCCACAAGTTGCAGGATTTTGGGAAAAGTTTTTCTTTAAGCCAGGCTTTTCAAACTGGCCTGTCTTTGACACCGCTTACCTTAAGCTTGGCGTTTATATTTGTTATGACCGTCACTTCCCCGAAGGCTGGCGCGCTTTGGCGCTTAATGGCGCGGAATATATCGTTAACCCATCGGCGACAGTCGCAGGTTTGAGCCAGTATTTGTGGAAACTTGAACAGCCTGCATCAGCCGTGGCGAATGGCTGTTATATTGGTGCAATTAACCGCCCCGGCACCGAAGCGCCGTGGAATATTGGCAAGTTTTACGGCAGTTCATATATTGTGAACCCAAAAGGCGAACTTATTGTTGAAGCAAGCGAAGATAAGGACGAGCTGATTATCTCTGATATGGATATGGATATGGTGCGCGAAATTCGCAACCAATGGCAATTCTTCCGTGACCGCCGCCCTGATACTTACCCAATTTTGACAGATATTAACCATTAAAATGCGCAAAATACTACTGTCATTGAGCATTACCACCCTTAGCTGCGCGGCGATAGCGCCGCCAGCCTTGGCTTGGGGCTTTGGCAAATCACCAACATGGTCGGGGCGCATTTATGCCGATAAACTGAGCGATACATATTTGCATGTTGGGGAGTTTAAGAGCCTTGGCGCATGTAAAAAAGCCGTGAGCAAAGCGACAAAAAAACGTAAAGCCCCCGAAGGCGAAAAATACCTCTGCGCTTTTGATTGCACGGAGAATGCAAAAAACGATATGCGCAATATATGCAAAGAAATTATTCGCGTTTTCCCATAGGGGCGGACAAAATGCCGCCATTAAGCTTAAGCGCGCTGCAAGAGCTTGAATTCTTCGGCAATGAAGTTAAAAATTTCCCGATGTTTTGAAATGGTGATGCGGTTTAATACTTCCGCATCGCTTGACCAGCAGTAATCAGCAACTTCGCTGTGCTGAATGGCAATTTGCGTAGCGTTTGGCACGCAAACATGGAAATATTTAGCGTGCTGCCCGTCATAATCGACGTTCTTTTTGGCCTTAAAACGTTCAGAAAAGGCGAACCAATTGACAAGGCTCGATTCATTAATCGCAGCAATTTTATCAATATTCACTTCTTCTTTTAATTCACGATACAGCGCTTCAAGGTCGGTTTCATTGGCCTCAACCCCACCGCCGACAAATGTCCATGAATGCGCATCATAGCCATGTGGGCGGATCAGCAGAAATTCATTATCTTCGTTGGTGATAATAGCGCGAACTTTTTTCTTTAACCGCAAGCCATCGATATCTACGAAATTATCTGCCATGTTTCTTTCCCCACACTTATTGATCTTTGCAGCTTACATTATGTGTGAGAAAATTAAAAAAACGGTTAAGCCGCGCTGTAAATATAACTTCCCTTATGGCAAAGAAAACCGTATAAGCATGGCAGAACAATGAAAGATTATAAGAATATGTCCGAGACACAAAACTGGCAGCCTTGCGCAAGGCCAAGCATTGGCGACACATTACGTTGGAACGAGCCATTATGGGCCGCGCCTAATAAACCGCGCGGCAAGCGCGATCAAATCGGCGAGCAGCAAATTACCGCAACACTAAAAAGCAATAGCGAATTTTTAGAATTTGAGGTCTTAGAAGTGACCAAGCTTTCAGGTGACGATGCAGCGCTGCAAGTAAAACAAGGCGACGCGATCCGCCGCAAGAAGAAAACACTCGACCTTGGCGCATGCCACAAGGCTATCGCTTAAATTCTTGCTTGTTTTGCGCTACCCCGTGCAGCTTTACGGCGCGGTCTGGTTATTATCGACAAAATATGTCGCATAAAAACGATCAATATCTGATTTAAAGTCTAAATATTGTTTATCACGCAACAAAGTGTTGTCATCTTTTTCAATTTGCGATTCGTCACCAAGGCGCAAATGGTCTTCAACGCTTTCTTGCACCTCTGCGCGAAGATGTACCAAAAGATACTTACACTGCATATCATAGCATGAAGCTTGCGCTTCTAAGTTTCTTTTCAACAAATCAACATCCTCTTTCAATATCTTATTGCCTTTGATAAGGGGCTGATAATTATCGATCAGAACATTAAGCGCTTCAACGGGGCCTTGCTGTGTCTTTGTGTGTTTCATGATGGTTACCTCCATCTATACATACTCATACCATTATACCATAGTTCCATTTAATAAGTGCAATATAAGGCGTGATCCAGCCCTTCTCGGGCAAGAGCCTAGCTTCTACGCTAAAGTATAAACTTCATAAACAGTTAATATTTCATGCTTTATAATTATATTAGTATTATTTAATGTAAATTTTTATTCACCTTGCTATATACAAAAAAAGCTTATCTTTTTTCGCTGCATATAGCCGCAAACTATATTTTTATACGTACATTTTTTGGAGTATCTGACCTATGTTTAAACAATTTTTTAGCCTGATGACCAATAACCGCAAAGCCGCCAAAGACTACACAGATGAAGTCAAAGCGCTCAATGCCTCTCAGGCCATTATAGAATTTGATTTAAACGGCAATGTACTGATAGCGAATAAAAACTTCCTTCGCGTCGTCGGCTATAGTCTTGATGAGATACAGGGCAAGCATCACAGCATGTTTTGCGATGCAAACTATGTGCAGACGGCTGAATATAAAGCCTTCTGGAAAGACCTTACTTCTGGCACATATAGCGCCGGTGAGTATATGAGGTTTCATAAAGATGGTTCGCCAGTGTGGATTCAAGCATCTTACAACCCAATATTGGACGATGAAGGCAAAGTAAAAAAGATTATAAAATTTGCATCTGATATCACTGCGCAGAAAAATAGAAACACAAATTTCGAAGAGCAAATTAACGCTATTAATAAATCCTACGCGGTCATAGAATTTGACTTAAAGGGTCATGTTTTAACCGCAAACGGTAATTTTTTAGGCACACTTGGCTATAGCGCGGATGAAATCGTAGGACAGCATCACAGTATGTTCGTCGATAAACAATATGCCGCCAGCGCAGAGTATAAAGAGTTCTGGCACTCGCTCGCGGCAGGCAAATTTCATGCTGGTGAATATCCACGTATTGCTAAAGACAAAAGCACAATATGGATACAAGCCACATATAATCCTATCTTCGACATTTTCGGTAAAGTGACCAAAGTCGTTAAGTTCGCATCAGACATAACAGAGCAGAAATCTTCAAACGCTAATTTTAAAGGGCAAATCACTGCGATTAACAGGTCGCTTGCCGTTATTGAATTTGACCTTGATGGCACGATACGCGATGCTAATCAAAATTTCCTAAATGCGATGGGCTACACTATCGATGAAGTCACAAATAAACACCACAGCATGTTTGTCGAGGAAGGATACGCACAATCCGCAGCATATAAAGAATTTTGGCAAAAGCTGGCACAAGGACAATATGATAGCCGTGTGTTTTCAAGGCTTAACAAAGCAGGCGAAGAAGTTTGGATACAAGCATCATACAATCCAATACTCGATTCCGTTGGCAAGCCGTATAAGGTCGTCAAATACGCGACTGATATTACGCACCTTATCGCGCTAACGAACAAAGCTTCGCACGGCATGGGTGATGTTGCAGCGGCAACACAGGAAATGGCGGATTCTATTCAAGAAATTAACGCTAATATGCGTAACACAGAAGACGCGGCGCAAAATATTATTCATCAAACAAACACAACATCGACATCTGGTGATGATTTAACGTCTGCGACACAAAATATGGAAGATATTATAACCACGATTAAAGACATTGCAGAGCAAGTAAATATGCTCGCCCTTAATGCCACCATAGAAGCCGCGCGCGCGGGCGAAGCCGGTAAAGGCTTTGCCGTTGTCGCCGGCGAAGTTAAAAACTTAGCAAACCAAACCAGAAAAGCCGCAGAACAAGTGGAACAAGAAATAACCAAGACACAATCTATATCAAACGAAGTTGTCACCGGCATCAAGGAGATCAACAAATTTGGCGAACAAGTCAGCGGTTATATGTCATCAGTCTCAACCGCCATGGAGCAGCAAAGCGCCTTAACCAACAGCTTATCAAGCACAGCAGAAAAAACACTGCATGATGTCAACCAAATGAATGAAGCGATTAGGAATGGTTAGAGAGCATTAAGAAATAAGAGAAAATGGCTGGGGTACCTGGATTCGAACCAGGGATGGCGATACCAAAAACCGCTGCCTTACCGCTTGGCCATACCCCAACATTAACGTCTATAGAAAGTGGTGCCGCAACCAAGATTCGAACTCGGGACCTGATGATTACAAATCAACTGCTCTACCAACTGAGCTATTGCGGCGCATCACGATCTAGTGAGCAGCATATTAGCCATTTCTTCTCAAATGTCAAAAATTTTTTTCAACAAAATGTATTTTTTTACAAAAGCCTTTTTCTACAAGGTGTTAGATGTGCATTAGATTTGATTTACTGCCCTGTTTTACGCTATAATCGATAGATGGGAAGTATAAGGATTCTGTGTGCAGTGCAATGATCAACGATATAATATCCGCATTAAGTAAAAAAGACCATTATGCGTTGGCAATGCATGCGGCTGAGCTTGCGCAAAGTGACAATGGCGCGTCGTGTCTTTCTCCTTCATTAGCGCGCAATGCAGGGTTTGATGTTGATTATTTGGACTTGATCCAATATTTAAGCGGCGGGGCGATACAAGAATCGCCTGAGATACAAAATTTGCGCCGTATCTTATTGATCGAAAAAGGCTATGAGAAATGCGGTCATTTCTTTAAGGCGCGTCTGGCTGAATTTAACCATATTATGCCTGATAAAAAAGGCTTAACAGGGTATGGTCATGACCGGCTTTATGCACATATCGCCCATGATAGCACGCTGAGCGAAGAACATATTATTGAGATTATGCGCAAAGAATCGCGCTTCATATTTTTCCACGGCATGGCGCGGCCTTCTTATAAAGAATTACTCTATTTCGAAAAAGTACGTAAAGTCGTTGAGAGCGACAGCGTCTTAGATTATTGCAGCGACAATGCCGATCTTGGCCTTTATTGCGCATTGCGTGGGCATAATGTCACCATCGCCCATATGGATGGCATATTATTAGAAGGCCTGCGCAAACGCTTTGCCCTGCGTAAATGCCGCGCGGATCTGCTGGCCATTAACGCGCAACTCCCCTTCCCTGAAATGGCGTTTAACAGTTTTAATTTGATTTTCGCCAATGACAGTCTTTTAAACACCACCGACCCTTTATTATTGTTAGAAGAGTTTAGAACGGCGCTGAAACGCAATGGATTGCTGATCCTGAGTCGCTACCCATTTCAAACAACGCCCCATGGGCTGAGCGCAGATAGCGCCGCGCGGCGTAAAACCATCACGGATTACATCGCTAAACATTTCGCGCCGACCTCTATTCCCGAAATATTTAAGAAAATTTAGCTAAAATACAATTAAATATTAAGATTATGTAAAATTAAATTTGATATGATTTAGTTATAGATTAGGTATGTGTGAGACAATTGCCCCTATAAAAAACAACAATAATTAAGGCGGCAAAGCGTATAGGGATATACGTTTAGAGAAGGTAGTGTGGACGATGGACGGGACAGAAAATTCTGATTTTCTTGGTTTCCAAGGTGATATGCAGCAATTAACAATCACGTTGTTAAACCCCTATAGCGGAGAATTATTGCAAATTGATGATGAGTTTCTGGTCAATTCGCAAAATTATGACGGCAAAGGCGGTTTTGACTACCTGCTGATGAGCAATACCGGCGACGCATTATTCTTAGATAAAACATCATTTTATAGCACCCCAAATGTTCAAGCGGGGGCCGTGACCATCCAAAATGTCGAATATATTATCGCGGGCGAAGGCGGCGATATTATCAATTTATCAAGCTATACAAACACCCTTGATGCCATCCGCATTGATGGCGGGGCCGGCGATGATATTCTCTGGACGAATGATGGTGATGACATTGTCAGCGGCCTTGATGGCAATGACCATATTGTTACAGGCGCAGGTAATGACCACCTTAAAGGCCAAGATGATGATGATTACCTTAATGGCGGCACAGGCGCAGATTTTCTTGAAGGCGGCAATGGCGATGATATCCTAACCTATAGCGTTGATGCACAATGGGCCAGCGCAGCGGGTGATAACGCATTATACGATATTACAGGCACAAATCACAGCTATGATACATTTAAAGGCGACACAGGCTATGACGTGCTTAACCTAACTGATGGCGCTGACACGCTGCTGATTACAGATAATGCATCGCCGCGCCATAATTCGTCAGGCGGTGATCGCGTTAACGGCATTGAAAACATCAACGCTGGCGCTGGCGATGATATTATCGACCTTGCCAATAGCAGTATTTACGGCGAAGATATTGAAACTTATGGCGGCGAAGGTGACGATTTCATACGCGCAGGCAGCGGCGATGATGTGCTTTATGGCGGCGCTGGAAATGACGCGCTTTATGGCGGCGCTGGTGATGATATTTTATATGGCGGCAATAATAGCGGCGCAATAGAGACCAATGCGCATTTATTTGCAAATGATCACCTTTTCCCAAGCCTTCAAGAACGCAAACACATAAAGAAGGTTTTAGGCGAAGATTCAACGCCCATTGGCATCAGCGATGGCGATTTATCAGTAGAGTATAGCACCACTGCGACTTTCACCTTTCATGAATCTGGCGCAGGTTATCGTAACACATTAGGCTTTTACCGCATCAACCATGAAGATGGCACAATAGAAGGTATTGAAATCGGCTTCACAAATGTCAAAGATTACGACCCAGGGACAGCTTATAGCGTAACGCTGCCTGGTGCGCCAGATAGTGATTTTGGCTTTTTTATCATCGCGAATGGCTACACCCATAATAAAAGCTATCGTGACATTGACATGAACGGCGAAAACCTGCGTTTCATATATGATTTTGGAGGTGAAAATGAACGCGCAGCAACCATATTTGATGATGGTGATGACGTATCACTTATCTATGATGATGGCAGCGTCATCAAGTCCCTTAAAGGTGAGGTTTACCACACAACAGAGCGCGGCGGCGATACATCGATCAATGCCGATGAAAAAGATCATGTTGTATCAGGCTTAATTGATGAAAATGATCAAAGCGTTTTGCGCATTGGCTTTGAAGACTTAAAAAACCTTGGTGATGCGGATTATAATGATGTTGTCTTTGATTTAAAAATAGCAGGGCAAACCGTTGATACCAGCGAACAAGGCAATGACGTTTTGGTTGGCGGTGGCGGCAATGACCAATTATATGGCGAAGGAGGACATGATTTATTGGTCATGGGCGAAGGTGCGGATATCGCCTATGGCGGCAGCGGGCATGACATTTTCAGCTTTGATGTTCTCGACTCGCAAACCGACATTATTGCCGATTATAACATTATGGGCGATCAGGACATTCTCGACATCGCAAATATTCTTGATGGCTACGACCCATTAAGCGATGCGATTAGCGACTTCGTTCAGCTCAGCGCCGCAGAAAATGGCGACACGATCATTCAAGTGAATGATGGGGCGGCCTTTGTTGACGCAGTACAAATCATCGGCGGGCTTGGCGATAATACACTGCAAGAATTAATAGATAATGGCAGCTTGGTTGTTGAACACTCTGCGCTTTAAAGTCGCGCCACCTTGACATCAAAGCTATAATCACACAAAGTTAGCGCATCATATTATTACCGTTCACGGCATAAGGATGCATGCTCTTCACTCATCACATTGACGCATTACTCAACCGCTATATTGCCGACCCTGCCGCTATCACAATAGCGGATATAATCCCGCTTATTGATTATCTCGCGCAGCAAACAATAGATATTCCAAACCATATTAAGCCGCAGCTTCAGAACAAGGAAGAAGGCACCGTTGCAGACAAGATCCCTGCAACCATGCTAATACAAGGCAATGACACCGCCCGCGCCTCTCCCACTTCGCCCCAAAGTAAAAAAGCCGCCATTATCACCATAGGCGTACATGGTAATGAAATTTACGCAGGAGCAATCTGCGCCCTTGAAATTCTCAAGACGCAAAAACAAGGCAGTCTTGCAGGCGATATCATTTTGCAGCTTGGCAACATCAAAGCGATTAAGGGCTATTTAGACAGCTATGACCCGAAAATTGATTACACGGCGCGGGCAGGCTGGCGCTGCACTTACGGCAAAGAACTTACCGCGCACACGATTAGCCTTGCTGATGGCAGCGCCATCGACGTACAAGACGATTTGAACCGCACTCCTAAAAATGTGATGTCCCTGCCGCGCGGTGCGCATCCGAATATTGACCGCGCACAGGAAATTATTTGGACAGCGCGCGCGCTTGAACAGGGCTTGCTACCTGATGCGCACGGCGTTTTACGTGCCGCCGCGCATAAGCGTGATATTGGTTTTATTCTGCACCCGCATACCTCTCGCTCTCCTAATGGCATTACCAACCTTAGCCTACCTGCCAAAAGCCGAGAAGGTCTGAAAAATGGCGCGTTTGGCAAACCGTTTATCCATACGCCGCCTTATATGATGAATATCGTCCATTGGCTCGGCACTGGGCTTGGCGGCGATGACAATTACACAATGACACGGCTGCTGAGCGAAGAGATGGCGACCCTGCCGCTTGTCATCACGGCAGAGCTTGGCAACCATGAAAATATAAAAACGCCATGCGGCCCTTCACTAATGACAACTGCGCAGCATTTCACGGCGGGGCTATTAGAAAGCCGCGGCCTCGGCGCTCCATCATTTTTAAAGAACGCCTATAATTTCAGCGCGAACAAGCATCAATTTAAATATTATGAAGCGCAGCTCGGACGGATGCAGCTGCGCTATTTAGACGGATTCTCCCAAATCAAAAACGGCGACGTGATATACCCTGTGCGTCAAATGGATGATACGGAGCGCGATACGCTTTCCTTGCGCAATATAGCCGCCAAGATCATTTTAATAGATGATCAAGGCCACGCGGAGATATTTGATGCCACTTTAGCGCAGAAAAATCAGGCGCGGATCAAGGCGGCGCATAGCGCCTATTACCAAGCTTTCCCCTTTGAGTTAGAAGAAATAAAAGGCGGTGAAACATTGTTTTTAAGCATTAAAAAAGATGGCACAGCACTGAGCCTTAAAGCACAGCATGATTTCCACGCTATTTTCCCATGGCCGATGCAGAGCTTTTTCCCGCTAACATTTGACCCAGCTTTGCATGGAGATATGAAGATTTATAATACATCAACATCTATGCGTGAGATCACTTTGCCTACACCACAAAGCAACGCACATAACAGCAAGCCCCCAGCGCCACAAAATACGCCGCGCCCGTGAATAGAGTGCGTTAAAATAAGTAAGGGTAAATAAGTAGGGGCGTTATTCTTCGCTCTGAGTGTCTTCATTCGCGTCTTTATCCGCGTCCATGTTCTCTGTCTCCGCTGGCTTTACGTCTTTAGCATCAACGCAGTCAAGCACCCACACATCGTAAACAGGGTGATCCATCGCCGAAAGGCCAGGCGATGAAGCAAACATCCAGCCACTGAAAATCCATTTTGATTTATTCTCTGGTGTTTTTTCCCAGATTTGCAAAAAAGCGAGAGATTCAGGCTCTTCAATTGGCGGCGGTTCTTTACAGGTTTGCGGGCGAATATAAACATCGCCGAATTTCACTGTTTCGCCAACTTTAACATCAAAACTTACTGTGCGGGCGGTAATTTTATCAAGGGCTCGCAGACGGACCGCAGGGAAAACCTCCATCGATGCATCAACTGCTTGCGGGGTATCATCCGCGCGAAAAACTGTTTCTTCGCCCATTTCTTCTTCGTCAGGCGTTTGCGCGCTTTGCTGATTTGTGTCTAATATATTCGGCGCATCCAAAGGCACCATTTCAATGCTCTGTGCATGGCTAGCGGCGCTAAAAGGCAGGCTAAAAGCCAGAATTACGGCAAGACGTAAGAACAATTTTTCTACTCTTCTTTATTTTGCATACTGAAGATGAATTTGCCTAATAGCTGTTCTAAGTTTTGTGGCGCTTGCGTCGTTTCAATAATGTCACCATCACCAAGAAGCTCATCCATACCGCCCGGCTGCAGCGCCAAGTACCGCCCACCAAGCAAGCTTGCCGATGAAATCACCGCCGCAGTATCTTCTGAAAGTTCAATCGCAGAATCGACGCTCATATGCACCATTGCTAAATAGCGTTTTGGGTCGAGTTTAATATCTTGCACTGTGCCGACTTTTACACCGCTCACCTGCACATTGTCGCCAATAGACAGGCCGCCAACATCAGTAAAGGCTGCAATAATCTCATAGCCATTTTCTGTTTTTACATCTGCCTTTTGTGCAGAATAGCTTAAAAACAGCGCCGCGACACCAATAACCAAAGCGCCAGTGATTGTTTCAATTGCATTATGTTTCATTTATCTTACCCGATCCCATATATACGAATAGTTTACTTATGGCCTAAAAGCCTTAACGTGAAAAGTGTTATTTATTGCGGCGGTGTCCATGCCTCATAATCACCGCCCGCTGCGTCGCGCTTGCCGCCTTTTAACTGGTGACCTGGCGGCATATATGCATCATCTGTGCCTGTGGCGTTGGCGCTATGTGGCTGCTGCCAATTACGGCGGAAACTTGGCGCAGATTCATCCAAAGACGGATAAACATCTGTTTGGTGATGCAGCCAGCCATGCCATTCTGGCGGCACGGCGCTTGCTTCGGGCGCGCCTTTATAAACCACCCAGCGGCGTGTGTGATGATAACCCTTGCGCGGCGCGCCTTCGTAATATTTGTTACCAAATGCATCCGCGCCCATCAATTTGGAGCGCGTGGTCATGTTAAACCATGTGATATGTACAGGTGATATAACGCCCAATATGCTGAACAAAGATTTAAACAAACGCATGGCTGCTCCTTAAATGTGCCCTGCAAGACAATAAAATGATAACGCTATCACTCAATCATTCTTGCATGAATATGCTAAGTAATTTATCTTTTCCTTACCGAGATTGCAAGAGAGTGAATCGGCTGAAAGGCAATAAACCATGATTTCAACACAAGAAATTTACAATCGCCTCGAAAATATGGGGCTGCGTTTACCCAAAGTTGCTGCGCCCGCCGCGAATTACGTGCCCTATGTTATCAGCGCGCAACACGTGCATATTTCAGGCCAATTGCCATTTATAAATGGTGAACAAAGCCATATTGGTCGCCTTGGCGATACGATAAGTGATGAAGATGGCATTGCTGGGGCGCAAAACTGCGCCTTAAATATCCTCGCGCAGCTTGATGCTGCCATCGCGCAGGATTGGTCACGCGTTAAGCGCTGCGTCAAACTTGGCGGCTTTGTCAATTCAACTCCGCAATTTACCGCGCAGCCCGCCATTATTAACGGCGCGTCAAACTTGATTGGTGATGTGCTGGGGGATTGCGGACAGCACGCACGTTTTGCGGTCAGTGCATGTAGCCTGCCTTTTGGCGTAGCGGTTGAAATTGACGCGTTGTTTGAAATCGCCTAAAAGGGTTCGCGCAGTCGCAAAATTATTTCTGAGGGTCGATCACTTTGTAATAATAACGCCCTGCAATATATTCACCGGCAACATTGGCGTAAAAAGGGTGTGATCCGATATGGACATAGCCCATGCTTTCATAAAGCGCTATCGCCGCCGTTTGCGTCTCACGCACATCCATATTTAAAACTTTAAACTCGGCCTCCAAAGCGACTTTTTCGGCATGTTCTACAATCATGCGTGCCAAGCCATATTGGCGTGCCCAAGGGGCAACAAATATCGAATTTAACTGCGCAGCATGTGCCTGTGCTTGGTTGTTATTTGGCGGCATGGTTATTTGCGCCGTGCCGCAGATTACGCCATCTAAACGGCCAATAATTAACTTTCGCGCGGGCATGGTGACAACGCCCTGCCAGTATCTCTCCAATATCTCACGCGCGGGCAATTCCACCCAACCAAAGCCACCGCCTGCATCAATCGCAGAATCGGTCGCATCGCATAAGTCATTCAAATCAGGTAAAGAAAGCTGCTCTTCGATCAGCTCAATGCTTACTTCGGGGGGCAGTGTCTTCAGCTTCGCTTGATCCATCTTATCGGCCTCCATATTGTAAAATACCTTATATATTAAACCATAAATATCGTAAAATTAGGTTATAATTAGATAAAATTGTATCTAATTGATGCTGCGCAACATGCGCAAGCTTTATGCCGCAAGTTCCAGCAGCGCATTGATTGTTTTTTCCGCGCCAACAGCAATCTGCCCAATCGAGGCATCAAGCATATAACACGGGCTGGTGACAATCTTATTATCGCCATCAACAATAATCTGTTCATGCTCACTAATCGTATGGGTTGCGCCGCAAGCTTCAATTTCACTGATTGTCGGTGCGTCACTGCCAATCGTTACATTGACATCACCAAACACCGCCGCGAGGACAGCTGGCGAAATGCATAATGCGCCGATAGGTTTTTGCGCGCGTTTCATTGCCTGTAATGCTGCTTTGACATCATCATTCACTGTGGCCTGCGCGCCTTCAAAGGCAAAGTCGGAAAGATTTTTTGCTGCGCCAAACCCGCCAGGTAAAATCACCGCATCAAATTCATCTGCATCAAAATCCGCAAGGTCATTTATTGCGCCGCGGGCAATGCGCGATGCTTCGATCAGCACATTGCGCTGCTCGTCCATTTCTTCGCCCGTGATATGATTAATGACATGGTGCTGGTTTATGTTGGGGGCAAAACACACAGAGGACGCGCCCGCCTTATCAATCGCCAATAAAGTGCAAACCGATTCGTGAATTTCCGCGCCATCAAAAACGCCACAACCTGAAAGGATAACCGCTATCTTCTTGCTCATATGCCTTATACCTTGCGTAAAATCTATGTTGATATGTGATAACTACATAGGCGCTTAAGGCGCAAAAATCAAGCCCGCCATTATATGCGCCGCAATAGAGCCGCCTTTTTTCTTTACATAGAGGGCGCGCTTAATTATCACTAAACATATAACAAAAAATAAAAACAAGAAGGCAGGGAAACGTAATGCATAATAATGATATGCCACCACCGCCGCTTTCGGCGCTGATCAATGATGTTTATCTTGGCTACATTAGCCAGCAAGACAATCAAGACAATGTTATTCGTGAAATTTTCCCTTATGGCGACGGTGCGCCCGCAATGGTTGTGCCCGGCTTTATGGCGCATGATAAAATCACGGCTTCCCTTGGCAAGTTTGTCTCGAGCCTTGGCTATGCAGGTAAAAAATGGAAAGGCGGGCTGCATTTAGGGGTCAGCGATTATAAATTGCAGCATTTTTCGGATCGACTTGAACATATTTATAAAAAACATGGCGCGCGCCCCGTCACTCTTATTGGTTGGTCACTAGGCGGCGTTGTTTCGCGCGAAATGGCACGCCAGCACCCTGAAATGGTGGCGCAAGTCATTACAATGGGCAGCCCGATCAAGGCGCTGAGCGCACCTGATTCCACACATTTAAAAGGCGCATTTGATTTTGCAACGGCGCTTGACCAAAAAATTGGCGCGGCGCAAGAAATTATGGCTGAAACGCCCGCGCTTTTAAAGTTTCACCTCAGCCCTAGAAACACATTAGCTGATAAATTTGCTTTGGCCGCCGCCTACCCCCTTAGCTGCGCAGCGCGGCTTCTCAAACAACCGCGCATCGTTACAGATGCAGATTTCATGGCACAAATTGCAAGCCCCATAGATGTACCCTGCACACATATTTACACGCAAAATGATGGAGTTGTGCATTGGCAAACATGCATTGATAATGAAACGCCAACAACGCAAAACATCGAAGTCGGTACAAGCCATATCGGCCTGCCGTTTGATGCCGCTGTGCGCCTGATTATCGCTGACCGTCTGCACCATAACAGCGCAGGCAATAAAAGCGCGTGGTCGCGCTTCGCCCCGAGCATATATAAAGGGCTGTTTGATTTCGCAGCGCCAATGGCACATCAAACAATAACGCCACCACCTCCGCCAAAAGCACCTTAAACCATCGCGCAAAATATAACTTGCCGCGCCCACCATTCCGTGGTTTAAAGACTTACTATATCCACTTTTTCGCGCACCCGTAGCTCAGTGGATAGAGCACTGGTTTCCGGAGCCAGGTGTCGCAGGTTCGATTCCTGCCGGGTGCGCCATAATTTTTCGTTTCGCTTTGCACGCTATATTCCCTCACCAAATTTTCTATGTTATAACTCTGTCATAAAAATAAAAAGTTTATGGGAGAAATCAGATGTCCGCCAAAGCTGCATTAGCCACAGAAAACCGTATTATCAAAGCATCGCACGCCCTAGAGCCATCAACCAAAGCGGGCTGGGTGACGGAAGCGCCAATACGTATGTTGATGAATAATTTGGATGCTGAGGTTGCGGAAAACCCGAACGAATTAGTTGTTTATGGCGGCATTGGGCGCGCGGCGCGGGATTGGGATTGTTATGACACGATCATTAAAACCCTGATCGATCTGGATAAAGACGAAACCATGCTTGTCCAGTCAGGTAAGCCTGTCGGCGTATTTAAAACCCATGAAAATGCGCCGCGCGTTTTAATCGCCAATTCAAACCTTGTACCGCATTGGGCAAACTGGGATCACTTCCATGAGCT
>MDTB01188696.1_pt1 | contig 16286 bp, 13 predicted proteins | sample 811161 | NCBI WGS metagenome assembly MDTB01 (sample SAMN05326650, study PRJNA326480) | marine metagenome | isolation source: seawater | place: Mediterranean Sea | collected 2009 | reverse complement strand
TTCCTTCCAGTGTTATCGAGGAGAAAAACGACGGCGAGATGTTCGACAGCAGCGTACAAAAAGGCGCCAATATTCTATCGCTTCAGTTTTAAAAAATCTTTAATCTTTAATGCGTGCATAAAAAAAAATTTTATTTGCCGTGTCAATTTAGGTCGACCTCGACGAGAGGGAGATGGTGTTTCCTTTGACATGATAGTTGACGCTGGTTTTGAAGGTAAGGTGTCCACTCCATGCCATGGACGAGTCGATCGTTTCAGAGTCTCCAAGGTGGCCGGTGTTGGTGGTCCACTTGTCCCATTTCCCGTCCGTGTCCCTTTCGCATTGGAGTCCCTGGTAGCAGACGAAATTGGTTCCGGTTCCGTGAAATGATCCCTCCGAAGCCGAGGCCGTGTCGTCGTCGAGATTATTGAGCCCAGAGAGACCAAGTTTTTTCTGGTACCACTTGTGGAGCTCAAAGTGTCCATCTTGTTTTCTCCCGCCTGCCGTAAGAGTAGCGTCGTCTACCTGCTCGAGGTTTGCAAGAATACTGCCTTCTGCGAACTTGCCGCTGATGGACATGGGATCAAACACGAGTTCTTCTGAACCCTCATGATGAAAAGCCACGGCCGCCAAAAGGCTCGGACGAGACCCCGAGTTGGTCTGCACATCTTTGCCGGCTTCCTCCCAATCGGAGTACCATTGGGCACCAGCTCCCCCGTTGTATCCTTAGAGTCGCGCATAACAAGTGGTTAGCATGTTTATCACACAGGAGACTTGTGCGTTTTCTGGCAACGGCTTACTTACCCATGAATGCAACATCGCGGGCCACCATAACGTGGTTGGGCTCGTGAATCACGGGCTCTGTGGTGTGGGGGGGGAACAGGTGAGAAATATCAAACTTGGCGGTGATCGCGGCATGGACCGGACACTCACCAAAGTAAAACGTGAAATGGCCCAAATGAGTCTTGTTTGTTACATTGTCGCCCTGTGTGAAGAATGTGTTGAGACAGCGCCATTGTACACGAGAATCGCACATCAAGACTTACGAGCTGGAAGTCAGAGTTTCCGACACAAGTGAATCCCGTATCGTTTCCGCTTTTCATGATCACAGCACTCCCCATAGTGAAAGACTGAAAGGGCCTGAAAACGAAGCATCCAAACGGGGTGACAATGCCCATCTGGTCCAGGTTTCGTATTACGCCTGCGGTTACAGGAAGAGAAAGATATTCTTTTTTGGTGTCCACTCTGACAGGCTGTGTCGTATTTTGTCCACCAATCTTTCTGAGTCGCGACTTTTTGCGCTTCGATAATATGCTTCCATAGGGATCGGTTGCAATGTACTTCTGCATCGACTTCCAGTTTTTTTTCACCTCTTTGAGAAAGGACTGACCGGCACTTTTTTGTGCATCGGACTTGTTTTTGGAGCCAGATATAGACTTAATTTTTTTTACGGTGGACGGAAATGCCCCTTTTTTCATGAAGCTGGAAATTGCGAGTTTCGTATTTTTTTTTGCCCGGGGAGTGTCAGAAACCTTGCTGATAAAGTCGTCAACGTAGGAACCGATTTGCGAAACTACCGAAGCTGCTGCTTCGTCTTCGTTTGAGCCTTCGCCTTCGCTTGAGTTATCGCCTTCGTCTTCCCCTCCGCTTGCAAAGAGTTCGATCTCCCCAAGTTCTACGTCCACTGACTCTTCGACTGCCTCAGATGGTCCTCCAGCCGATCTGACAAGTTTTTCAGCAATTTCATCAAACAACTGATTTTTGATACCATTATCACTGTCAAGTTCGACTTGAATAGCGTCGACATTCGTCACTCTGGGCGTTATAAAGATTCTGGGACCTATTTTATAGATAATAGACACGCCCGCTTCTGGATCACCCTCGACTGCGGTTTTGTTCTTCAAATATTCAATAATATCGTTGAGAGGAATTTCGGGCTCCTCGGGTTTGGGTAACACTCGAGTTACCATATCGGGACTTTCGAGTCGAAAAAATGCAAGACCCCTTTGGCCGTCACTTTTTTTATATTGCATAGCTACTCCACATTGGTCTCCTACCAGCCAGTAATTCTGATCGAGTAAAGGAACTTCCGTTATTTGAACATCACTATCAACTTGAAAAGTGTCTTTTATCTCTTGTCTCATTGCGTTCGCGGTACCAGTTGCATTTTCCTGAAAAAAACTTTTGGGACTCGCTAAAGTGTTTGAAGGGCCTGCCCCAGAAGACCCCCCTCCTCCCGGGGCAAAATAAGGGTTGCTGCTGCCCGAAGCATTACTGCCGCCCGAAGCATTGGACGGGTTTATGTAAGTGTTTATGAAGGCTCGGACATCGGTGCTCCCGTAGCGCGAAGACACGGAGTCAAGTGCGGCGCATGCATCGGCAATTGTTCTCTCTGTCAATAAATTTTGTGATTCCAGGTCTTCGAATGTACTGATACCCTTATTACCTAGAGGTCCATAAAAGTCGATATCTCCAGTAGTTTGATTGAAAAGGCCGGAATGATCAAGGGCATCTGACAAAGTGATTGTGTGCCATCTTTGTTTGTCGTGATCAATGATACGAATGCTTGTTTGTGATGGAGCTTGGGGACTCGAACCTCCAGGAAGTATGGAAGAGGCCTCTGTATTTCGGAAGAGCCTGAAGTAGTTTCCGACCTCGCGCTCACGAGTGAGCATGTTGACCTCATTGGCGGTGTCGTTGCTGACATTGAGAGGGCGATGCTCGAAAATGCTGTATGCGTTGTTGTAGACGTTGGTGACGAGTTCTCGTTCGCTCTTCATCTCGAGGCGCTCTGCGAGTGTTCCACACAAGGCGTACACGCGGCTTTCGGGCTTGCATGTACTGATGTAGGCGAGGACTCCGTGGGGTACGACGACGGCGTCCGGGGCTTGTAGCATTCTGTCAGAAAACAAGCGGAGGATGTTGTTCATGAGGAGGTCCAGTCCGTGTGTATTTTTTTGAATGGTTCCGAAGCTGTTGACGCTGGCCTTGGAAACTTCTCTGGCCTGGACAGATGCATTTGGAAAATTTTTTGCAGCCAAAACCGACAGAAAGTTTCTGTTCGCGACGAGAACTTGCATCACACGCGCATACACGGTCCTGAGGACGGCTTGTGTGATAATGGATAAGTTCATCGCATACGCCTGGCGTCCCATCTCGGTTCGTTGGAAACCATCTATGTGGATGTATAAGAAGAGGGTGGAATACTGAGAACGAAAACAAACATGTCACCTACGCTCCATTTTGAAAGCCTAAAGACAAAAATAGTAAGATCACTGCGCATACGGGACTGTCAACAGGCGCATTCTATACTTACAAGACCGTAGCGTTGCTGGTATGCCTCGCCCCTGGTAAAGAGATGTGAGCATATGTAGTGTATCGAAGAATAAAGTTGCCGTTCTTACTGTTCAAATCGTGTTTGTATTTGCGCTAAAATTCAAGCAACAATGTAAAATATTAGAGACCATAAGCACTGGCACATCGGGGTAAGAGGGTGACTTACGGGCGGGTACCTCCTCGGGCACCTGGGCCATCATGTGATCACTGTGTTAAGCAATATTAGGATCAGTTTGGTGCCGGAGACGGTCCATCCTGGAAAATCGGACTTACAAGCCACTCCATTTACTGAACGTGATTTTCATTCCATCGAAAATCCTCCATCTACAAAGATGGTCATGTCAGAGCAACTCTAATGGATGGCGAAGTGCGAAAACGGGAATGGGGTGGGCATGGTGTCTTACGGTAGAAGCACGCGTGTATAGAAATCGTCTTTGCTGGCTATTGAGACATTGAGGAGTTTTTCGATGTGGAGGTTCCTTCCAATGTCTGAAATGCAAAGGGTAAGCACGCGCAAGATAAAGGATGTATCCAGCATGGAAGAGTATTATACATACAGGCCGTGGGCAATTGGTAGTTCTCGTGTCTGATGAAAGAGTAGAAATACAAGGGGTTATGGATAATTTGGGAATAGACAAAGCTTCAAGGGGCACACTAACCCAAGATCGGCGTAGTTGTCCCGTTGGTACGAGCTATAAGGGGGTGTGCCGAACCATTCCTCCCAGTTCTGGTAGTTTGACTGTGTGGAAGGGTTGGTGGTGTCGATTGCACCTCCTAGCTTGTTGTTATGGAGGATTTCTCCAAAGGGGAGGTAGCCGTTGCCCTTTGATGAGTTTGTAAAGGCCTGGTTTTGAAAGCTGTTGCCAACGTTTGTAGCCATTTTTGTGTGAGTGGAAGGAGTGTTTCTTGAGTGAATGGGTATATACGACCGTGTTCCTCTCTTTTATAGGCAACAGAGAGGCACGTACTAGTTTTGTCTCCTTTGGTGTATGAAACGTCAGGGAACAGATGTCGGGACTGAAAAGTCTTAGAAGCCCCTTTGTTACGTCGTTTCTGATTTCCCTCCTTTTTGCGGGATTGGCATTTTTCGTCGCGATCGGGTGAGTGTTGTGTCATGGAGAATGTGTTTAGAGTTATAAATGTCTAACGCCCTTCAAGTTTCACCTTTTCACATCTAAACAACAGGCCGCTCTCTGTTTCTATATTAGAAAATGAAATGTCGTCTGATTATCGTGGCTTTATTTTGCGCGGCGAACGTGCACTTGTCGCATCAGAAAAGAATACGGCCCGCTTTTACTTCGGAGGGGGACACGCCATCAACTCCGAGGTCGAGGAATACTAGCTTGGTTGTACCGTCGTCCGGGCAAGAGATAGACTGCATAGGACGCCTTTATTACCGGACAGGGGCATTTATTTCTGCTGCGTACCGCGCGACAGAGGTGCTTGCCTCTCTTTCTGGCGGTGGAATTTCGGTGAGATGGGAGCTTGCTGGTGTATCCGACAAGGACGGCGGGCTGGTTTCGTCCACGGAGTGGGACATGTACGAGTCTTTTTACGCGTACAGGGCCCCCACATATCGCGACGAACAGAACTATTGTGTCGTGGCCGTGGAGCAGGGCGTACGCGAGGGCACGAAGCCCCATCGCATTCTGGGATCGGCATGGGAATGTGGGGCATGCACGGGCGCAAATGTGGCGTTTGTGCTTTCGGGAATGGGCGAGGATATCATGCTATCGGTCTTTCTTCATGAGCTGGGTCATCTGCTCTGTGCAAAGCATGTGAGCGATGATAGCGCCGTGATGAACACCTTTGCGGGCTCTGTGAAGTTTTTGGAGGAGACGGCCGAAAACATGCGCGAGAGCATCCTTGCCAAGAACAAGCGGGGTGCGTGCCCGACTGTGGATTCCTATAGGGCCCGGCGGGCCATGGCCGCTTATCCACAGGTTGCGCGGCATTCTTCTGTTGGTGGACATCGCGACGAGTCCCACCCCCACCTCTCGCACACACACGGATGCAGGACCTGTGACGGATACGACACTACTATCAGTGTCGTCTTCATTGTTTTTTTCTCTCTGGTTATTCTTTCCCTTATTTGGGTGACATGCACGGGCCCCGCCGTTTAGTCTACCTTGCGTATATAAGAGCACCTCTTTTACAGTAAACGAACATGGCGCTCTTAGGCCTGCTTTTTGTTTGTGGCGTTCCGTTTGTATCTGCCGGAGCGTACGAGCGGACAAGCACGCCATGTGAGGGCTTTTTTGTGGTTGAAGGGCCCGGCATAGAGGACCCTAGGTGCATAGAAAAGCACGTCTGCGTGGACACGTCTACGAACGAAACAATTGCGATAAGGATGTTTAGGAGGTTCCGGGACCTCAAGACAGTGGACTCTGGAGAGTATGGCTCCCATGGCCTCGATGACCAGTACTGTTCTGCGTTATTCAACGAAACGCTGCCTCCTGTTGATACCGATTTGCAGACGTGGTGTCTCTCAAACGCATCTGTTTCGGGAAACCTGAGCACACTGCCCGGTACCTTCACGCGGGGTGGCTGTACGGTTCTCGACACCGATATCCAAGAATTGGCGACGGTGCCGTGTGAAGGCACGCCTCCCCCCAGGGCATCCGATAATGTGGCGTGCATGATTCTGTATCTGTCGGGAACCGTCCCTCCTCCCCGGGAAATTACGACCCGGTACCCGCAGACAACCGGCCCGGCGCCGCCGTCTTCGCAGGGCCGGCTTATCACGGCCCCCAACAACATTTCTCGTGCTACGACGACGGTTCCTTTCGTGTTCGAAAACAACACGGGTGCGGAAACTGGAAGCAGCAGGGGCGCAGAGTCGGGAAAGGTTAACGACGACGCGACACTGGTGTATCTTATCCCCCCTCTGGTCGTTGCTGTCCTCGTAGGGGTTGCCATTTCGCTCAAGTACCGCCGAAAGCCACAGAAAGAGAGGGCCGCTGTGACCGAAAATTTTGTTGTAAAGAACGCCAATTACGCGCCCAGGGACATCGATCGTGAAGGCGTGGCGGAAACGGATAAATATAACAGTGCCATATATGCTTATAGCGAAAACCTCGCTGGCACGACACTGCTGGAGGGGAGCGAACCAGTGTATTATTCCTCAGCACAAATGTTCATGGATGACGGGGAGGATGCCGACAACAGTTCGCTCTCGGATGAAATGGGTGGCTACGACGTTGCGGTCGATGACACTCTCGCAGAAACGGATGACGGATACCTCGCCCCGCGGGTTCTCAATTCGGATGAGACCGAGACGTGCTGACGAATTGAATGTATAACCTTTACCATTTTATTTTAGTAAAAATATGACTTCCGCAACCGTGCGGGTGGTGGGGGGCTTTGTCTTTAGTGGCATTTTTGTTGTAACTATGGTATCCATTATGGATTATGCGCCCTGGAGCACGGCTGTAGTGGAATCGAACCAATGCAAGTCCGATGTAGATGCGTTACTGTTCTCCAGTTTTTTTTTGGCATCAAAGAGCAACCCCGTTTATCAGACGACATCTGGCAAGACGGCCGGGAAGAGCAAGGATGGGCGCGTGAGTGCCAGTCTGGACCTCTCGCTGTGGAACCTGATGGCAGTGTCGAATAATAAGTACGGTACGCGGTTAGTGGAGGACACGTGCATAGCCCGTGTTTCTCCAAGGGGCGCGTCGGAGGCCGACGACTCTTCTATTTTTGGGAAGCGGGACCGCTTGATCAATACCGGGGAGCTCTTTTCGGGCGCGTCGTCCAGCGCGTACACTGAGTTTGTAGATCCAGTGGAAACTCCCGAAGACTACATGGACGTCCTGGCCCGTCCTCTTGATTACCTGACAAACGACACTTTCCGGGACAGCATTATCGAGATGGGGAAGAGCATCGAACGAGGAGGGCCGCGCGTCTTTGACAGCGTGCGCACGGGCCACAGAACCCCTGCCTCTGACAAGGGAAACAAGGAGGCGAGACTGGAATGGGTGGATCTCGCAACCTGCAAAAAACTCGGATCGAAAAAGAAGAACAAAGAGGCTTCGGTTTTTTCTGAGATTATTCGGCAGCAGGCATCGTTTGCAAGAGGGGGGACGGTGTACGATCTCATGTGCGAGGACCTGGGTGTGCTCCTGAAGTCCCCCCCGTCGGAGTTCCAGGCATCTTGCCGGTCCATCTTCAGAAACCCAACACGACTGAGAGACTGTATTGGATCATACGAAGTGGCGCACCAGCTCGCGGGAATTGCCACCCTACAGGATCTTCTTGATTTGGTTGGGGACAGCATTGATGTTAGCGACCCACGGCTGGAGGAGGCATCAAGTGCTGTTTTGTCCCAGGTAGCTATAGCGGTGTCGCAGTGTGCCCAAGGGGGGCTTCCTGCGCCTGTTCCCGGAATACCGACACTCCCTAAGGTCTCCGCCTCGAAACCGTCCGACGAAGCTGCGACCGGTATTATTTCCAGCCTCGGCGACATTGGCCCCCGTGTGTGGGACAAGCTCTTTTCGGCCCAGTTTCGGCGTCAGGCTCTTATTCCTGACGACCGGGGTGTCGGGATACAAGAAAGATTTGAGAAGCAGCCCGTTTCTATGGAGCCGAGTCTTCCAAAGGAGCTGGGAAACAGGCTGCTGGGAACCTTGCAGAGGTTGCCAGTCGCGCCTGGCGATCGTTATTACGGGAGCACAGTCGTTGCTGTCAACCCGGAAAACAATTTTTTATATGTAAGAGTTCCCGATGGCACGGCGGCAAACGCGGCAGGCCCGTGCAGTGACCTGTCGTTCTCCGCGTCGGTTGTTTTTCTGCGGACTCTGGTAGCAAGGCCGGTGGTGTGCAGTCTTTCGAGTAGCAAGCTCCCCGAAGGATCGGGAGATGATGATGTGCCGGTATACGTACTGTTTGAGAACATTTACACGGGGGACCCCGCTCATGATCCGGGTGCTTACTACACGGCGGCCTCCGTCCCCAAATTTGAAGCGCTTGTGCAAGCGTGCACGGAAAAATCAATAGACGATTGCAGTGGCGATGTTGGTATCGCAGAGTGGGAGGGCGCACACTGTGCTCCCGTTGTGGACTCATATCCATGGATGAAGGCGTTTTTTGATCTTTCGGATGGCTACAGGCGTGATGCCTGTGTCTTCTGGATGGATGACAACGATATTTTATCGCGAGGGTTCGACTCGGATTCGGTCGACGGGGAGACACTGGCGGGAACGTCTTGTACTCCCTCTCAAGCATGGGAAGATGCTGTTCGTCTTCAACTGTTAGAAGAGTCTGAAGCCTCTTCTTTGGAATTTGAGTGCAGAAAAGGTTCTCTGTCGTTTCCTCCGTCCTATTGTGGGTACAGAAATCCGAACAAATATTACGTTATGCTGCGTGGAAACAGTGGATTATCGAGGCCGCTTTCTATTTACAGCGAGAGCGAGACACCGAATTTGTGGTCGAGCGCAGCGGGGATATTTCTAGCAAGCGAACATGTTGTGACGACCGAATTTGGAAGATCACTCGTAGGTGAGCTCTTCAACCCCGACGTGAGTTCAAGCACGTATGAAAGAGTCATGTGTCAATTTGCGACAACAGAAGCAACTTGTCCGGAAGGAAACCCCGTGACCGCGAGAAGTCCCATATCCGTTCTCGATGAATATTTTGATATGGGGGAGAAATCCCACATGGTATTTGTTAGTGACCTGTCGTGGTTCAAAGGGGCGTCTGTGGGAGCAATGGAAACGCTTCTACACAATACAATGACCCCAAGTGTGGATTTTGTCGGCATTTTGGAATATGCAAAAAAAAATGGCGACCTTGGGGGGGAAGAGCTGCTCTTGTGGCTGGAAAAAAACAGTTTTGACAAAGACAGCTACAACGCAGTGAATGCGGTTGCTACCTCTGATTCGATGACGCTCTCTCTCACGAGGGCAAGTGATTATCGTAGGGTCCGGTTTCGGCTTTCCTTACAGCAGAATCCCATAAGGTGGTGCGTTGTGGATACAGTGGAATCTGCCGGGTGTGTACCTCTCGATTTGGATTCAGGGAATACCTATTCTTTAGAGAGCAGCATGTTGTATTTCACGAATGTGGATCTGGGCCCCTACTCTTTTTATGATGAAAAGTCCGGTTCGTCTAAGCGCAGGCGGGCCATATCGCTTGGAAAAAAAACCATGGACATTCTTTCTGTAAAGTGCCCCGCGATGGCTCAAAGTCAACAGACGTGTTTGATGGAAATTGATCTTCATAATGATATGCCATCTGAGAGTGCGATTCATATATTGAAAAACAGTCAGATTCAACCAGCATTATCGGGGGCCACGGCTGAAGTTGTGGAAGTGCAAGTGACCGGTTCTAAGGCCACAGTGTCGGTGAAAGTGGACACCGCCTCCGCAACCGCCTCCGCAATGACCGTTGAGGATGTGATACTGGCACTGGCTGGTGCCACTGTAAACGCCGCCTCTGGTGTGAGTATGAACGATTTTGTAGCCTCTATTCCTGAGGAGGAGAGCAAGTGTTTTAGCGTCGGAACAGATGGATTGTGTAACGGCGTGGCCCGTGCTGGGTCGGATGAATCACACTGTAGGGCACTGGCGACACAGTGCGGGGATCTATCGAGCTGCGACTCGACCGCTACAACCTCGGGGGATCTGTGTGTTTCCGCCGCGGGCGGGACATGTGCAACCGTTGATGCGACTGCGGCGTCTCAACTGGCGAAAACGTTTGTGGAGTGTGCTCCTGTGAAGTCTACACCAACGGCACCCCCCGCCGGTGGTGCCGATTTGTCGGCTCCGGTAAAAGAGGGAACAACAGGGGAAAGTAGACAACGTGATGTACCAGTTCGGCTCAATGACAGAACAAACTGGAAGGCGAGTGCGGCAGCATGTGTTCCGTACTTCCATGGCATCGAAGAGCCGCTGGCACTGGCAAAGCCCCTTGGGGGCTCCCAAGCGGATGCGGGCCAGGCTCAGTTTGATGCAACCAAATTGAACCATCGGCAATTGTATGCAGTGTCAGCACTCTACAGTGGCAAGACGCGTCATTATTACGACCGCCTTGCTCCGTGGGTGACCAAGGCGCTGACTGTTGGAGTCCCCATCGGGCTTCAAAAGAGAGATGGAATAGTGGAGCAGGACGTGGAAATCGATGCGTACCCCCTAGCGCGATGCAAGAAATTTCTGAATCGGCTGGTCCTCGACACATCAGATGGTTCCGGCACTAGAGCAATGTGCAGGAAACTTATCAGCGCTGGTATTGATATAGATTACAAAGGCCAGCCTGTAGACAGCCTTGATCCCTCCCCGCTGCTTCTGGACGCCTACTACGCGAAGCGGGTTTCTGATTTCGGGACCCGCCGGGGCCAAGATGAGGTTTCATCGTGGTATGAGACCGCAGGTGACAAATCGAAAGTGTCGCCGTGGCAGTTCGTCAATGATCTATTTATTGTTCTTGCAGAAGAGGGGATGCTCGCGAATTACACGGTGATGTTCGATTCACTCGGTGTCGATCCTGTTGGGGACCAGGCATCTTTATTCAACGCTCCCCGGCCAGGCCCAGAAACCGTTCTTGGGAATGCCCAGGAAGTAATCAGGTCGTATTCTAAATTTGCTGGTACTGTCACACTGAATCTCTTTACGCGGGGGGCGGACATGATGAGTGTTGTTGACCGTGCATTCAGAGAGGCCATGATACGCGAAATTGGGCTTATACTGGACCACCCTGTTTCCGGGGGAAGACAGTGTGAGGAGTATCATGACATACAGCCAGTTGTAGTTGTGGCTCAAGTGAGCGCGATATTGTTTGCGGCGGTGTGTCTCCGTATGGCCCTGGCCTACACGTGTCCCGCATACAAATCGGACATCCGGCTCATTGGGGGTGGCGATGCCAGGCTTGGAGACACGGCGCTCGCGAGGGGCAGCACCATGCTCTTTTTTCTTGGCGTATTACTCGGAGCCTTAGCTCTGTGCATGTGGTATGTATTTGTTCATCCCGCGTTTGAGGATGTTGTGAGCGTGCAGGAAGCTGCCGAGCAGAATCGCTACAAGGATGCTGTGGTGGGTTCAGGGGGTATTATGTTTATTGTAGCTTACGGCGTATACACCGTCGCTTCGATTGTCTGGGTTGTCTTTCTAAATACAGCAGCGGAAGGCAAAAAAACAGAGTTTCTTCCTGCGAATGTAGGATCAGATATTAATAAATCCCGTAAGAGCATTTATTTTTCGAATATTACCAACTATCAGAATTAAAGTCTTATAATCTACATCATACAATCGGCAGAAAGTTCCACTTCAATGTTTTTGTATGTTTGTGTTGGGTCCGTGATTGATCCGAGGTGGAAGGTCTCGTCGACAGCAACAGCGCCAGAACCAACGATATTGACGGGAATTGTTCTCTGAAAGGGGGAATGAATGGGCTTCGCCCAGACTCTACCAATCTGATAACGAAGAACCTTCGCTGAAACATCTTCTTTGTAGCTGTACCCGGTATTCCTTGTAAAAACATTCTTTGTCTTCCCGAATGTTTCGTTTATCCAATCTTCACCGGGGTATCCATCGGGGTGATCCACGCACCCTCCGACGGGGAGAATTTCCATACAGGGAAAGCCTGTTGGGGTATCATCTTTCATGACATACCACAGTTGGAGCTTGTCGCCCTCCTTGAGCCGAGTTCCGAAAATGTCTCGCATGAAACAATAGTTTGATACCTGTAATGGACATCAGTTGTCTGAGGTGCAAGTGCGCGAAGCAGGAAATCTAATGGTTTATACTTACGTTCACGCCCAGTATGTTGCCGACATTGCTGTTTTGAATTTGCTCGAATTCTTCCTGGCCGTCGAACGTCCCGCGGTTGTTGTATACACCAAAAGGGTACACGGTTGTGTAGAGAGCAAGGAGGAAAGGGACGCCCTTATCTGTTTTGTTTTTTATTGATTGTTTGAGCAATTTTCCAAGAGGAGTCAAGTCTTCATCTTCGTGTATTTCCTGGAGTTGCGCGTTGATTGTTTGAAGTCCAGCTACAATGGGACCCTTGTGTCCCGAGCGTCTGAAGGCGTTGGCCGAGGCGGAGTTTGCGTCAGAGCTGATATTGATGGTCATAAGGTAGTCCTTTCTCCTGGTACCATCGGGGAGAGGCAACGCAGGCTTGACCTGTGGAGGAGATTGTGAGAATGGAAAGAGAGAGGGCCTATGTGCGAACGCAACAAATACGTACTGCTACAGTGACGGTTGGCTGGACTTGAAATCTAACATTGGACCTCGGTCCTACTGTATTTTGGTAGCCGGGTGCAGGGATGGAGGATGCGACTGCCCCGAATTGTCCGGAAGCGGGTCCAATTGCGACTCCGCTGGGCTGGCCAAAGTTTGAGGAGGCACTTACTTGCGGAGCGCCGTTGGCGGATATCGGAAGTCCCATGGACGACATGGCGTGCTTGTTTGGTGACATGTGATTCTATCCTTTATAAGTTCGGTACTGAGCAGTGCCAAGTTTGGCCGTTGGTGCACACTATGACCAATTTCCCGGTCAGGGTCACCCGTATATCTTTGGATGATAGTGGTATGGAACTTTGGTCCCACAATCTATGGCATGATCCTGTTTTGAAGCAAAAAGTTTTTAGATTGACACCCTGTCTCGTCTTATCATAGAGCCATACGAGTGCGTAAAGAATGCCGTTGTGCACAGCCGCTGAGATGACACGCCCTTCAAAGTCAAACATAACTTTCCGAAAGACGAGATGCTTTGGTCGTTCTAAAACAACCCATGTGCGGTTGAACGTGTGCGAGTTTGGTCTGCATGCGGGGCGGGTGTTTCTGGGAGCGAGCGTGTATTTTTCTCTGAGTATGTGCCACTCTGATGCATAGAGATCTTCGTATGGTTTGCATATAGTGCGCGCCTTTACGCTTTTTTGTACATATCCCTTAAGCGTTTGGCATGTTCTCGAGAGCATACAGATTGCTACCGGGTCGTATTTTTCTTCCGCTAGTATATCTATAATATAGAGCCATATTTCACAAGGGAGCGCACACCACGACTGATGTTTGCTGCCGCTGTGCTTTTTCTTTCGCCTCCTCTGATTGGGGTAAGTGCGCTCTGATGTTATGTTGTAATCTCGTGTAAAATTGACCTCGTTGCTTGTACAAGGCTTTGAGTCGAGGCTTATGGCCTGCATGGATATCTTTGGCGGTAGTGATGATCGAAGTGGTGGGCCTTTCGGCATTCTGGATATTTGTGGGGCTGAGCACTCCGGCAGGAAAGATACGTCTTGACGTAGAGCAACTGAGGCTGGTCTATTCCCCGCTTAGCCACACGAAGATTGTGTTGGCACGGATATTTTCGGAACTTGTTTGTGTGTGCACAATATCGGTGTTTATATTCGAATCTCGCATCGAAGAGGTTCTTCCTTTGGAGCAACATATATCGCTCTTTGCGAGTGCGGTTCTTCACATCGCGACCCTATTTTTTCGGATTCTGCAGTTTGATTCCAAGAATACCAGGAACCCTAGGAACAGGAGAATGGACTGGGCAGGTCTCCTTGCCCCACTGACAGCGGGATCTCTTGTATTTGCGGGGGGATTGGTGTCTTCATTCTCGCGGCGCAATGCTTTTTCGGAGTGGTTGTGGTACCCGGCATTGCACGTGACTGTGTTCCACGCAGCCGTCCCGCTGTACCTGCGGTCACAGGAAAGATAGTTCTCTCCTCTTCGGGCGTTAGACGCGTAGGAAATTTATGCGTTTATTTAAAGCAATGTTGTAATTTAACCGCGACAGGGGCCTCACAGACCCAAGAGATTAGATATTTCAACCATGAAAGCCACAAACATGTGTTCTCCATGAGTTTCTGCTTCTGTGTTAGACCTTGGTATTGTCTTGTATGTATTTACGAGCCCCTGGAGTTTAGCAGCACACATTTGCCCAAGATTAAGATGGTCGTCCCACGTGTGTGTAATGGGCTTGCGCAGGTTGCAGGCATCGCAGAGCCGACCGGGTAGTGCCACGGGAAGTTTGAAAACGTCGGGGAGATTCTGTTTATCAAACAGGATATCGTGGAGCTCGTTGTTTGCTGGCGAGTTTGACGATTTTGAACCAAAGTGTAGAACGTCGGAGTACTCTTCTTTCATGGCGCTTTCTAGTAAAGAAATAATCTCCTCTCTTTTTTTTATGTGGCATGAAGTTTTTTCTCGGGCGGCGAGAAAAACCCTTTTCACAGAGGCGAGTTGCATGTTTTTGACGCGCGGAACTACCCCAAAGCGCTTATTGGTAAGGGGATTGACGAACCAGGTGCTGTTGTCGGGACACATTGATACATCGTGTATTTTCTCACTGCACGTGAGATCATCCTCGTCTTGTATCGCGGCTGCGGGATTGTACTGGAAAAAAAATTCCTGTTCGCGGGTTTTGGATGCGCGCGTGTTCGCTTTCCTCTTTAGAGTAATCGTACGTTCCAGAGGCTTGTAGAGCCTTGATCCCGATTCTTTTGTCCCGACCACAACAACGGGATCGTACTTGACAACTTTGATGCAGGTCCGGCATCCCTCTTCTTCACATCCCTCGGCCTCCTCGTTGACACAAAGAGGTACACGTCCGGACTCGCAGTCGGAAGTGCCCTCGGACTCGGACTCGCTGGTTATTGTACGCTGTCTCTTCCGGCGCTGGTCGCACGCTCCTCCGTCGACCCCAGGTGCGTGCACATCGGGACTGTCTTCAGGGCCGGATTCATCGCTGTCCCGGGGTTCTCGTCTTCTTTTGTGGCGCCCGCGGGCCCGTATGCTACGGCGTGGGAAATGTCCGTGGGAACAAATCACATCAAGTTTCCTGTTTATTTCTCCCAGGGATGCAAGTATCGCATCGAGAAGCGTCGCCATGATTTTATTTTTTTAGTTCTAAAGGCTATGGATTTACTTTATGCGCTATTTTTGTTTTGTTTAAGGTGGGCATCTAGATGTCGCGTTTATATAGGGCTTCTTGCTATTTTGTTTTGGATGGGGTTGACTGATTCACAAAGTTATTGAGTGCGTCTTCCACACTGTTTTTAACAGTTTCATCACTATTCTGCTCAAACATCCCATAATATTCAAACAGCGTTGTGATTTCCTTTCGTTCGGTGTCGGTTGTTTTGCTGATGTTTTGTACAATTTCGATGAAATTTTCTAACTTGCCTCCGTTCCTCAAGGACTCTTCTATTTTTTTTTTTTCTCTTTTTAGTTTAATCACTTCACTTATTTTTGTGCGGTTGATCTCATATTTCCGTTTTACATCTTCTTCGTATGTTCTATATGTGCTTTCCAATTCCGGGTGTCTTGCAAGAATAGATCCAGAAGGTTTCTTCATGATTGGCAGTCCTACACCTTCGGCTTTCTCAATAGTGCTTTTCCTTTCTCTTTGTAGTTCTGATTTCTGTAGCTCAAAAAGGGCCTTACTCCCGTATGTTTTTTCTTTTTTAAGCTGAATTTCTATTTCTTTTCGTCTTTGAATTAATGGCGCTAGTTCTGTTCTTATTGTTTGTAGTTGTTTGATTTGTTCATCTGTCAATCGTGAGGCGTTGTCTTCATTGGCATCTGAGATTTCAAATATTCTTAATTTCTCCAAAAAAGACAATAAATACGGGACTGTGACATAAACACCCGCACCTCCTGGTGCGGACTTCATAAGCGCGATAAGAACGGGAATTAATGTCTCTAGAAATTGGGAATCAGAGACCTCGGGTGGTGCTTGGTTTCGGGCGTTGGATGCATTTAGATCGGGGCTGGCGTCGGGGCTGGATGTGTTGGCGGTTTGGTTGAATGGGTTGGATACATTGGATGGATTTAGATCGGGGCTGGCGTCGGGGCTGGTATTGGGATCGGCGTCGGGGCTGGGTGTGTTGGATGCATTGGTATTGGATGCATTGGTATTGGATGCATTGTTACCACCATTACCGACTTCATCAATTTCCTCATCCTCCTCGTCGTCCTCCTCATTACCATCAATTTCCTCATCCTCCTCGTCCTCCTCCTCATCACCAT
>MDTB01117659.1_pt1 | contig 16286 bp, 13 predicted proteins | sample 811161 | NCBI WGS metagenome assembly MDTB01 (sample SAMN05326650, study PRJNA326480) | marine metagenome | isolation source: seawater | place: Mediterranean Sea | collected 2009 | reverse complement strand
TTTTGAAGAATATTTTCAATTTATCTTTTCCTCTTTCAATACTTTCCAAAGTAAATAATATATTTGTTTTAGATTTCTGAAGATTGTATTCTTTACTCCATTTATTAATTTTATCATGATATCTTATGAATATCTTTTCCCATTCATAAATAGTTTTAGGTTTCTCCCAATTCATATTTAGCAAAAAATAAAATCTTTCTTTCGGGTTAAGCGGTATCTTATCAATAAAATTATGTATACTGGGATAATGATCATCTGCTAATGGATCCAGTACTATACCTCCCCCAATAGTATTCATTGGAGAATATGAACGTATTACAAACCTATCATCTAATGATACTGGAACTTCTGACTCCAGTAATAATAAAATATTTCCTTTTTGACCTTTTTTAAATATTTTTTTGTTCTTTATATATGCTCTTCCAAGAATTTGATCAGTACCAAAATGTAATCTTAAACGTTGGCGATGTTTTAAAACCCATGGTGTAGTATTAATAATAGTTATTTCAGCAACTATCATTTTTGAATTCTTTATAGTTTGAGGAGTTGCAATCACACTACCTCGGTGAAAATTTTTCAATTTTGTATTTAATAAATTAACTGCTGCTCTGTCTCCTTTAAGCACAGACTGCGTAATCTTGCCATGTGACTGTATTCCTCTTATTTTGGTAGAAATGCCATTTGGCAAAATTTCGATTGAATCTCCAACTGCTGCTCTCCCCTGTTCTACGGTACCAGTTACGATTGTACCAAATCCTTTTTTTATGAAAGAGCGATCAATATTCATTCGAAAGTATTTTAAAGATTCATTTAATTCATTTTGATCTACAGAAGAAATAATTTTACTTTTTAAAGTCTCAATGCCATCTCCAGACAAATTATTAATTCTATTACATGAAAAGATTTCAAAGTTGTAATTTGAAAGATACTCATAGATTTCCAGCTCTACTAAATCTATCCATTCATCATCATTTATAACATCAATTTTGGTAATTGCTATCCATACCTTCTTAACACCTAAAATATTTAAAATATCAATATGCTCAAGAGTTTGGGGCATTACGCCATCATCTGCTGCAAGAACTATTAAACCATAATGAATATTTGCGGCACCTGCTGTCATATTTCTTATAAATTTTTCATGCCCGGGAACATCTATTATTGTAATGCTATCATTGAGATATGCAAACCCCAAATCAATAGTCATACCACGTTTTTTTTCCTCGGATAATGAATCTGTTTCAGTACCTGTTAATGATTTTACTAGTGATGTTTTACCATGGTCAATATGACCTGCGGTACCAATGACAACCTGAGCCATTCTAAATAGAGTTTATCGCTTGTGATAACTTCATTAATTGGTTTGGTAGAACTGCTTTCAGGTCAATATAAAATCTTTTTTCCTTGATAAACCCAACTACAGGTATTTTTCCAAGCCTAAATTTTTTGGCTAAGATTGAACATCTTATAGATTTAGGATTAAAGATTAAAGCCATACTAGTAATATTTTTCTCTGGCAAGGATCCACTTCCTGCCTCAACTAATGAAGGGACAAGAGATATACCTAAATCTTTCATTTTATTTTTTTTAATTAGCTTGATTACTTTTTCACCACGATTCTTTAGAGTTTTTTGTGATGTACTAAGCATATTCAAGCTAAGATTATCTTTTGTAAATGAGGTAGACCTATAGCTTCTCAATATCTCTTCAAGAAGTCCAATAGTTAATTTATCCGGACGGAAAGTGCGGTAAAGCGTTTTTTTTTGAAGAGCATTTATTATATTTTTTTTACCAACAATTATGCCTGATTGAGGGCCACCAATCAACTTATCTCCGGAGAAGGTAACAATATCTGGCTTATCTTTCATAAGTTGATTAATAGGAATATCCAAAGGAGTATGTTTTGAGATCTTTTTTAACAATGATCCACTTCCCCAATCTACCATAACAGGCAGTTTATACTTACTGCCTAAAGAAACAAGTTTGCTTAACTCTACTGATTTCGTAAAACCTTTAACAATATAATTGCTAGTGTGAACAGAAAGTATGAGTTTAGTATTCTCATTTATGGCATTTTTATAATCTTTTATATGAGTCCTATTAGTAGTCCCGATTTCTTTTAATATAGCTCCACTAGCATGGATTATATCTGGAATACGGAATGAGCCTCCAATCTCAACTAATTCACCTCTAGAAACTATAACCTCTCCTCCTTTGGCAATTCCATTAATTGCAAGCATAACAGCAGCAGCATTATTATTAATTACTAGTGAAGATTCGCTTTCACAAATAGCGCAAAGAATATCACGAACGTGTTCCTGCCTTTCTCCTCTTTTCCCATTACTTAGATTAAATTCAAGATTTACATAACCATCCATTTTTAATGCAATTTTTTTTAAGGCTCTTGATTTAAAAGGAGCTCTCCCGAAGCCGGTATGAAGAACTATACCGGTTCCATTTATAACATTAACCATGCTTGGTGAAGATCTAGCTAAGACTTTATGCATAATTTCATCCAATATGCTAGAAGATGATTCACTTAATTCACCATTCCTAATTTTTTTACGTACTAGCTCTATCTCTCTTTGGATTATCTTTTTCAGGTATGCCTCATGTATTTCAATATCCTTATTTAATTCAAGCATAACCTTATTCACTGATGGGATATCTTTAAGAGAGGTCTTTTCCATGATTAAACTAAACTTAGTTTTGAAAAATTTTTTGTTTTTTTTGTTTATTTAAAATATGATATAAAATTTAAAAACAGTGTTTTAGTAATAAAACATTTCTTTCTTTTTTTTATTAAAAAAAAACCCCTGATATAATAATAAAGGGGCTTTAATGAAAAAGTAAAAATTATCTTTTTTCTTCAATTCTAGCTGCTTTTGCACCTTTTACATTCTTTAAATAATTAAGCTTTGATCGACGAACTTTCCCACGACGTGTGACATTTACTGACTCAATCATTGGTGACTGAACTGGAAAGATACGCTCAACACCAATTCCGTTAGTAACCTTTCTTACTGTAAATGTTCCATCTAAACCGTCTTTTCTGTGCCTCGCTATTACGATGCCTTCAAACTTTTGAACCCGTTCCTTATTACCTTCTCTAACTTTAACATCAACGGCGACAGTGTCTCCAGTATTAAAATCTGGTATATTAGCCTTTATGTAGTGCTTGGTTGCTTCATGAATTTTATCCATTTTGACTCTCCGATTCTTTAACTTTTATATATTTCTCCCAAAGATCAGGTCTATAATTTATAGTACGACTTTCCCTATGTTCCAATCTCCATTGATCAATATGTTTATGATTACCATTTAATAATACTTCTGGGACGCTTCTTTTTCTAAACTCTCTTGGATTCGTATAATGCGGGTGATCTAATAATTGATGCGAAAATGAATCATTTAATATTGATTCTATATTATTTAAAGCACCTGGAATTAATCTCGCGATACTATCCATTATTATCAACGCAGGTATCTCACCACCAGTCATTACAAAATTTCCAACAGAATATTGATCAGTGACATATTCATCAATAACTCTTTCATCGACACCTTTATAACGTCCACATATTAATATAATATTACTTTCTCTGCTGAATTTTTCTGCTGAATTTTGATTCCATTCTTTTCCTACTGGGGACGGGAAAATGACTTTAATATTATTATCATTCATCCATTTAACTGTAGCATCTAGTGCGTTGAAAAGTGGTTCAGGTTTAAGAATCATTCCTCCACCTCCTCCAAAAGGAGTATCATCAATTTGTTTATACTTACCTAAGCCATAATCTCTGAGGTTAACAATTTTTAATTCAAACACTTTCCTATCAATAATCTTTTTTAATATAGTGTTTTGCACAAAAGTATCAATAATTTTTGGCACAGGGGTTATAATAGCAAATTGTTTCAATTTAATAATCCATCCATAGCTTTAATGATAATAATCCTATCGCTAAAATCTACTTTTTTGATAACTTCTGGGATAATAGGAATTAAATACTCTTTTGATCCTTTTTTAATTATATAAGCATCATGACTTGGTAGCCACATTACATCAATAATTAAACCAATTAATCTTCCTGATTCATCTAAAACCTTGTAATCTAGAATGTCCTTACTAATCCAATTAATCTTTGCATCTAATGATGTTTGAACAAATATTGTCTTACCAATAATTGATTTTGCAGAGTCCAAGGAATCAAAACCTAAAAATTTAAATTTACGCTTTTTCCCAGCCCCATTAATCATTTCCATAATAATTTTATTTGATTGATCAATGGAAGAACCTATCATTAAATTTTTTTCTTTTATATACTTTTCAAAATATCTTGATAAGGGTTTTAGACATACATCACCTTTAAGGCCAGAAGTTTTTGTAACCTTTGCAATTGGATGAAATGTTTTATCCAATTTAATCGATAACGTCTAATCTAGCTCTTTTACCACCCTGCTTAGCATTTATAGCAAACACAAGAGTACGCAAAGCTGATATATTTCTTCCACTTTTTCCAATGACCTTACCATAGTCACCTTCCCCGACAGTTAATTCGTATATCAGTCTTTGTTCTGTCTCTACAATATCTACTTTAACTTCATCTGGTTTATCTACCAATAGTTTGATTGCTTGTTCGATAAATTCTAACATAGCGTCCTCCATTTTCTAATTAATAATTAATACGATTTTTTCATTCTTCCTCATCTGAGGATAAAGCAGTTTTTTCATTTTCATTTTTAGAATTATTTGCATCTACTTTTTCTATTTTACTAGAGCGAAGCTTGAGAACCTCTTCATGGTTCAGTTTCCACTTCTGCATTTCCTTTTCTATCTGGGAATCATCTAATCCTTGGTTCATTAAATGCCACTTATGAGCTATACCCGCTCTTCTTAATAATTTATGGGCAGCATCAGTTGTTTGCGCGCCATCTTTTAACCAATGTAAAATTCTTTCCTCATTTAATGAATAGGAATGATCTAAATTAATCGGATTATACCAACCAAGTTCTTCAATAGAAGCTCCATCTCTTCTACTTCTTGAGTCCATTATAACCATCCTATAGAAAGGTCGATTTTTTCTTCCAATACGTTTTAGTCTAATTTTTGTAGCCAATATATACCTCTCCTTAAGATTATTATTTTTAGAATGAAGAAAAATTAAAATTATTCATTTTCTTCATCATCTTTTTCATTTGAGTAAATTGTTTTAAAAGGGCATTTACCTCCTGCACGGGACGACCACTTCCTTTTGCGATTCTTAATCTACGACTACCATCAATAATATTGGGGTTTTTTCTTTCGTTTTTGTTCATAGAATTAATTATTGCTTCAGTCCAAACTATTTGTCTGTCATCCATTTTAATATTTTTCAGAACTTTTGAATTTTTTCGAGGTATCATATCGATTATGCTACTCATTGAACCAATTTTTTTTATTTGTTGAATTTGTATTTTAAAATCCTCTAAGTCAAATCTGTTTTTTCGCATTTTTTTATTAAGCTCAGTGACTTTTCTCTCATCTATAATACTATTAGCTTTTTCTACTAAAGATACAATGTCTCCGAAGCCAAGAATACGATCTGCCATTCTTTTAGGGTCGAAAACTTCTAAACCATCCATTTTTTCAGAAACACCTATGAACTTAATTGGAACTCCAGTAATACTGCATATTGACAAAGCTGCGCCGCCTCTAGAGTCACCATCCATTTTTGTCAAAATATTTCCAGTTAATGGTACTGCCCCATGAAACGCTAAAGCGGATTTTACAGCGTCCTGCCCAGACATTCCATCAGCAATATAAAGAATTTCATGCGGATTGACAGACTCTTTTATTTGCTGTATTTCTAACATCATTTTATCATCTATATGGAGGCGACCAGCCGTATCAATTACGACTACATCAATTTTCCTTTTATATGCATAGGATAACGCTTTTTTAGATAAATCTACAGGGTTTATATCGTTTTCAAAAAAAACTTTTGTATCTATTTGATCTCCAATCTTTTTTAACTGTTTAACTGCTGCTGGCCTATGTAAATCCGTAGCAACCAACAATACCGATTTGCCTAGACATTTCATATAATGTGCTAATTTCCCAGCAGTTGTAGTCTTACCAACACCTTGAAGGCCTGCAAGAAGAATAACTAATGGTTTTTTTCCAGTTAAGAGATTATTCGATTCTTTTCCAAATAAGGATATCATCTCATCATGGATAATTTTAATGAATTGCTCTCCAGGCTTAACAGATTTTAATACTTTAGTACCTTCTGCCTGTTTTTCAATTGCTGAAATAAAAGATTTAACAACTTTAAAATTAACATCGGCATCTATGAGAGCTTTACGTACATCTCTAACAGTAGATTTTATATTGCTATCCGTAATTGTTCCAAACCCACGAACATTCCGAAAAATATTTTCAAATTTTTCCGTTATTTGATTAAACATATTATATTAAATTTATATTTAATAAAATTTAATTAAAATATATGATATTAGCACTACAGAGTATCATTTAATATTATAGTCAAGAGTCAAACCGAAATGTCTAGGGTCACCATAACTTTTCCAAAGCTGATCTGGATAATTTGGAGGAATTAAACCAAAGTAAAATCCCCTCGTTGTATATTTTTCATTAAAAACATTTCTAACCCACAACTTTAAAATAAACTTGCCTAAAGATTTCCCAAAAGTTATGTTTGTCAAAAAATATTCTTGTGATTTATTATTATGACTATCAGAGAAATAGTAGCTTGATTTATAAGATGTGTTTGAAGCAAGAAAAATATCGCCTGTATCATAACATAATCCAAAAGATACTGTAAATTTAGGTGCCATAGCAGATTCTCTTCCACCTCCATATGATATTCCGTCTGATGTTTGATAAGAAAATTCTTCTACATAGGTATCTAAAAATCCTATAGAAGAGGTTGTTGTAAAAGAGGATGTAATCCTATAACGTAACTCACCTTCAAATCCACTCAAAAATCCCTTACCAGAGTTTCCTGTATAGAAATAGAAACTATTTGGATTGCCTGAATCTTGTTGACTGGAGACAGAAACTTGTTGATCCGTTCTAAGACCATAAAATCCAGTAAAAGACATTACATATTTATCCTTGATAGTTTTGAACCCAAATTCAAAGTTATCAATAAACTCAGGACCAAAGGCACGATTTGAAATATCTAAGAAAGGCTGTTGGTTAGCTCCCCCTGCTTTGTAACCCCTAGCATAAGAAAGAAACAAATTCATAGAAAGGCTATGTTTATAAGATATCGCTAATCTATACCCAAGCATAGGATCCCTATCCTTTTTGCTTTTAATAAAATTTACTGTTGGAATAGTAACGTAATAATAGTTGTCTACTGTACTTCCTGTATATTTATAAAAATAATCTTCTAACCTAAAACTAAGATCAAGTTTAACGAATTCTCTTATATTGATAAATGATTGAAAATAAGCTGCTAATTTTTTTAGCTCATATTTACTACTTGCCTCATCTGCAATGCCACCAAAAAGATAACCTACAGCATTATCTTTTTCATTTAATTGATTGAAGTAGCCACCAAAAGTATACTTTTGGTTTGAAAATCTAAATTCTTGCGAAAAGTTATTTCTTTTTCTTTTGTTTGAATCATAAAAAGAATAGGACCAGCCTTCTGTAAGTGGGTCAAATCCATGTTCAGCAAGCCAATATTCATCATTCGCCCAATCCCCATCATATGCATGAATTTGCTGTGTTGTTGATAAAGAGGAAATTGACTTTAATGAAAAATTATTATGAAACTGATAGTTTAACCTAATAGAACCTGCATTTGTGTTTTGACTATCTTCTCCATCAGAATCGGAATAAGTTAAAAATTTATCATTATTATCTGGTGCCCATGCATCATATCCATTTTTAAGATCAGATGAAATTACTGTACCAATTAAACTAAAATTATTATTGGGAGCAAATAATAGTTTTGCCCTTACAAATCGTTCATCTTTCTTATTTGAATCTTCTGAATTAAGATAATTATTATTTCTAAACCCGTTTGAATAATTGTAACTAGAGCTAATTCGAAGAAACAAATTTTCAAATATTTTATAATTAATAAGTCCGTTAAATCCCTTTTTTTGATCATCTCCTACAGTAAGTGAATATTTGGACATATTAATATTATTAGGTTTAGTTGATCTTAGTGATATAAGTCCTCCAATTGCATTGCTACCAAACAGAGATGATTGTGGTCCCTTAAAAACTTCTATTTGATTAACATCAAAAATCTGACCAACCATACCTAACCCGCTTAAATCAATGTCATCATAGATATACCCTACAGAAAAGTTAGGAGGCCCTTCGCCAAAATATTGGCTTCTTTCTCCTACCCCTCTAATTTGAAAATATCTAGGTCTGCTAGTTCCTCCAGCCCAATTAAGATTTGGTATCTGATCCAAAATTTCATTTAAGTGGTCTGCTCCTGAATCTCTAATATTGTTTTGATGTATTATAGTTAAACTATTTGTCGAGTTAAGATACGACTCTTTGACAAGTCCTGACTGGACAATAATTTCATCGAATTTTAAAATATCTTTGGTCAAGTAAACTAACATATCATTTTTTGATATTCCCTTTTTTGTCACGTATCCTATGTGAGAAAATGTAATCTCTGATCCTTCAGGTGCTTCGATTAAAAATGTTCCATCACCTTTTGAAACAGTTCCATTAGCATTTGTTGATATGTTAACATTTGAAACAGGTTTCAATGTATTTTCATCAAGGACTGTTCCGACTGTTTGTGATAAAAGAAAATTAGTGAAAAAGAATTGTAATAAAAAAAATCTACGCTTCAAGAGTATCTCCCTACGCTGGTATTATCCAGATCAGGTTAAAGAGTTTATTCTCAGCCACTTTGCCTGGATTAAAGTAGCACCCCTAACAGTCTAATTTAAAAAAAAGATCTTTTAAAAAAAATATGTCTTTGCATTTTTTTAGAATAATTTAAGCATTATCTTACATTCACAATTCTAGGGAGAAAAATGTCAAATAATACAAATAGCCTTCCTGAGCTTAATCTTCGCGTAATTTTAATTGGGATAGGACTTTCAATTGTAATGGGCTCTGCAAATGTCTACCTTGGACTAAAAGCTGGTATGACGGTTTCTGCATCAATACCAGCAGCAGTTATTGGAATGCTTACACTTAGGTATATTGGTATTTTTTTAAAAAATTCTAAACCTGGTTCTATTCTAGAAGCAAACCAAATTCAAACTGCTGCTTCAGCTGGAGAATCACTTGCCGCAGGAATAATTTTTACAATGCCTGCATTAATTTTAATTGGCATCTGGCAAGAATTTGATATTTTACTAACTACGGTAATTGCATTTACTGGAGGATTACTAGGAATACTGTTCATGATTCCGATGAGACAAGTTTTTATTGTATCAAACGAAAGTAATTTGAAATATCCCGAAGGCATTGCTTGTGCTTCTGTTTTAGAAGCCGGCCAAGATAACGGAGATCCAAAACAAGCAATTAGTATTATTAAGGGAATTACTATTGGAGCTATGTTTAAAGGCCTAATCTCTTTTATAGGTATATTGAGAGGAGTTTTAGAGATTGCCATCTTAAAAGGAAATAGAATTATATTTTTTGGTGGTGATATTTCACCTGCGCTCGTAGCGGTAGGTTTTATTGTTCGACTTAACATTGCTGTCCTAATATTTATTGGAGGAGCCCTTAGCTGGTTAATTGGTATCCCTATTTTAGGTAATGGCTTGGAGTATGCTACCAATCCATTAGATGGAGCCTGGGAAATCTGGTCATCTAAAATTAGGTATGTTGGCGTAGGTGCAATGGTAATTGGAGGAATATCATCTATATATAGAGTAAGAAATGGCTTAGTGAATGCAATAAAAGTTTTAAAGAATAGCCACTCTTCTTCATCAACTAAAAATATGTTGAGAAATGAAAGAAATATTTCTCCTAAATCCATTAATATTTTGTCTGCTTTAGCAATAATACTTGTAGGAAGCGTTTATTTTTACATTACTCAAAATGTAGGTATTGCCTTATTGACAACTGTCATTATGGTTATTATGGCTTTCTTTTTTACAGCAGTTGCCTCCTATATTGTTGGGCTTGTTGGAAATTCGAACTCTCCTGTTTCTGGTATGACCATAACAGCAGTTTTATTTACTGGAGGCCTACTATATATTTTTGGATTTTCCGGAACCGAAGGTATGGTTGCAACACTAGGCGTAGCTGCTATCGTTTGTTGTGCAGCTTGTACTTCTGGAGATGTATGTAATGATTTAAAAACCGGACAACTTGTTGGAGCAAGTCCATATAGACAACAGATTATGCAAATTATTGGTGTTGGAGTTGCATCTATAGTAATGGCTCCAATAATGCAGTTATTACATGAAAACACTCCTGGAGGAATTGGTGGAAGAGAATTAGCTGCGCCTCAGGCTGGCCTTTTTGCAAGCCTCGCTAATGGATTTTTTGGAGATGGTGATTTACCATGGAATATGGTAAGCATAGGCGCGGTATTAGGTATATTCATATTGCTAGGCGATTCATTCCTTGAAGAAAAGAAACACTCTTTTAGGTTGCACCTTATGCCTGTAGCTGTTGGAATGTATTTGCCTTTCGGACTGTCTACGCCAATTTTGCTTGGAGGCCTTATGGCATATTTCATAGATAAGCAAAAGAAAGCTAATTCAAGCACCGATGCTTCACTTCAAAATGGAATCCTTGTTTCCTCTGGATTAATTGCAGGAGAATCGCTTATGGGGATAGTACTTGCTTTTATTGCAGGTGCAGGAATTACTAGTCTGAATTTAGGTCTTGATCCAATGTTAATAAATATCACAACTATTTTTAGCACCATAATCTTCACAATATGGTTTTTAAAAGAATCGAAGTCTTAAAAGTGGAATTCTAATTTAGTTTGAGGCTTCTATTTTATTTTGGCATAATTAGCAATCAATATTTAGCTTTTATTTATGATAGTGATTTTCTCAATAGTTCTTTTCCCATTTTTATTATAAATCATCAGTAGATATACACCAGTAGAAACGTAATTACCATTGTTATCTTTTCCATCCCAATTTAACTGCTGTCCATCAATTCCCATGCCATTAGACATTATGTCTCGAATTACTTTTCCATTTAGAGTCATCACTTTTAGAGATGATTCATAAACAAGTCCATTTATAATCATTGGATTATTTGATGGTATATGATAAGGACTTGGAAAAATTTTAAGGTCTCCAAAATTTTTTTTCGGTATACCAAAGGGGATTTTTAATATACTTACTCCTTTGCTAGTGGCAATATATGCTAAATTTCTTTTGTGATCAAAATCAATATCTCTTATTTCATTAGAGAGTAAATCACTATTGGATCTGCTAAATCCATCTAAATTAGGCCAATAAGTCGTATTCTCTTGCAGAACATAAACACCTTGGCTACTAGAGCTAGCCCAAATATTTCCTTGGAAATCAATATTGATTTTTGATCCAGTTCCAAAAGATATATTAGGAAAATAAGGGTACAAGTTCTCACCTAAAATAGGATTTGAGCCAGCTTTTAAATCATAATAATTTAAACCTGAGGGTGTGAGAAAATATAATCTATCATTATTACCTATTCCCAATGACCACACAGTACCGTTAAGGTTTATTTGATTCCAAAAAAAACTTTCAGGATTAAAAGGATAGCCATCATAACTTAGTACTGCAATCCCCCCATTTGGTATTCCTATATTCATATTTGAAGCCTGAAAAGATGAAACCCAAGTTCGGTTATAATTATCAAAAGCTATTGAGATAGGCGTATAACTAAGACTCGTACCTGTCTCATTTGAACCATAATGTTTCCAATTACCATCAGGTGATCTAACATGAATAGGACTATTACCATTGGTACAGTAAGGATTTGCGACCCATAAATTACCATCATTATCAAATTCAACATCTAATACTACTTGGTATGGGAGATCACTATTTGAGCTAGTGTAGTAACTTAAATAAGAAGTATCAATCATTGAAATATTTTCAGGATTGTCAATATCTACAATAATTATTCCACCACTCCATCTAGGAGGGTTAGCATTGTAGACTCTTGACCCCCTAATTGAGCAGTAAACTAACCCGTCAGGACCTTGTTCGATATCTGAAATAAATTCACCAAAATCATATTCAACCGTGTCAGCAATAAATTGGTCATAATTATATTTTTCATTAATTATTCCAGTATTAAATTGTTTAATTTTTAAAATATTTCTCCATCCTTCGCTGCTAAATATTGAAAGACCATGGTTACTTCCACCAACTAGCCTGCCATCTTCAAGGATTTCAATTGCTGAAAAACCATTTGTCACTGGAGAATTAGGTATAAGGGAACTCTTTTCGTATACCTCTGCATTACTATTTTTTTCTAAGAAAATTATACCGTTATCCGTACCCAGTATATATTTTTTCCCAAACTTTGAAATAGATAAAACCTTATGATTATTTTCTATAATTGACAATTCATTGTTGCTATAGACATAAATTGATCTTTCTTGGCTAAACCAATAATCATTCCCAGAAATAAAAATGTTTTGAGCCTCTTCTAACTCAGCATGAGTATCTATTTGATTTAATTGATTCGATAAATAAGAAAATTCATATAATCCATAATCAGTAGTGAAAACTAATCCATCAATATTCGAATCAATTGAAGATATACTTTCATTAAGGTTTTGTGTAACTTTTGTCCAAGAAGATGGTGCTTTTAAATTATTTTCTAGCATAGAAAAATAAAGTCCATAATTAGTACCTATAAAAATCTTAGAATCTATAGCTAAGAAACAATTTATTTTTGTTATTTCGTCAGGAAAATTTCTGAAAGAATCTCTATATTCCCATTTCTCGTCAAAAATAAACTTCATCAAGCCATTATCTTGACCATCTTGGAAAAGTACCCATGTAATACTATCTACAACTTGAATAGCTTGAATTGCAGTTAATTGAAAATCAAAGGAGTATATCGGCTGTTTTGTAAAAGGGTTATACATTTGAAGAAATCCAAATGGAGAGTTCCCTCCTATCCATAAATTATCATTATTATCTTTTTCTATTGATAATAAATCAACGCCAAGTAATCCATCTATATTTGTGAAAATAGAATAATCGTCTTCTTTAAAAGATAAAATCCCACCTTCAGTAGCAGTGTATATAGTATTGTCGATAAATTCAATATCACGAATTTGTAAATAGGAAGTAAGAGAACTCCAATCTCCAACTTTAACTTGGCAGTAACATAATCCTACTAAAAATAAAATTATTTTAGGAGCCCAATGGATCCTATTTTTAATATTTTTATAATAAATCATACTAGAATTATACAATATTTTATAAATACTATGGTTACAGCTTTTCCTTTTGTATTAAGTAATTTTTAACCAATTTTGGTTATATGAAATATTGCTTGATTTTTGTTCTACTTCATTTTTTTACTTTTGCACAAAAAACTGATCCTTTTTCTATTGAATTAAGACCGCGTGTCATCGATAATGCAAAAGTAATAGTAAATATTGAAATAACAAATCATCTTAATCGACCTATCGATTATCTTGAGGGTTTTTTATCTGAATATTCTTTCAATGATATACTCTTAAACGAAAAAAGGATAGTCCTTCTATATAGTTATGAGCCAGCTTTACAAACTGGATTTTCTACTATAAAAACAGCAAAGTTTAATTTAGGAAATGAAAAACCTTCAAATTTTAAATTTAATATTTCTAAAGTGAAATTTTTTGGAGATAATAGAGTATTTGCTTGGCATAGACAAGCTGGATTTATTAGAATTGACTAGGTTTGTTTTTGTGATATTTGATCACTTTTTGCTCAAGAAGTTTAGAGTAATTTAGTGTATCTAAATCTAACGTTAATTCATTAATCCATTTCCTTGTCGACTTAGTATAAAGATCTATATTGTCCATATTCATCCTTTTTGCATACATATTAGCAATAAGAATAGCTGATGGAATTGGTATATAATTATTTAAAGGATCATTGTAAAAATGATTAATGTTTTTTATCAACTCCCTAATAGTTAAGTAATCTACTGTATCAGAAAATACATTATCAGCAATATTTTGGTCATTTTCCCAGGTTTTTAAATAGGAAAAAAGCCTGCCATCTAACGCCCCCTCAAGGTAAGCTTTTTTTATTATAAATTCAGAATTTGTATCATATTTTGCTAATTTTTCAACACGATTCCAATCTCTTCCATCCCAAAATAATTTATTATCCTTTGGAAATACTTGGTTACAATATAAAAAGATTAAGATTAAAGGAAATATAAAGCTATTCATTTTCAAAAATTTAATCATCCTTTACTACAATTGTTTTAATATTTACAAACTCCATAAGTCCATAAATAGATAATTCTCTACCATATCCAGATTGTTTTATCCCTCCAAATGGCAAACGTGGATCTGATTTAACAAAATCATTTACAAAGCAAAGTCCAGCATCTAATCTATTTTTAGCAATTTCCTCACCCTTTTTGATATCTTTTGTGAATACTGCAGCTCCTAAACCAAAAGAGGAATCATTTGCTAAATCTATAGCATGATTTTCATCTTTAGCTTTTATTACAGCAAATACAGGCCCAAAGATTTCTTCATCAAAAGCTACAACACCTGGTTTAACATTTGATAATAATGTAATTGGATAAAAGGATCCGGGTATTTTGGGAATCTCTCCTCCCATAATGAGAATAGCACCATTTTCAATTGATTTTAAAACCTGTTGATGTACTTCCTCCCTAGCTTCTATAGATACCATAGGACCAATATCAACATCATCTTTTGGATCTCCCATTATTTTTTTTGATAATTTTTTTTCTAAGGATGCTAAAAATTGATTATAGATAGAATCAACAACAATTAATCTTTTTGCAGATATACAACTTTGTCCAGTATTTAAAATTCTTCCACTTATACATGAGTCAACCGATTTTTCAATATCTGCATCACCTAGTATTATATACGGGTCACTTCCCCCTAGCTCTAAAACTGTTTTTTTTAGTTCTTTACCAGCAGTTTCAGCAACTGATCTACCAGCAGGTGTACTTCCAGTTAAAGTTACAGCAGATATTTTTGGATTTTTTATTATCTTAGATACATTCTTTCCAGATATAGAAATATTTTGAAATATATACTTTGGAAAACCAGAACTTGAAAAAGAAGATTCTATACTAAAAGCACATCCCTGAACATTTGAAGCATGTTTTAGAATAGCTCCGTTACCTGCAATAATACTGGGAACAGCAAATCTCAACACTTGCCAAAAAGGAAAGTTCCAAGGCATTATTCCTAGAATTAGACCAAGTGGCTTAATTGTAACAAAACTTCTTTGGTCATCAGTTTTAACTTTTTTATCATTTAAGTATTTTTCAGAATTATCGATATAGTAGTTACAAAGCCATATACATTTTTCAATTTCACCAATTCCTTGCTTGAATGGTTTCCCTATTTCTTCTGACATCAATGAAGAATATTCTCTTTTAGAATCAGAAAGAACTCCAGAAAGTTGTTCAAGACATGCTAACTTAAATTTTAGATCAGTAACTTCCCATTTTTTTTGAGCTTCCCTTGAATTATTTAAAATATTTTCAATTTTCTCATCATTATAATGATCATATGATCTTATTTTTATTCCAGTGCATGGATTAATCGAAAGCAATGGTTTCATTTAAATTTTATTTTAATATTTAATTTGTATTTAATAAAAATGGTTATAGATGTATGTTTAGATAAATGAAAATAATTGATTCAAGCGTGAGCTTTTGGGGAAGTTTTCAATACTAAAGGTTCTACTTCGTCTTTTTTCAAAGGTTCATATTCTGGGACTAAAGAAGTAAGAATCGACCTAAGAATATTCCTATCATACTCATGACTTATTAATTCACCATCTATTATACGACTAGAAATTTCTCTAATTTTCACTTCTGATATATTAGGATGAACCTGCTTTATTTTATTATGATCTGTTTTGGATAATGATTCATTATCGATTTTAATATCTTTTGAAATAGTTTCTCCAGCTCTTGTCCCAATATAGTTAACAGGTATATCTGATCCTAACTCATTACCCGATAATCTAATTAATTCTTCTGCAATATCCATAATCTTAATCGGGTTCCCCATATCTAGACTAAAAATTTCACCACCTTTGCCAAAAGCTCCTGATTGTAAAATTAATTTTGCAGCCTCTGATGAAGACATAAAATAACGTTCCATTTC
>MDTB01020031.1_pt1 | contig 16287 bp, 21 predicted proteins | sample 811161 | NCBI WGS metagenome assembly MDTB01 (sample SAMN05326650, study PRJNA326480) | marine metagenome | isolation source: seawater | place: Mediterranean Sea | collected 2009 | reverse complement strand
TCTCCTTCCTCTCCTTCCTCTCCTTCCTCTCCTTCCTCTCCTTCCTCTCCTTCCTCTTCCCCCCCTTCCCTCTCACTTTCGTCGTCTGTAGGCTCGTTATCCATTCGCGTAATTTCCCTTTGGATGCGACTCTGGAGTTGTTCGTCCGCCTGGTCGAAAAATTTGCGCGCCTGATACATGAGTCCTTTCTTCACATCGATACCTGTTACCTCCTTTCGGTCTTGCCCCAGTGTATAACGTGCGGCGGTGATCATACCATCCTTAGCAAATATGCGAAGCGCGGCAAGCACAAACTTCAACATCTCTTCCGTAGCTTGTTCATTGTGGTTGACGCCCGAATCTCCGAAACCGGTACGCAGGAAAGAAAAGTCGCTCATCGTTGGATGTAGTGCCTGTCACAGGTTTGGTCTGTGTATCTGATGCTGGTTCACAATCTGTTTGGTCTTACAATGACAAGGGAGCTAGCGGAGAATTTGTGGTGGGGCCATTCAAGATATGCAGTGTCATTTGATCCGTGCAATTGTTTCATTTGACATGTATTTTTTTGATATGATCTCTCAACCCAAGACATGCAGTCGATCTTAATTAACCTACTCCTTCTCACTCAAGTAGATCCAAGTGGTGATTCAAGTGCAGAGGAAGATACGGTGACAACCATACCCATTATTTGGTTTATCCTTCCTTCTTTGGTGGGCCTTCTTATATACACTACGTGCGTTATGGCTACGTGGCCGTATGCTCGACCCATTTTCCCATTTTGGCTTCTCATATTTGTCATACTAATACCTCCGTTTTTCCCGTTTCTGCTCTTCTATATGTTGATCGTGATTTGTCTATTGAGTCCACCTCCTTATATATACGACGAACGACCGGTTCAGGTTGTAGTCGTGGAAAAAGATACATCGTCCTCTCGGGGGCGCGTATCCAGAGGGGTTCGTACTTCCAGAGAAATGAACGCCAAGCGTTAAAACAATATCAATGCACGTGCATATTTTTTTTTGTTCGTGTGATACATCCCCGGCTTGATGGACTCGCTCCTCCGCTCGTCGCGACCGAATCAGATATCATGAGTCATCTAAGTTGAACTCGCGTCTATTCGTGACAACTTTTTTTGACACAAAATCATAAATTCATGGCACATTATACGTTGTATATTGCGTCTGACAAGTTCGACAATTCCCGTTTCTGTATCGGTTCTTCGTTATGCATGGGAACGATCGAATATCTTCCCGAAGGAATGGTTAGCGTCATAAACTGTGACGATATGAGAAAAAATAAAAAGCCGATTCCTACTTGGCTCATAGGAACTCCCACATTAGTTTCTTACGGTGGCACCGACATATACAGAGGAACACAAGCAGTCGCACACCTACAAGACTTTGCGATTACCTATACAGAACACGCGACTACACAACGTCTTACAACACAGACTCGAAAGCCGCCGGCTATCCAGCCTTCGGCTGCCTCTTCGGCTGCCTCTGCGCGCAGAGGCGATGTTATTCCTCACCCGCCTATGACGAACCCGTCAAGTAACGTTGAAACTGATAATGATCGGGAACTATCTGATCTGTGGGAAAGTAAAATACAGGACGACGATGCAGAAGAAAGATTGGGGAGTGGTAAAATAACCGGCGACGATCTTGCCAGAGCTGTCTCTCAGCGCCAACAAACAATGCACAATGTGTCTCAGTCTGGCCCCCCTCCGCCCCCTCCACCTCAAGAAAAGGATTAGACAGGCTGAACTAGATTGACGACTTGATCGTCGGTAGAAGGCGTTGGTTCAACATCGATCAAGTCCGTCTCATCGAGCATGAAATCGTCCCACACGTTTTTGAAGACTCCGTCAAACAGTAGACATGTAAGTTCGAGGGGGATCGACACCGTCTGTACGATTTGATAGATGATCTCGTAAAAGTGAAGTCGGCTTTTCATGGGTGTACCTGCATACTTCGTGACTTCTTGAACCAGATACGTATAGTCCATGGTAGTGAGAAAACTTTCCGGGGGCGGAAGAATCTCGTCGACACAGCCCAAATGAAGAGGGTCGGGAAGTCCAGCGGAGTAAGCCTTCATAGCCCGTGCCGTAAGTGGTTTCACCATAGCGCGCATCTCGTCGTCGTTACGCCATGGCAAAGAATCGATTGCACGATTCAGGGCCGCCTTGATCATGGTTTCTGTAGCGATCCACATGAAGCCATGAACGGACGTCATCTGCTCTTCTATGAAGGTTGTGACGGGCTTCGCTTCGTACAACGCCTTGTACGGTAGAATTCTTGCCTGTGCCATTATCTCGTTGGCGTCAGTACCCCTCGCAAGGTGAACCAACACCGAATCTGGTTTGAACCCGAGCAATGAAAGCTCATCTTGAATGATGACATGTGCAGCAGACTTGAGTAGGTTCTGGTCGGACACGCTTGATGGCTTTGCATTCAGCAGGACTGTCACAGAATTCTTGGAAACTCTAATAGAATTCACATCCATGAGAGCATCCTTGTTCAACGCGTGTTGAAGACGGGTCTGAACAACGCGCTCGTTGGGGGTGCCGATCATGTCAACGCTACGGACGGTGAACATCGATGGAAGTCGGTTTGGTCTCGTGCAGATTCGGGCCTCCAGTTTGGTCTCCGTCGGGAGAATACCCGAGACCAAACTCAAACGAGACCAAACTCCGGCCAGAGACCATCCTTTCATGTCTTCCATTATTGAACACCTCCAGGCCAACGGCTACGTGGCGGTTCTCTTCGATTATGACGCGTCTGTGTTCATTCGTGAACTAGACAGTGGATCTCGCCTTTGGTTTAACGACAAAATGGTCGAAACAATTGGAGACAAGTGGACAACACTCGCCCCCCACTTTGACCTATTCACGACAGAGGGGCGTGATCGTGTATTTCTTCACCGCAAAGTTCACGCCGATCCATCTACCTGCGCTGCCATGAGGTTTGTTCTTCAAGGCGACTCTAATATGGGTCTTGCACACATGTACAGGTCGTGGTCCAAAAAGGGATTTGGGAAATGGGCATATATCACACCAGGGGCCGGACTTTCCATCGCCCTGAAGGCTCGGGACACGTTCACTTCCATGAATATCCCCGCAATCATCGACGGGATCCCTCACGTGATAAACAAACCTCCTGGGGGGGACGCACTGGATCCTCACACCGACGCTATGCCGATCAAGGATCTCATTCACACACTTCGGAGCCATTTGGACAGCGAGGACCCATCTACTTATGCATGGGTCAAAGAACACGGAATGCAATGTCTGGCACATATGGAAGGGGGCATCGAAGACGGCTACACTTATGCGATAGGGCCGATGAATCCCGGCATCTTGTGGATTTGTCTGACGGCTGTACGGGACGGCCGAATTCGCAACGCCCTTCCCAAAAATACCACCATCGAGAAATGGCTCAACGGGGACAACGGTCCCACGTTTATGAATTGGAAAACTTGCCTTCCTCAGTTCAACGCTCTACTTGAAGAAAAGAGCCTTCCTCCCGTAAAGGTTTGCCCCATCACTCCAGACACCAACGAGTCGTTCATGGCCTGTTGGCCCAAGCACTTCCCTCACGGTTCGGCCAAGAATCGTAAACGTCGCGTGAGCCTTACACTTCCACTGAAGATCAACGGCCTCCCTCTTACGGAAGAGTCTCGCTGTGACAAACGGATGAGGCACCTCTCGAACATCGCTCATGGTTCGCCCGAGGATCGTGAGATTGGCGAGGCATGGATCGCTCAAGACAAGAAGCCCTATTACGGTGGAAAGACGCACAAGAACCCGAACTTGTCGGCACAGTGGTTCCGTCCCGGTGCCCCCTACCACGCCATCGCTCCTCGTCCGGAAGAAGTGGATCGGTTCGTCGAAGGCCTCTCCCAGTAATTTTTTTACATGCAACTTAACGTTTGTTTGTGGTAGTCATAAGATCTCAAATCTTTTTTCTCGCATTATTTAAAATTATGCCTGAGCACATGCGTTAAATATTTGAGTTGAACATTTGAATTACCACTCCGTTCGTTTCACATTATACTAAACCTAATATAACATAATAACAATGAAGGGGAGATTCATCGAATTCCAGTTTAATGAACCGAGATTCTCGTGCGCAAAGCACACGATACTACTCACTCACGAGAAATCAAGGATCCCTATTGACAGTGTGATCAAAAAGATAAACAGAGTCAGGCCGACATCACATGTAACCATATTCGTATCTATTCCATGGGAAGATAAAAACGATCCAAACATCACAAACGGTTTCGAAGACGCACATGAAAACTTCCATTTTCTGTTTCAGAAATTCAAAAACAGTGACGAATACATTCTCGTACTAGAAGACGACCACGAGTTTTGGAGTATGTTTGATTGGGAAGCGAAATCGATTGATCGTTTTGTTGTAGGAAAGCAGCCCGATGTTTATCTTCTGGGACACATGTCGCAGTTTTCAGAATTCGCTCAGTTTCCCCACCTTAAATGTAACACCACCTGCGGACTTCACGCACAGTTCATTCATTCTCGTGTACTGTTAGACTGGTGTGATAATGGAATACACCATTTTCGCGCATCTAGAGACGCGCGTACTAATAAGAGTAACAATCCCGCGTCCATGGACACCAACAGTAATGTGCACGCGATTCTCAGATGCGATCGACGTGAAGTTTTTTCATATGCTCGTCCCGTTGCCACCCAGACGTTTCCGAAGAATCAATCAAACCGCAACATGTGGGAGCACAGTTGTAGTTGGTTAGAAGTGACTGCCATGCGTGTTCTTAGGTTGCACGAATGTCATAGTGGCTGGTTGGTTATTTATGTTTACTGTTGGGGGTTAAGTGTTTGCGACATGCTGAACCGCTTGTGTGGTCGTTGAATGCGTGAACACCAGTTGGACCCACTGCGTAATATGTGTCGCTCGTTTTCAATATGGTGACCATCCAACTGTTTTCTTCCTTTCCATGTATATTAGTGCAAGGGTTGTCAATATTCACATTCATTTCATCATGAAGAAATCGCCAGTCCTTTACTCGAATAATATTATCTTCTTTGGGACCCCATAGGGATCTTATCAAATCGATACCACCGCGACCAAATAAAGGTCTTCGCGGCAACTCCTTTATATGCACACGTTTGCCGATAGGCGCATCCACAAATACGGTGGACGAATTTCCATAAAACAAGAATTTACGACTGTTACGATCCACAGCGGTGTGTCGAATGATTTTGAGATCTTTGTACTGTTTTTTAAGAAGACGCCCTACACGTGCACAGAATATCTCATATTTTGTGAATTGTTCAGACATAAGATCGTCAATCTTCGCACTGTACAGTACCCGGGACGGTGGATTCTCCGGCGAAGCTGCTAACTTGAACCTCTTTTGCGACATCTTTAACCCATCCATACGAATATGGTCAATGCAAAATACATGTCCATGCCGGTACAACCATTCTGGAATTTTCTTATTATTCATACCAGTGTTATGACAAGTTACACAAATGGGAAGAATCGGCTTGTTCTCGTATTTGTGCATGAACACAACGATGGCTATGATTATTACAATTAGTCTATAGTATGTGGTTTTCCTATTTCGCATACCTTTTTAGCTATGATCCTATTTCTTTCCGCAGGAATAAACGTGGATTTCTGTCCAAAATTTAAAACCTACCAAGATACCCCCGGCCGTTTACGAGCAAATGACGACTGCAGATACGCTGTGGTTCAAGCATCCCATGAGCAGCTGTCCGCTCTTGACTCAAAAAATAAGCCAGATATCAAATGTTTGATTGTACAACACAACTAACTTTTTCTCACGTTTAATATAAAAATGCCGGGTCTGAGAAACCCTGTCGCAAGACGCTCCAAACACAGGAACAGTCGCAGGAACAGTCGCAGGAACAGTCACAGGAACAGTCACAGGAACAGACGAAACAGCCGGAGAAACAGTCGCAGAAACAGCAGGAGAAACAGCCGCAGAAACAGAAATAGATACAGATCCACACCCTCCGGCCGTACAATCCAAGCATTTACTGTTGATGAAGATGTCAGCGGCCCGGTCGTCTGGGGTGATCATTCTGTCATTAATTCCGGCGACATTGGAATCTTAAATTTGGCCAGTTTCGATCATCCCGTCAAAGGTCTCAACATGAGAATGACGGCACATGACGCATTGCATCCCACAGCAGAAGAATCGCGGAACGTCCACGACGCGTTGCTATCTCATATTGACAATGGTGAATGGTTCGATGTACAAATCAAAGACTTCACAAACAAGGAGCAGCTAGACCAATTGAAATACAATACTGAGTGTAAAAGCCCGTTTATTATAGCGATGTTGGATCCGAAAAAACCTGAAGAAGAATTATTAAGACTTCTCATACAAGAAGTAAAAACTGCATTGGAGGGGTTCGCTGATCCAGAAACAGGTGAATATCATCCTCCATACATCATCGAGTTGTTGGACAGACTCGACAACATCCACACGTCCAAACTACCAACGTTAAAAAACGATCTCGGCAGAGCGAAAAATGAACCGTACAAGGTCCCTTACACACTGGGCGCTCTGTTTGACCTTCAATATTTTGGTGGTTTTGAGATGGGTGACGGCATCGAGATGGACAAGTTGAAGCAGTACGCACATGACCTCAAAAGGAAGATGGAAATGAAGTATATTTTCTGCGTAGAGGCTCCTAGTGAAATAGAAAATGCCAATTGGTTCACGGATACGACACTAGTCGATGGGAAAACATTTGTAAAAGTGAATGAAGCCGAAACCTTTATGTGTTGGACGGATGATGATCCATCAAGAGTGAAGGTAATTAAGTTAGGCGACATCGAGTTCGGGTGCATATTTGTTATCCCGGGTAAACACGTTTTCGTGTGTCACCTTTCATCCGGGAGCGAATATGCGCGTAACGAACAAATAAGCCAGATGTTTTCAAACAAACAAATCCTTTCATGCGATTTCATAATAGGAGACTTCAACGGAGACGTAAAACAACAAATGGAAACTCACGGGTTCATTGTCGATGGATTTTCCGATGATTCAGTGAAGATCAATAAACCGCGATACAAGGACAACATGTTGCGTAACAACCAATATTTGAAGGGAAGTGATAAACCCAAAAATGACTACATGGGTATCTTCAAGATCTGCACTGCAAAGATCATAACTAAGTTAGTGACTGATGTATCAGATGCCGATTGGTACAACGACGACGACACCCGTAGGTTCAGTTCCCAAAAAATAGAAGGCAGCGCATATTTTCGTATGCTCCATCCATTAGAACAAGAAAAGCTTCTAGGCAACCTAGAACAGATTCGCACGTTCGATGAAAAGAGTATGGACAATTCTTCTATCCGTCGTAAACTTGAGGAAACATTGACATCGATAACGCTAGTGACAAACCGCCGCTAAACATCAGTTTTACAACAGGTACTTTTTTTTATTTTATTTTGTCATAACAAAATCAGACACATGGGTGACAAAATCATCATGGCCGGTGCGGATTGGTGTGGCTTCACCAAGAAGGCCAAGAAAGAAATCGAGGCAAAAAATCTTCAGGACAAGTTCACGGTTCTCGATTGCGACGGAGACGACAAGGACAACAAGTACTGTAAGGGTGTCACCGGTTTTCCGATGTTCAAGACGGAAGACAACGAGCTGTGCTACTCTGGATATGGTCCACTCGACAAGGTCATGACCAAGTGCAAGGTCAAAGAGGAGGAGCAAGCTCCAGCCCCCTCTTCTCTGATGACGATGAGTCAGGTCGTGGACAAAATGGGTACGTTTGAAGACAGACTTGGGCAGCTCGAGGCACAGTTTAGAGAGCGTGATGATTGAATCAGAATGTAAAGTTTGCCCTACGAATCCCCGCGAGAGACTATGGACGAATCCACAAAGGAAGTGCTTCTCACTGTGCCGTTTCATTACGTGGTCCCTTCTTTTTTTCAAGAAGGGGACCCCCATGATGTGGCGGCGGCGTTGGACGTGGCTTCGAGACTCCCTACTTTTTTGGGCGCACAGGCAGAGCGGTTGGATGTAAAGAAAAGCGTGCGATTGGCGATCGAGGAAGCCAGAACGGCGGAGCATGTTGCGGAAGTAACGCGAATCGAAGAGTCTTCTCGGGACAAGGTACACCGACTCGAACAGCTCCTCGCGGAAAAGGACGCAAAACTGCTTGATTTGACAGTTCTTCAAGAGAAGACACTCCTGAAGAAAGAAATGATCGAAAGTGCGGTTGAGGAGAAAGTCAACGCCGTGCGAGCGGAAGAAGCACTCAAGTCGAAAGAGAGTCTACAAGGCGCATTGCAGGAAGCACACGCCCACCGAATGAAGCTCGAGGCAAACGTTTGCGAAGTCATGCAGGAGCGATGTAAACTCACAGAAGAGACGTCTCAGAAGATTCAAGCGTTACAGGTGCGAATCAATGAGCTGGAAACGCCTATGGGACGAGGAAATGTGGGGGAGGTGGACGTGGCAGCCTGTCTTACAAACATGGGATTCGTGGTAGAGGACACTTCGACGGGCGACTACAAAAACGCCGGGTACCTGGACCTGCTCATCTACCCTGAGTCATCGGAGAGTCGTTATCCAAAGATAGCGATCGAGGTCAAAAATAGAAAGGAGGTGAAACGTGAGAACATCACAGCATTCGAGGAGCACGTGAAACATGGAATCGCCAACGGTCTGTTCGACTCCGCCATACTCGTCAGCATTCGAGCTCACATCAAGCGAGGGGGGGTGTCGTCGGCTCTCGATATGTACGAGGACGAAAAGAAGAGACCCATTGTCCCTGTTAGTTGGATAGGGCCCGAACGGTCCAAACAGGCGTTGCCTCTATCACAGGACCAGTTGGAGGCGCATGTCCTGCTTCACTGTTCTTTGCTGCTTCAGGTGTCGAAGCTGCGTGAAACTTTCGATAAACAGGCGGAGGCATCGACCGAAGAGGACAAGAAAAAGGTACAAGACGCCATAGATTGGATCGCTACACAGACCAACGAGCTCCTTTCCGACTTGGCCTCACAGCAAACGTTGGTGGATTCCATGAAGGCCAGCATCACCAACATGCGCGTGAGAGCCATTCACATGTTTTTAGGGATCTGCGAAGTAAACGATTCCGTTACATGGCTGACACGAGCAATTGGTGCACAGTGGATATCCGTGTTTGAGAAGGCACGCGCAAAGATAGATACACATACAGACGCGCAAATATGGAATGAGTGTAGTCACGGGAAACAAGTGGTCGAACGCACAATCGGCAAAGATGCGATGATGAAAGCTCTGAGGCATGATTCCGGAAAACGGCGCCGGGTAGAAACAAAAAAGTAGATGTACGTGTAAACATGACCACTGTGAGATATATCGTTTCCGCCCTGATTTTTTTCCACCCACTAACATGTTGTCACCGAAGATGAGAGAATGATATTGTTGTCGACAATCATGGAATCGCTTCGCCTTTGGAGAAAAAAGAATTCGTCAACATTGTATACATTAAGGTAGACACAAACATCATGAAGCGCCTTATTATGGTGCTTGCCACGAACCCCCATATGAATCCCCGTCGTGACACAAAGGATTCAATCGATACCTTTTTTTTTGACGTGTCTTTCTCGAGACACGTCATGCATACACATGCATTTCCAATCATGGTGTATGGTCTGACTTGAAAGTAGCTTCTTCCCACGCTTTCGAGCAGTACGACATTGTCACATTCGGCGCATCTCTTCTTTGTTCTGGGGTAGGTGTGGTAGTATATCTTCCTACGCAATTCCTGAGGTAGATAGGGTACCTCTCGTTGTCCATTCGTACATAACCATACAAAGTACACCTCCCCCTCCATGTGTTAACAATTAGTAAAAAAAAAGAAACGCTCATAACAACACAAACCAATGTCCGACGACAGGCACGATCACGAGGACTTTGGAATTCCCGATGACTCGACCTATGATGACAAAAGGCACGATTTCGAAGAGGAGGAGTCCGTAGTCGTACCTTCAAAAGACGAATACAGAAGTGGACACGACGACGATGGTCTCTGGACTGCGGAGAGGCGCTTGTACCAGATTTTCCCCCATGAAATGAAATACGCCGGTTCGACACGTCGGTCCAAGAAATCTACGTGTGGTAGTCGTGGTGGTGCTCTCATGATGTGAGGATAAGCGAGCCCCGTAATCCCACTACGTTTGTCACGAGAAATGACTGCGCGAGGACAGATCCTATTTGGAATCCTCGACCGCATGAGATTCGTGAGATCATCTTCTGCTGCGACGGCGACTTCTACGACTGCGACGACTTCTCCTTCTTATTTCCTGTATGGAAGAACCGGGTAGAGGGATGTCATCGAGAGGCTCTATGAATTCGGACGGCAGTCCACCGAGCATGACACCACTTGGTGTAATCTGTTTCTTTTTGGAAGGATAATACGAATTGGCTTGAACAATCGGTTGTACCGAGGACGCAAGTGGCAAATCATCATTACGAAATGGATATGGTACTGCCGTAGCCGTCGGAAAAGTTACATAAGGGGTCGCGTTTGCAATCGCATATTTTTCTGTGATCCCCTTTCGAGCGGACCCCTTCCTGGCAATTCCTTGTTTCCCCTTGTAATATTTAACTGGTCCCGGGTGAATCTTCCTTGGGGCGGAAGAGTTGGGCAACATTTTGTACGACGGGGGAATAGTTGGCGAGGATGCACGTGACGAAGAAGGAGTGCTCTTTGGTGAGCCTTTCCGTGAAACATTGGTTGCGGCACGGCAAAAGGACCTTCCTTTGGGACCACTGGCCCATCGGCACGATGGTGGATTACACTCTGTACTTTTGCGCCCTTGACACGCTGATGGCATGTGTTTACATACCCATCTTTTTTTTTACTACAACAGACGTAAAGAATGAATATCACGAAAGACAAAACTATCGACTTTCCATTGTACTACATCAAACCGGATACCAAAAAAACAGAGGCTCGAAAAATTGCATCTGAATATGCATTGGGGTGGATCACTTACCAGAAGGGAACTGGCGCCACCGGATGTATTATTTTCGACATTGACGATACGTTGATTGATGGAAAGGAGCGAGTTAGCGGCGGATTCGAGTTCATGGTGAGCATGTATGCAAAAGTTCACAAGCTCTTCCCTGTTCACATTGTTACAGCCAGGCCCAACGAAGACCATGCAAGCTGCATGGATATGTTGGCGGGCAAGGGAATATGCATCCCTCCAGATCGGTTGCACATGTTACCCTCTGAACTATGGGGAAAGGATACGTGTTATGTCGAAGAATTCAAGTGGGAGTGTCACAAAAAATGCAATAGAATACATAACGGGGTGATCGCGCGGTTCGGTGACAAATTGTGGGATGTGGCACACATACAAAGCCTCAGAACGTATCTGGGACACGTAAAAGACAAACATTGCTGCTTGTTTTTCGATCCCTATCTGAATGGAACATTGTCTGTCAAACTTCCGGGCCAGGGTTAATTCCTAGGATCCCCAATTTATGGAGGCAATCACAATCTTTCCTTTGAACTTTGTATCCAACCATGTTTCTTTTTCAGTACAAGTTTTGTCGATGATCATTCCTTCGTAAAAGTAGGAGCGTCCCCAATTGTTCCTGGGAATATTGCCGAGTTCTCGTATTACTTCTCGGACGTCGACAAACTCGCCACTTGTTCCTATTTCTTTTGGCTTCTCGTCGGTTACGTTCATGTAAAACACAACAGGTGCGCAGTGATCTTCGGACGCAGCTACGACCTTGAGTACGTCGACCTGAGCCTCGAATGTGGATGCGTACATGTTTGGTCTGTTCTGTTCAGCCTGGTTTGTCTGTGCTTAGTTTGGTCTGTTCAGCCTGGTTTGGTCTGTGCTTTGGTCTGTCCTACTGGCCTTGAGTCAACTTGGTCCATACAGGCATGTCGAATCAAGTAGTCACCGCTGGTTTCATGATGGTTGCGCAGAATCTAGGTAAGCTCGTGGACGATGAGGAGCGGTTTATATGCGAGGGTTTCAAGAATATGATTATATTTGAAGGCGACAGGACTAGACTCGTACAACTCATGGCGAAGTGGATTCGCATAAAGAGTTTGAGCGATGCACCGCTGTTCAATTACATAGAGCGTGAGGTATGGCCATATCACGCCATGACAATATTTTTCATGGAGCGGCCGTTTGAACAGGTAGTCTTGCAACAACATGGGAAACCAATCACACCCGAATACTTGAAGTTCATAGCAACTGCGCTGAACCGCGGGGCGGACACCGACCGACTCGCCACTGCACTTGTACCCTCGTTTGCGACGAGTCTGGCATCCGAGGTTCGCGCTCTGGATGTACCAATCGTCAACATCTTGTTGACATTTTCCAAGACTTGCGAACCGGATCTATTGCAAGATCGGAAACTACTCGATTCCTTGGCACAACATTTGACGGCCAAAACTGGCATCGTACACCCAGTTGTTGAGATATGTCTCACCATACTGGATACAATGATCACCGTAGACCTTAAGGAAATAGTGTACAAGCTGCATTATATTGCGACATCTTCTGCGGTCTCTCACCACTTGGATCAGCAAGAAGCTTTGATAGTCTTCAAACTGTTTTCTAACATTTCCAAGACCGACGTATGGCACGAGTACACCGCAAACATGGCTATCACCTTTGTCAAGAAGAAACTTAAGCCAGATGAATGCATTCTTTTGATTTACTCTTTGCTGGAGTCGTCTTCCGTGCTTTTTTTGGTTCTACTCTCGAAACTTGACCTGCTCGGACTCTTGCGAGAGACGCTGGATTTTGTTTGTCTATGTGGTAATGGTACACATGGACACAAAAGCTATGAAGGTATCACGTGGGTGGACGTGTACAACATTCTGAATCAAAAATGGCCTGACCTTTCTTCAGACACTGGTGCATCTCAAGATGCAGATGAAGAGACGTGTCCAATCACTCTGTGTCCTTTTGTGAAGCCGGTTGTGGCATCCGATGGTCACACATACGAGAGAACTGCTATAATGCGACACATGGCGGACAATGGAATGGTATCTCCCATGACGAAAGAGCCTATGACGTACATTCTCTACGACAATTGGTCAGCCGTTCGTACAAAGAAACAACGGCTCGTTAATTGATTTTTTTTGGTATTTATTTACACAATATGGGAGTCAGCCTCGCTCAAATCACTGGCCTTCTTCTCACAACCAAAGCTCCCATTTCCTGCATTCCACCCTCCCGATTCGGCGTTCCCGTGATACTCATATCCGGGACACAAAATGCTCGTGACTTGTTAATAGACGATTTGGACATACGCCCCGCCCATTGGCCCCCGAGCAATGAGGTACACGGGGGGACTGTCCATAGAGGGTTTGCAAGAAGAACGCGCGTACTTTTCAAACGTATACACAAATTTGTACACGATAATAATAACTTTGTGATTGCTGGCCATAGTATGGGAGGGGCATGTGGCGTATTGATGGCGTCCATGCTTCACGACACCTCCAACAATGTGGAAGCAGTGTATACGTTCGGTATGCCGCGAATGTCATCTTATGAATTTCGTAAGTATTACAAGAATAATGGATTAAATGATATTTCAAGACATTTCACGACGCCCAAAGACCCGGTAGTGTACAGAATACCATACATATACGATACAGTGGGTGACTACGAAATAGTTCCGTGTCACAACCCTGATGAATGGGTGCAACATGATATGAAGTCATACTACGCCGTCTGGAACCCGTCTCGACCTTCAACATAAGGAATGAGCAGGCGGTTGATGACACTGTGTGTGGTCAACTGAAGCTGTGTATACCTCTCAGTGGTATACGTGGTCAAAAAGTCATTCTTGAGTGAGTTGCGAAAAAAAGGTGGCATCATACGATACGCCTCGACATCTTCACCTGCAGATTCAATGTCCCACGTGTTACGTGTGAATATTATGAGGCCGTTCGTCTCCATTCTGGCGCGGTTGAGGGGGCTGTAACGACGACGAATTTTGAGAACGCATATCTCTGCTTTTTTACAGGACCTCACTCGCTCTTTGTATGTGTCGTGCATTGTAGAACAAGTGCTCGCGATGCAGCACAAATCCTTCCCCCACAGCGCTTCGCCTATGTGAAGCAACAAGTCGTTGTTTAGCTGACACAGGTTCACGCAAGGACACTGTTCCATGACTTTGGTCTCTGCCGCCAGCGTCTGCCTTTTCCACTCTGACATTGTTTGGTCGCGCCGTTGTTTGTTTAGCGCAGCTTTTCGATTGCCGTTATCACTGCCCAGCATGCAAGTGTGGCTGCAGTAGAGATTGTCCACGGATCTATCGGGTCCCAGGCTATCATGTTTCTTGTTGTTTCACAATCTTTTTTTATACGAGCGTATGAGTAAAATGATTTACAAAATGTTTCTTTCCAGTGTTTTGGGTAAACTGTCGTGGGATACAAAACCGTTCGAAACATAGGTTTGTACATCCGACTCTTGAGATTCAGGAGCTAAAACGAGACAGGGTGTGTTACTCCTTCTTCTTACCGGAATGAATACTTCAAGCTCGTGACTGTGGTTGGAGATTTGTACATCCAACTGAGTGGAGAGAGTCGTGGTTACCTTCAATAGCTTTCGAGCACCCTTGGGAGTTACGATGTACGAAAACAGGCCAGTCACAATAGGGGGACATGTTTCATCTTTCTTTTTGAACTCAAAAGGTCTCTTTTCATTCGCCAGTACGGCGTTCGTCATATGATGACCCACGAAACAAATGTCTGCGTTTTTAGGTAGGGAATCTAAAATTCTATGAACACTAGAGTGAATGTCAGGGGAAATGTCGAATACATCGTCTTCTATGACGAGACACGAACGGTTGTCTGATATGACAGTTTCCCATGCCTTCCTGTGTGAGAGAGCACATGCGACCGCACCCAGTGTCAAGTGGGGACTGAACGAATCTATGGTATCATCTACAGTCGCAATGTTGCGCTTTTCTGCGTTTGTGGCATCCCGCACGGCTCTGGCCGTAACGAACGAATCGATAGGTGGTGATGACCATTGTAGGTCTCTTCCGTCAACAGCCTCTATGCGTGTGACATTCATACCATTCCATTTCAAGTGAATCACGTTCTCCAGGCGATCCGGTCTCCTTTTCAGGTTTATGATAAGAACTTTTATCGAATCTTTAGTATCTACGATTTTATATATTGGAGGAAACGGCGACTTGGAAGAGCTGCGGAGATTCCTTTTGGTGGCCATTTGACAATACGGATTGTTTTTAAATCAGTATGTGTAGCACAGAGCGAACGCATCGGCACTTGAATGGAGTGGCCCACTGAAATCAACGATAAAATCGTGGGTATGTTATCCAACGAAGAACAACGCATGGTCCGGTCGATCTGTCGTATGACACCACGTAGTGGAGGCGCAGCAAGCAATCCATTCTTTCATGTAAACGAAGCGAAGCCCAAACAAGCCATTCACAAAATTCGAACAGTAGAGAAGCACATTCCCGAGCTCTTTGTTCCATTGTATGGATCTTACACCGCGGACACCGAATTTTCCAACGACACTGGACTCGTCTTGTTTTGTGAAGATGACATGATTGAGATGTGTCCGGGCATACTCGACGTTGGTTTCAAGTATTCCGGAATGGGTCACGTTTCAATATTCAGTTACAGTACCATAGATCGAAAGATGCTTACACATTTGGATGGGGGAGCAAACGGGTGGGACCGTGTACACAATTCAAATCTCCGCCAGACGGCTCTTAATGATTATCAGTTCGGTACCGTGAAACCCTCCTTGACAGTACAAGACTTACTGGAGTGGTGGGAAGAACATCATTCCTCGGCCGTTGGTTCGTAAGAGGGAGAAGTGGGGGAGTAGGAAGGGGAAGTGGGTGTGTATCGGGCTCCTGGGATATTGTCTATCTCGTCGTTGAGCTTGCGTTTCTGTTCTTTGAGCTGGCGCAGCTCATTCTCCAGTTTCTCGATGCGAGCTTCTACGCTGCGAAGCTCTCTGTACTTGAGATCAGCTTCTGTGGGTTCGTAGTCTTCGTCGTCATCACTGGACTCCCACTCAGGAATCTGAGCGAGCACCGCCTCCGTTCGAGCACGTTTGGATGATGACGTTGACAGAGACATGTATGGACACGAGTGAGGTCACGCTCGTTTGGTCTCTCTGCGACTAAGTTTGGTCTCTCTGGTCCTGGTCGGTTTGGTCTCTCTGGTCCTGGTCGGTTTGGTCTCTCTGCGACTAAGTTTGGTCTCTCTGGTCCTGGTCGGTTTGGTCTCTCTGGTCCTGGTCGGTTTGGTCTCTC
>MDTB01023400.1_pt1 | contig 16289 bp, 19 predicted proteins | sample 811161 | NCBI WGS metagenome assembly MDTB01 (sample SAMN05326650, study PRJNA326480) | marine metagenome | isolation source: seawater | place: Mediterranean Sea | collected 2009 | reverse complement strand
TTATGCATTAATTTTTTTTTTGTTAATAAAATTTATAATATTAGGTTAAATATAGTAATGATTTTAAAAGTACACTCAATAATTTTAAAAAGAAACAACCAATTACTATTTAAAAATTTTAGTTTAAATTTACAAAATTCTCAAATAATAATTTTAAGAGGAGAAAATGGTGTTGGAAAATCAAGCCTTTTACTTTCCATAATTGGTTTGATAGATTTAGAATCTGGATATATTTCGATAGATGGTATTCATTCAAATAAGATAAATGCCAATAAATCAGAATTATTTTTCTTTTTAGGACATGACAATTGTTTAAAAGAAAACTTAACCGTTTTAGAAAACTTAAAAATTTGGACCAGTTTGATTAATTTAAGATTAAAAGATAAAGATATTATAAAAAAACTTCATTATTTTAATATTAATAATTTTTTTGATTATCCGATAAAAAATCTTTCTGAAGGTCAAAAAAGAAGAGTAGCTCTGAGTAAATTATTATTTGTAAACTCAAACCTTTGGGTTTTAGATGAGCCTACAAATGGATTGGACACCAACTCAGAAACATTATTTGAGAAACTTTTAGAGACTCATCAAAACAAAGGTGGAGCCGTAATTCTTTCCTCTCACAACAATTTTAAATTACGTAATCACAAGGTTGTTAAAATCAACAAAATAAAATCAGAAAAAACAAGTGAAATTGTTGATTGGAACGACCTATGAAAAAAATATTTCTTCTTTTAAAAAGAGAGCTCTTTGTAAACTTTAGAAATCTTGATAATTTGTATATAAATATTTTTTTCTTTATTCTCAGTATTTTTATTTTCATATTATCTTTTGGATATGACAATTTATTTTCTAAAGAATATGGTCACGCAGTAATATGGTCTGTTGTTTTATTTACAATTATTCTAAGCTCAGAACAATTTTTTATTGAGGACTTTTGGGATGGAAGTATCAGAGAACTTCAAATAATTGGGTTTTCTTCTCACTCAATAATTTTAGTAAAATTATTAGTAATGTGGATATTATTGATTTTACCCATTCTTTTTATTACCCCCATTATGTCGTTATTGCTAGGTATTGAACCCTCAGAAATAAAAACGCTCCTCATTTCAATTGCTCTAGGTAGCCCAAGTTTATTATTAATTTCAATAATCGGCATTATAATTACTGTGCAATCTAAAAAAAATAAACTACTCCTAGTAACTTTGATTTTGCCTTTTTACATACCAATCTTGATATTTGGAGTTGGTTCAGTTGAGTTGGAAAGAAAATTAATTAGTCCTACGAGCAATTTTTTTATTTTAATTGGAATTTTTTTAATTACATTACCTAATACATTAATTGCGGGAAATTTCGCATTTAGGGAGATTAACAAATAATGATATTTAACTTGTCAAATCCATCAAGATTCCAGAAAATTTCAGATATAATGTATCCTTGGGTCTCGTCAGGAAGTGCCATTTTTTTTATTATTGGAATTGTCTTTGCGTTTTTTTTGTCTCCTCCAGATTACCTTCAGGGTGAAACGGTTAGAATAATGTATATTCACGTTCCTAGTGCTTGGCTATCTCTTCAGATTTATGTAATCATGGCGATTTGCAGTTTTATTTCATTAGTTTATAAACATACTTTAGCTGATATTATCTCAAGATCTTGTGCTCCAATAGGTGCTTCTTTTACAGTAATAACATTAATTACTGGATCGATATGGGGTAAACCGACTTGGGGAACGTGGTGGGTTTGGGACGCGAGATTAACATCAGAGTTAATTCTATTTTTTATTTACATTGCGCATTCGATTATTTCCAATGCATATGACGATATTTCAAAAGGTGATAAAAATGCGGCCATTTTAACTCTGGTTGGTATTGTAAATCTTCCAATAATTAAATGGTCTGTTGATTGGTGGAACACACTTCATCAACCAGCAAGTATATCAAAATTCAGTTCACCCTCAATTGACTCTATTATGTTAACTCCATTACTATTAATGTCTGTTTGTTTTTTGTTGCTCTTCATATCTATTTTATTGGTTAGAATAAGAGGTGAAATTTTGATAAGAAAAATTGAAGTTTTAAAATCGTCATTGAATTGAATATGAATTATTTTTTACAATTTCTAGATACAAAAGAATATTTACCGTATGTACTAAGTTCATATTGTGTTGCAATTTTAATTCTTGCTATTTTAATTTTTAATTCTTATTTGAGAAATAAAAAATTAATTAAACAATTTTTAAATCTGAAAAATAAATGAAAAGAAAATATAAAAGATTCTATTTTGTATTACTTTTACTTTCTTCATTCCTTCTGGGATGTTTTTTTTTATTTTTTAATTTAAAAGATAGCTTAGTTTATTTTTATTCACCCACTGAAATTATAGAAAAAGAATTGAAAGATAGAAGGTTAAGCCGTTTGGGTGGAATGGTAAAAAAAGGAAGTATTAAAAGAACAATTAAGCTGGTCGACCAAAAGAAAATTGAAGAAATTGAGTTTATAGTTACTGATTTCAATCATTCAATTAAAGTAAATTACATAGGAATACTCCCTGATTTATTTAAAGAAGAACAAGGTGTTGTTGTTGAAGGGTTCTTGCAAAATAAAAAAGTTTTTAATGCAAGAAAGGTTTTAGCCAAACATGATGAAAATTATATTCCTCCAGAGATGGATTTTTTAAAAAATAAAAAGAGCGATTTATGATAGCAGAATTAGGCCTAGTTCTTTTAATAATTACGATTATGCTCAGCAGTGTGCTTTTTTTTATTCCATTTCTTAAATTTCGAAGTACAAACTTGATATTTGATAATCACACTATTTCCAAAGTTTGCAATCTAATGTTTGGTTCAATCTTTGTTTCTTTTTTATGTTTGACTTATTCTTTTATAATTTCCGATTTTTCTTTAAAGGTTGTTAGCGAAAACTCCAATAGTCAATTACCACTAATATACAAAATTACTGGTGTTTGGGGTAATCATGAAGGTTCAATTCTTCTTTGGTTACTGGTTATGGTTTTTTTTGGTTTCCTTTTCTCAAGAAGTAATATCAAAGATTTTTCTTTAAAAAAAAAAATAATATGTATCCAAGGAGGCTTGTGTTTTTTAATTGGACTTTTTATTTTTTTTACTTCAAGCCCATTTGAAAGAATTTTGCCTCCTGAGATCGAAGGAAAAGATTTAAATCCATTGTTACAGGATCCAGGTTTAGCGATTCATCCACCACTTTTATACTTGGGATATGTTGGGTTTTCTATAGTTTACTCAATTGCGGTTGGCGGGTTACTTAACAAAAAAATTGATAAAGATTTTATTATGTTATTGAAACCATGGGTATATGTATCATGGATTTTTCTAACATTCGGTATAGGACTTGGAAGTTGGTGGGCTTACTATGAATTAGGATGGGGTGGTTTCTGGTTTTGGGATCCCGTTGAAAATGCTTCATTGCTTCCATGGCTTACTGGTACCGCACTTTTACATTCAATAATTGTATCAGAAAAAAAGGGAACACTTATTGCTTGGACATTACTACTATCTATAATAACTTTTTCATTAAGTCTTATTGGGACTTTTTTAGTCAGGTCTGGAGTATTAGTTTCAGTTCATGCTTTTGCTAATGATCCAAGTAGAGGTATTTTTATCTTGGGATTATTGATATTTGTTATTGGTTTTGGCTTGGTATGTTTTATTAAAAACTATAAATATTTTATTAAACAAACAGATTTTATTTCTCCTTTATCCAGAGAAGGAGCCATATCATTAAACAATATTTTTATGCTTACCATAGCTGGAACCGTTTTCTTTGGTACGATTTATCCTTTAATTGCAGACGCAATTTTTAATAAAAAAATTTCAGTTGGTGCGCCATTTTTTAATGCTGTAATTATTCCTTTTACAATACCTTTAGTTTTAGGAATGATGTTAGGACCCTTTTTGAAATGGGGAAAAGATGATATATTTAAAATATCACATAGATTAAAGTATCTTTTTGTATCAATTTTTATAATGTCAATTATATTTTGGTATATTGAAAGTAAAAGTCCCGTCTTGGCGATAATTTTTGTGACACTATCAATTTGGTTGTTTATGAGTTCTATTTTCGAGATTATAGAGCAATTTAAAATTAAAAAAAAAGTAAACAAAAATTGGTGGAGAATACCTACTAAAATCTATGCACAAACTTTTTCACATATTGGATTTTCTTTACTAATAATTGGAGCAACAGGAACCTCTATATTAAAAAAAGAGTCAATTCAATTCCAGAATATAGGTGATCAGGTAAAAATAGATAAATACTTAGTAAGATTCAATGGTGTTGAACATAAAAATAAGCAAAACTACAAAACAGACTTTGCTTCTTTTGAAGTCTTTGTTGGAAATAAACTTATAACCATTCTAAATCCTGAAAAAAGATTTTATAATTCAGGTAATCAAGTTACAACTGAAGCTGCAATATATTCAAATTTCCTTGGGGATTTATATATAGCCATTGGAGACCAAAATAAAACAGAGACAAAATCATGGACAACAAGAATTTGGTTTAATCCTTACACGATTTGGATTTGGATAGGAATTTTGATGATGGGATTGGGTGCAATGATTTCCTTAATTTTTAAAAAAAAGTGATAATGAGAAATTCAATATTATTTATTTTGCTACTTTTTGTCTTTCTTCTTTTTTTTATAAGTCTTTCAAAAGATCCTAGTCATATTCCTTCAAACTTAATTAATCAAAAAATACCAGAGTTTAATGTAGCTAAGGTCCCTGAATTAAATAAAATCTCAACTGAAGATTTAAATAATAACAATATTAAGATTGTAAATTTTTTTGCCTCATGGTGCCCACCATGTAAAATTGAGCATCCCCAACTTGTGAAATTATCGAAAATGGAAAATGTGAAAGTCTTTGGTATAAATAAAAAAGATAGTCTTGAAGATCTAAAAAAATTTTTAGATAAACTTGGCAACCCTTTTTTTGCCATAGGTTCTGATCCATCTGGAAGAGCCAGTATTGATTGGGGCGTTTATGGACTTCCTGAAACATTCATAATAGATAAAAATGCTGTAATACGTTATAAACATGTTGGACCAATTATGGAAAGAGATCTTCTAGAAATTCGTAATATAGTAAAAAAATTATCAAATGAGTAAAACTTTTTTTTTTATAATTTTAAATTTAAATTTTTTAACATTTAATGTTAACAGTATTGAGCCTAACGAAATTTTATTAAATAAGGAACTCGAACAAAGAGCCAGAGAAATAAGTAAAAAATTAAGATGTTTAGTTTGTCAAAATGAAGATATCGATAATTCCAATGCGGATATTGCAAAAGATTTACGATTATTATTGCGAGAAAAACTTACCGACGGTGAAACTGACAAAGAAATAATTGACTTCATACATAGCAAGTACGGAGATTATATATTATATAGTCCACCTATAAAAACTTATACACTCATATTGTGGTTAGCTCCATTTATTTTTCTTTTATTTTTTTCAATGCTATTTTTTAAAAAGAAATGAATTTTTTTTTTTTTTAATAACAATAATCTTAATTTGTTTTTTTTTTTCTGGGTACTTATTTAACCCCATAAAACAATTAAAAAGATTCTCTCTCTTTTTTTTTCTTCTATCAATCTTTTCTTTATTTGTTTATTTTACAAAAGGAAAATTATCAATTTTTAATTATGATAGAATTCTTAAGGAAGATTTATTAACTTCCGAAACGGTAGATCCTAAAAAATTAATAATTTTTTTAGAAAGAAACTTAGATTATAATTCAGATAAGCTAGATGATTTTTTAATTTTGGCAAGATCTTACGTTTTTAATGGATATATTCAAAAGGCTAATTCCTTGTATTTGAAATGCTTAGAGATTTTTCCAAATAATGAGGAATTAATGCTTGAAGTTGCAATTTTTAAAAGACAAAACAATGAAGATAAATTTGCTATTAGTCTATTTGAGAGAGTCTATGAATTAAACCCACAAAATATAAATAATATTTCAAATTATTTAGAATCAATACTTCAAATTGAAGGAAAAAGCGCAGTAATTGAAAAAATTAAACAATTTGAAAAAGACGGGCACTTAGAAAAAAAATTCATTAATAAAGTTTTAGAAGAATTAAAAAAAAATTAGCCTAATTCTAAAAATTCAGTTTTAGAAAATTTCACTATTAACTTTTTAATCTTTTCATTAATGACAAATAGTTTTCTATTGAGACTTTTTACAGGTAATATCTTATATATTAAATTAGTAATAAAGATGCTTTCAGCCTGCTCTATATCATTTTTTTTTATTTTACATTCAACTATTTCAGAGAAAAAATTAATTTTTTTTTTTTTCGACTATTACATCTCTTATAATACCCTTTATTCCAACATCATTAATATTGGGAGTATGTAATATATTGTTTTTTAAAAAAAATATATTTGTTTTGGTTCCTTCAATTATTTCTCCCAAGTTGTTACAAACAATTCCTTCAAAGAATAAATTCTCATCAAATTCTGAGGCAGCCAAAACTGAGTCTAATCTGTTAAGATTCTTTGTTCCACCTAAGAAATGATTGGATGACATCCTTTTTTTACAATATGTAAGATTTACACCTTCATTGTAAAAATTTTCATCAATTCTCACATCTGGATACACAAGTAAAATTATTGAAGGTTCAAGTTTTGGAACTAATCGATAACCTCTACCTCCAGAGCCACGTGTTATGATTATTTTTAAAATACCTGATTTTCTACCACTTTCACATGCTTTTTTTAGAATTTTCTTTTTATAATCATAAAGTTTTTTTAAAGAAAAACTAATTAAAATTTTTTGACATCCAAATTTTAGCCTTTTAACATGTCTTTTCCAAAATTCTACTTTTCCTTGACCTTTATTATCAATCGACCACTTCATTGTCTCAAAAAAACCATCACCATAATTAAGACCTCTATCATATACTGAAATCTCGCTGATAAATTCACCATTTACTAAAGATATATTTTTCATTGAAAATAAATTTCCTTAAGAGCCTTTAACATGCCGTTTGCTTTTGCTTCTGTTTCTTGAGTCTCTTTCTCAGGTATAGAGTCTGCCACAATTCCACCGCCTGCTCGCAAAGAAAGGTTTTCTCCTTCTCTGATCATTGTTCTGATCAATATATTTATATCTAAATCACCATAATTATTTATATAACCTAGTGAACCCGTATATGGCCCTCTTCCTACCTTCTCCAACTCTCCTAAAATTTCTATACACCTTATTTTTGGACAACCTGTGATAGTTCCACCTGGAAAAACAGCCGAAATTATCTGTCCTGGTTTTACATGTTTTTTTATCTTTCCAGAAACATTCGACACAATGTGGTGAACATGTGAGTATGACTCAATTACCATCATTTCATCAACCTTAACTGAACCAAATTCACAAACTCTTGACAAATCATTTCTTTCAAGATCGACTAACATCAAATGCTCTGCTCTTTCTTTTTCTGAACTAATAAGTTCTCTGCATAACTCTACGTCTAACATACCTGTAGAACCTCTGGGTCTAGTGCCAGCTATAGGCCTCGTCTCTATTTTTCTATTTTTAAGACTAACTAGCCTTTCAGGTGAAGAACTAATGATTGTACTTTTTCCAATTTTGATTATTCCAGAAAAAGGTGAGGGATTTGTAACTCTTAATCGACTGTAAAGAAGCTCATCAGAAATTTTTTTTTTAACTTTAAATTCCCAAAGCCTTGAAAGGTTTGCCTGAAATATCTCTCCTTGAAATATATAATCAATACATTTTTTTACATATTTCTGGTGTTTTGTCTTAGAGTCTTTATTGATAATTCTGATACTATTTTTAAGTAACTTCAAAGTTCTTTTTTTATTGGCTAATTTCTTAAAATCCTTATAAATGATTTCTATTTCTTCTTTTGAGTCTTCAGAAATCAAATAAAGATTTTTCTCTTTTTTATCATGAATAACAGCTGTTTTTACTCTAGCAAGTATGGCTGTTGGTAAGTTATAGGGTGACTCGGGAATTTTTATTTTTTTCTCAATTTCCATTACCAATTCATATCCTAAATAAAGAAACCACCCTCCCAAAAATGGCAAAAAAGTACCGTCGTCTAATAAAAATTTGTCCTGTTTTATTTTTTCTTTTTTTACGTAAAAATCTAGTTTTTTTAGGAAATCAATTTCATCTCTCATTCTTTTTTTTTCTAATTTAATTTTTGGTTCGTAAAATAATATAGAGTAACGAGTTCTTTCATTTCCTGTTGCTGAACTTTCTAATAAAAATGGATATTTATTGTTGTCAAACTCATAAAAATTTAAAATATCAAAATAATTACTTTTTAGTTCAATTTTTCTCAAAAAAAAGTTTTTTCCTGATTTATCAACAAAATTCATATTAGTATTCATATCTTGAAATTAAATGATAATATACCATAAATATATCGGGAGGAGATTTATGTATCATACTATAGTTATAGGTGGTGGCTGTTTAGGTGCTGCGACAGCTATTTCTTTACAACATAAACTAAATAAAAAGAAAAAAAAAGAAAAAGTTTGTTTGATTGATAAATCGGTTCTTTGTGCTGCTGAATCTTCAAGACATTCAGGGATAGTAAGAGCTGCAAATGCAGATCAAGATGCCTCAATAATGGCTAAGGAAAGTATAGATTTATGGAAAAACCTTGAGACAATTTGGGGAGTAAACATCAGTTTAGAAGAATTTGGAGCAATATGGATTGCAAAAAAAAGCAATGATGAAAAAAAAACCGCTTGGCATACTTTGTCTGAAAGAATGAAATCTATAGACCTTGAATTTACTGAAATCGGATACAATTCAGCAGCCGAAAAATGCAGTACATCACTAATTACCAGTAAAGAAGAGTTATACTTTTATGAGCCAGACGCTCTCCAAATTGATCCTAGCATTCTGAGGTCAACAATATATGAGGCTCTAGATTATAACAATGTCGAAGTTTTAGAAAAAACTGAAGTTGAAAGCTTACTATACAATGGCGATAAATTTACTGGGTGTATCACTAGTTCTGGAAAAGTTGAAGGAAAAAATATTGTTAACGCAGTTGGAGCTTGGAGTCCTCTTTTATTTCAAAAAGTCGGTCTTAAAATTCCAATTACAATTGAGCCTGTATCGGTAGTCAATTGGATGGAAAGCCCGAAACAAATCAAACATGAATACCCAATTATAGCTGATTACACTAATCTTTGTTATTTTCGTTCCTGGAGGGGAAATAAACTTCACGCCCACCAACCACGAAAAAGATCTGTTTATGAAATAGCAAAGAGTTTTTTAAATGATTTGTGCGCTGTCAATGGAGGAGAATATCTCAATGAACCTATGAATCAATCTTTGGCTTATAGTCAAATAAAAAACTATGAAGATATCGCAAGAAAAAGATTTTCTAACATTGACAAAACAGTTTATTCTTCAGGATACAGATCCTTTTTCGATATAACCCCCGATTTAAGATTTATTTTAGGAAGAGATACCAAATTTTCAAATCTATTTCATGTTCTCGGTTCTGGTCAAGCAATGAAATACTCCCCGGTCCTTGGTGAGGCACTAGCAGAAGACATATTGGGTGAAGAAGAAATGTTAAATAAGTTTGATTATAAAAAATTTTCAATTAGTAGATTCGATGACGATTATATGGACCAATTCTGGAATCTGGTTAATGGTGAAAATAACACATTGAATAGACAAGGAAAAAATTCGCTATAATTGAAAACATTCTAAAAAACTTAATTATTTTTCTTCATTAGAAAAAGAAGTGACTACATTTAAATTACGCCAAAAATCTTCACTTTTTACATTAATGTCATTTAATCTTATCAATAAACTTCTTAAAATTGCTCTGATTACTGGATCCGCGTTTTTAATTTTTTCCTGTATTGTTTTTTCACTTATAGGTAATAAAATACAGTTTGTAGATGCTTCGGCTGTAACAGATCTTGATTCTTCTAAAGATGGACCTCTTTCTCCGAATATTTCACCTTCTCCAATTTGACCTAAAAGCAATCCACCTGAACTATATATGTTTACTTTTCCAGACTTTACGTAATAAGCAAAAAAAGCTTTTTCACCTTTAGAATATATTTTGGTACCTTTTGAAAAAGTTAATTGTTTTAAGGGCTGTTTAATATTATTTACCATTAATTATTTTAATTTCTAATTTAATTGTTAATCAAAACTTTCCTAAATTTTTTTTTATTCTCTAAAAATCTATTAGAGTATTTTAAATTGTTGCCAATTAAAGATTCAAAAATTGAACTTTTCTCTCCAAAATTATATGCATAACATTTTTGAAATTTCAATTGTATTTTTTTGTGATTTGAATATTTCGATATAAAGTTATACAAATAATTTGTTACATTATTGTGAATTTTAGTAGGATAAAAGATCTTATCAAGCACCAGTATAGCGGGTATATTTGATGTTCCAAAATTCTTCATCAGACCATAAAATATGTCAGAAACAATAGAATTCCAATTGAAACTATGTTTTGAGTTGATAAGATTGAACAATTTTGGAGAAAATTTTTTAAAATCATCTAAAAAAATTTCAAATTCTTTTTGTGAAACTTTTTCCTTAATACCTATTTTTTTTCTATCTATACAAAATGATCTAAAAAATCCTTTTAATGTTTTAGAATTAATTGCTTTCACAATTAAATAACTGAGTTGATTTAAATTTTTTATAAAGAATGTTTTCTTTTTAAGAAAAGTTAATTCTGTTTCTATGTCATTCAAATGAATTTCAGATTTAAAAGACAAAAGCGTAGAGAAGATTGACATTAAGTCAACATAACTTGTTTCCTCGTCATTAATAAGCATGTGGCTTGAAAGTTTATTAAATGAAAAGGGATCAATTTTACTCCACCAACTTCCCCCAAAAACACCTCCATCTCTCCAAGTTTCTTTGAAAACTATCTTATTGATGCAACAAAAATGAGAAATTGGCACCTTAGCATTGTCCCCTCTAATAAAAAAAGGTTTTTCAACACATGCTATGTCAAAAAATGTTTTAGATAAATTATAATTATAATTTATTAATACCTCCCGAGCCTCGTGAGTGAAAAAATCATCTTTATATTCTACCAAATTATTTTTTTTATCTAATAAAAAAATGGTCTCTCTTGTTTTTATATTTAAAAAATCACTAAAGTTTAAGTTTATCTTTTTAAACTCATTAATTAAATCTTTCGATGCCCTAATTCTTGACAATCTGCTGACTTTTTTTTTAACATCAAAAAAGCCAGGATAAAAATCGATTAACCCCTCTTTTTTTAAAAGTCTAATTGCAAGAATTAAATGGGAGGATATTTTATTGGGATTATATCTTGACTTTGCTCTGTAACCTCTTTTAGACATTGAAACAGCAAGAAATTGTTCTTCTGACTCATTCCAACAGCTGTATAATTCTGTTACTAAAAACAAAATATGTTTTTGTGAAATATCGTTCTTTTTAAATAATAATTTTTTAAAAAAAAATCTAAATTTTGATACATCAATCTTTTTTTGAAAGTCAAGCGGTCGGCAAAAATTAAAATCTGATTGAATATTTTCTTTTTTCATAATAAAAAAAATAAATTAACTTTTTTTAACATGCCAATATTCTTATTCTTAGCATATCAAATTTTTAAACTTTATAGCTATTGTATAATAATTTATGTTTTAATAAACATTTTAATTTCATTTAATATAATTAATACTAACAATAAGTTTATTGATGTTGTGCTGGATTTTTTATATAGAATAGTTGAACCTGCATTAAAATATATAAGAAAATTTATTCCAATTTTTGGTTCCATTGATATTTCACCAGTGATACTCTTAATTCTTGTGAACACAGTTTTATATGCTATAGAAAGATATGGATTTTAGTATGGATGACTCAAAAGTTATTGATGGTAAAAAGATTGCATCTGAGATTAGATTAGCGGTTAAAGAACTTGGCCAGTCTTTTATAAAAAAAACTTCTATCACACCAGGATTAGCTGTTGTATTAGTTGGAGAGAATCCGGCAAGTAATGTTTACGTCAGAAATAAAATCAAGCAAACTAAAGAAGTAGGATTTGTTTCAATAGAACATCGCTTACCAGAAGATGTTTCTGAAGAAAAATTACTTGATTTAATTGAAACTCTTAATAAGAAAACTAGTGTTAATGGCATACTTGTCCAGCTCCCCCTTCCAAAACATATAAATGCAGATAAAGTACTTGATAAAATTTTTTCTAGTAAAGACGTTGATGGTTTTCATGCTAAAAATGTAGGTAAACTTTGGAGTGGGCTCGATTCTCTTGTTCCATGCACTCCACTAGGTTGCAGCATAATAATCAAAAGAATTTTTAATGACCTTTCTGGTAAAAAAGCAGTAATAATAGGAAGATCAAATATAGTTGGAAAACCTATGGCAGCATTATTACTTAAACTTAATGCTACTGTGACTTTTGTTCATTCAAGGACACAAGATATTGAAGCAATTTGTAAGACCGCAGATGTATTAGTTGCTGCTGTTGGTGTTCCTAAAATGGTAAAAGCATCATGGGTTAAAGAAAAAAGTGTAGTAATTGATGTTGGAATTAACAGAATTGAAGAGAATGGGAAAAAAAAATTAGTTGGAGATGTTGATTATCATGAGGTTATAAAAGTTGCCTCGTTAATTACACCTGTTCCAGGCGGAATAGGACCAATGACAATTGCTTGTTTACTTTTAAATACATTACGGGCTGCACACACTCAAAATAATTTACCGGAACCAGATTTAACCTCTTTGTTTAATTAATTTTAGTCTCAATGCGTGTAATTTTATAAACCCTGATGCATCACTCTGATCATAAACATTGTCTTCTTCAAAAGTAGCAATTTTATCTGAATATAAGCTAAATTTAGACTCTCTTGCCAAAGTAATTACATTTCCCTTATATAGTTTTAAAAAAACCCTTCCTGATACAAATTCCTGACTTTTGTCGATCAAACTTTGTAACATTTTTCTTTCTGGAGAAAACCAAAAACCATTATATATCAATTCTGTATACCTCGGCATTAATTCATCTTTTAAATGAGCTGAACCTTTATCTAAGGTTATACTTTCAATTGCTCTTCTGGCTTCTAACAAAATTGTTCCTCCAGGAGTTTCATAAACCCCTCTGGATTTCATCCCAATAAATCTATTTTCAACTATGTCAATTCTCCCAATTCCATTTTCTCCTCCCAATTTATTTAATTTTTTTAATAATGCTCCAGGCGACATCTTTTTATTATCTATTGACACTGGATCACCATTTTCAAATTCAACTGAAATTTCTATTGGATTATCTGCGGCTTTCTCTGGTGAAAGTGTTTTAGTGTACATTTCTTCATCAGCTCTATGAAGAGGATCCTCTAATATTTTTCCTTCATATGAAGTATGCAATAAATTTGAATCCATTGAATATGGGGGAGAATTAAGTTTGTCCTTTGGAATATCAATATTATGTTTGTGTGCATATTCCAATAGTGCATTCCTTGAATTTAAATCCCATTCTCTCCAAGGAGCAATTACATTTATTTTGGGATTATTGGCATAATAACCCAATTCAAATCTGATTTGATCATTGCCTTTTCCAGTAGCTCCGTGAGAAACATTTTCTGCTCCAACCAAGTTTGCTATTTCAATTTGTCTTTTTGCAATAAGAGGTCTTGCAATGGCTGTTCCCATTAAATATGAACCTTCATACAATGCATTAGCTCGAAACATTGGAAAAATATATTCTTTAACAAAAACTTCAGTTAAATCTTCAATAAAAATATCTCTTACACCAAAGATTTCAGCTTTTTTTCGAGCCTCTTCCACCTCAACGCCTTGACCTATATCTGCTGTAAAAGTTACAACTTCAAAATCATACTTCTCTTGTAACCATTTAAGTATTATCGATGTATCTAATCCTCCTGAAAATGCCAAGACAATTTTTTCTTTTTTATTACTCATTGCACCTAATTAAATTATTTCTTCTGACAAGCTTCATTTATTTTTTGGTAGGCCTTACTAAATCCCAGTAATGAATAAGTATCATTAGTAATCGTCCCCCTTGAAGATGTTCCAATAACTTTCATTCGAATGGAGGTTTTCATCGCATTAATTATTTTGATATCGTCCCTTACACTAAAACTCCAAGCTCTAGAACCAGACGTAAATAATTGAAGTTTTAAATCTCCAATTTGAATATCAGGATTACTACCTTGTTTGTAATTATAACCAGCAACTATACTAAATTCATCCCATTTATCCTGGCCAGGAAGATGAGTTACAATAGCAAAAATATCTCCTCTTTTTTTGTAATTTCCCTCATGCTTTTTTGGTTTTGAAATTGCCATACAGGCTTTATTTTTGGCTTCCCCCTCTGAATATGCAGTCCAGTCCTTGAAAGTGGCTAATTCTTTTGAAATGTTAGGTAAAGGAAAAACAAAGAAGATAAAGAAAAAAAAAGTGTTACATAATATATATATACATTTATTTATATTTTTTATATCCATGATTTTAATTACACACTTAAATCAACAATTGCAAGTACAGAAATACTGAATTTTTATTTATGACAAAAACAAATAACAACTTGGCAATTTTTCTTATGATATCGTCCTGTTTCTTCTTTTCAATACTAGGAGGAATAATTAAATTTTTAAGCGAATTCATTCATCCTTTTGAACAAGCTTTTTTTAGGAATTTTTTCAGTATCTTCATTATAGGATTTTTTTTATTAAAGTTTGGGGAGAACCCATTCAAATCTAAGAAAAAAAAATTGCTTTTTGTCAGAAGTATTTTTGGAGTGATAACAATGTTATTACTATTCTGGTCATACGCATTAATACCACTATCTCAAGCAATGGCAATTAGTTTTACTACTCCTTTATTTATTTTTATAGGAGGTATTTTCATCATGAAAGAGAGTGTTTCAAGAAGTAATATTGTCGCTTTGATATTAGGTTTCATTTTTACTCTCATAATAATAAAACCTGAAACAAATGTTGATTTCGGAACATTGATAGCAATTCTAGCTGCGATGACTCATGCTGTAACTGGCTTAATCGTTAAAGGTTTAACAAAAAGTGAAACAGTACTTTCAATTATGTTTTTTATGGTTATTTTTATGACACCGTTGAGCTCTTTACCACTCTTCTACCAATGGGAATTTCCAAAAAATAATTTCGTTTGGGCTTTATTGTTTTTATTGGCGGTCGTAGGAACCCTTGGCAATTATTGCTGGACAAAAGCTCTGAGTTTATCCGAGTTAACAAACGTAATGCCATTTGATTTTTCAAAATTAATTTTCGCAACCTTAATTGGTTATTTTTTTTTTAAAGAGGATTTGGACGTTACAACAATGATTTGTGGAATAGGAATAATTTTATGTAATATTCAAATTTCTAAAATTCAGAAGAAGTGAAAGCCATAAATAAAATTAAACCTGAATATAATCAAATCTTTAGCTCTTTCTTTTTTGCTATCTTAGGATTTCAAATAAAATTATTGATATTAGAGGTAAAGCCTGAAACCATTGTTTTTTATAGATCTTTGCTAGGTACTTTCGTTACAGGAATATTCATAGTATTTAGTGGAAATAGTTACAGTAAATTATTTAAACCTCATAATTTCTTACTACTTTTTCTTAGATCAATATTTGGTGTTAGTGCGATGTATTTTGGATTTTCTGCTTTACAATTTATTCCTTTGGCACAAGCTACAACAATTTCCTTTACTAAAGTATTTTTTGTTGGAATATTTGCTACAATTTTCCTTAAAGAAAAATTAGAATTAAAAACTATTCTGTTTTCATTCTTCGGCTTTTCTGGAATCTATTTTATTATCGCCCCAAGTACATTTGATAATTTTAACGGAACTATTTTATCTCTTTTATCGTCGGTATTTGTTGCTCTAGGAATTATTTCTTCAAATATTTTAATAAGAAAAAATAGTTCTTCTATAATAGTTTTTTATAATTCTATTTTATCAACAATTATTTGTTACATAATTTTCTATGATCATATTTCAAATATAGACTTAAATAAGTTTTTAAAGCTTTTATTGCTAACTCTAACAGCAATTTTTGGTCAGCTATTTAATATCGAAAGTTACAAGGGGAATGAGTCAAATAGAATTGTTTTATTTAGTTACACAAGGATTATATTTTCATTCTTTCTTGGATATTTTTTTCTAAACGAAGAAATCTATTTAGAGACTATGATTGGTATTTTTATAATTATCTTATCAACAATGGCTACAATAAAAAAGAAAAGCTAGGGA
>MDTB01227311.1_pt1 | contig 16294 bp, 16 predicted proteins | sample 811161 | NCBI WGS metagenome assembly MDTB01 (sample SAMN05326650, study PRJNA326480) | marine metagenome | isolation source: seawater | place: Mediterranean Sea | collected 2009 | reverse complement strand
TTCTTTATCTGTGTAATGATCAATTTTTGTTTTTTTCATTTATGATAATTAGCTATACAAATGGAGCAAATTTAAGACTAATATGATTTATGAACCTTATTAAGTCAACAGGTACATTTAGTTTTTTTACAATAATTAGCAGACTCTTAGGCTATTTAAGAGATATATTAATTGCAATCTTTCTAGGAACTGGTCCTTTAGCAGACGTTTTTTTTGTAGCTTTTAGAATTCCAAATACTTTTAGAAGACTTTTTTCAGAAGGAACTTTTAATGCTGCATTTGTACCTAGTTATGCTTCTGAAATTGCTAAGGGTAAAGAGCAGTCAGAAAAATTTGCAAATGATATTTTTAATTTATTAATTCTTGGATTGCTTTTTTTCACTCTTATCATTGAGATGTTAATGCCTTTATTTATTTATTTAATAGCCCCAGGTTTTGACGGAGAAAGTAAAAAAATGGAACTAGCAATAATTTTAACAAGAATTACTTTTCCTTTTTTATTTTTTATAAGTTTATCATCCTTTTTTTCAGCAATTTTAAATTCTCATAATAGATTTGCAGTAGCATCAGCTGCACCAATTATTTTAAATATACTTTTAATAGGTGTTTTATTTTTTGGAAAGGTTTTAGATGATGAATTAGTTTATTACTTATCTTATGCTGTAACTATTTCTGGGATTATTCAATTTATATTTTTATATTTTTTTGTAAAAAAATTTTATTCTCCATCTTTTACATTTAAAATTTCAATTAATGATAAAGTAAGAAATTTTTTTAAAAAATTATTACCAAGTATATTTTCTTCAGGTGTTACTCAGATTAATATTTTAGTAGGGACAATTATTGCTTCTTTTCAGGCTAGCGCTGTTTCTTACCTTTATTATGCTGATAGAATTTACCAGATAAATTTAGCAATAGCAGGTGTAGCAATTGGTACAGTAATTTTACCACAGCTTTCAAGATATATTAGTGAAAAAGATAATGATAAAATATTAATTATACAAAATAAAGCTTTAGAGCTAAGTCTGTTTTTAAGTATTCCAGCTACTATTGCTTTACTCATTGCTTCCGAAGAAATAATTTCAGCTCTATTTGGTTATGGTTCATTTGATGAAATAGGCGTTAAAAATTCTGCGAAAGCTTTATTTTATTTTAGTATAGGACTTCCAGCATTTTCATTGATAAAAGTTTTTTCCAGTTTTTTCTTTGCAAGAAATAACACAAAATTACCATTTTACATTTCTTCTATAGCAATTTTATTAAATATTGGAATTAGCGTTTATTATTTTAACAGTTTAGGTTTTATAATTATTCCAATTGCAACTACAATATCTTCTTGGTTCAATTGTGTTTTACTTTTTATTTTTTTAAAGAAAGAAAATTTTTTTGAATTTAATTTAGTATTTTTTAATCGATTTTTAAGAATATCAATATCAGCAATTTTAATGGGGTTATTCTTTAATTATCTAATAATTTTTTTTCAAGATAATTTAACTCATGATCAAGATTTTAAATCTATTTATGTAGTTGGAATAGTATTATTAGGACTAATTTTCTATTTGTTAATTGCAATTTTGATCAAAGCTTTCAAAATAAGTGATATTAATTTAAAGTATTAATAAATGTATAAAAAAATTTTTTCTGGTGTACAGCCTTCTGGTAATCTTCATTTAGGGAACTATTTAGGAGCTATAAAAAATTTTGTTACTTTACAAAATGAACCAAAAACTGATTGTGTATTCTGCGTTGTAGACTTACATGCTATCACAGTTAAACACGATCCTGCTAAATTAAAAAATAATATAAGGGAAACTACGGCAACATTTATTGCTTGTGGAATTGATCCAAAAAAAAGTATTATTTTTAATCAATCTTCAGTTTCAGCTCACTCTGAAGGAGCATGGATTTTAAGTTGTGTATCAAGAATGGGTTGGTTAAATCGAATGACTCAATTTAAAGAAAAAGCTGGTAAAGATAAAGAGAAAGCAAGTATAGGACTATATTCATATCCCATTTTAATGGCAGCTGATATTTTACTTTATGATGCAACCCATGTTCCTGTAGGAAATGATCAGAAACAACACTTAGAACTATGTCGAGATATTGCACAAAAATTTAATAACGATTTTAAAGCTCCAGATTTTCTCAAAGTCCCTGAGCCATTGATACAAAAACAATTTTCAAGGATAATGAGTCTCAAAGACGGACAAAAAAAAATGAGTAAATCTGATCCTTCAGATTTAAGTAGAATTAATTTAACTGATGATAAAGATGAAATCATAAACAAAATTAAAAAAGCAAAAACTGATCCACTCAAAATGCCAGAAACAGAAGATACTTTAGAAAAAAGACCTGAAGTTGAAAATTTATTGGGAATTTATTCAAGTTTGTTAAATCAAGATTTAGATAAATCAAAAAAAGAATTTAAAGGGAAAAATTTTTCAGAATTTAAAGACATATTATCAGATTTGCTAATTGAAAAAATTCTTCCAATTTCAAAAGAAATTAAGAGACTATTAAACGATAAAAAGCATTTAGATAATATTTTATTGGAAGGATCTGTAAAAGCAGAAACAATTTCCTCCGAAAAAATTGCAAAAATTAAAGAATTAATGGGATTTTAGTAAAATATTAATTTGTTTAAATTTTGGAAATTATCATTATATAAGATTATATGTACATCCAAACCGAAATAACACCAAATCCAAATTCTATTAAATTTATTCCAGGGAAAACTGTGTCTAGTTCTGGATCTTTTGAAATTACAAATAAAAAAGAAATCAATAATGAATTAGTAAGAAATATTCTTTCGGTTAATGGTGTCAAAGGAATTTTTTTAGGAGCTGACTTTCTTTCAGTAAATAAAGAGGACAAAACAAATTGGGAAGATATAAAGCATATAATTATTTCATTTATAAATGATTATTATTCAACAGGAAAAGAGTTTGTAGTTAGTGGAGATATTAAGAATATTAATAATGACGATACTAATTTGATTGATATAGAAAAACAGATAATTAAAATCTTAGATACTAAAATAAGACCAGCAGTTGCAAGAGATGGTGGAGATATAAAATTTCAAGAATTTAAAGATGGCATAGTTAAAGTTCAGTTACAAGGTAGCTGTTCAGGATGTCCAAGTTCAAAAATGACTTTAAAACAAGGTGTACAAAATCTATTGTGTCATTACATACCTGAGGTAAAAGAGGTTGAGGCGATTTAAAAGAATATTATATGAATAAAAAAACATTAGATATTGAATACATAAAAAAAATCTTGTTAAAAAAAGGTTTAACTATAAAAAAAAATAAAAAAAATATTACAGATAGTAATTTTAAAAGTTTATATTTAACTGCATTAAGTAGTATTTTTGTAATTATATTTTTTTATACAATTCCTATATTTTTAGAATTTAAAGAAAATAGAAATATTGCTAAGCAAGAAATTACAAATACATCAAAGACTAATTTTGAGAGAGTATTAAATGGAGAAAGTTTAGAAAAAACATCTGACGTTGATGAAGGTCTAAATATTAAAAATTTATTTGAAGATATATTTAAATTTGATGATTTACCAAGCGATACAGTTAGATTAAGTGCTGCAACCATAGAACAATTATTTAAGGACACAAACTATAACTTAAAGAATGTTAGAGAAACTAAGTTAGTTAAGCCTATAGTGCTCTCACTTTTACCCGAAGAAATGAAAAAAATTGAAAGTACAAAAAAAAGAAAAAGTTTATTTATTAAAATAATATTACCGCTAGTTCTTGAAGAAAATACAAGAATTAGATTAGATAGAAAAAAGTTATTCAGTATTTTGAATAAAAATAAAAATTCTGATATTGAAAAAAAATGGTTAAATCAAAAATTTAAAGAATACGGAGTTCTTAATAAAGATTTATCTACATTAAAAGTAAGAATGGATATTGTTCCAGCTTCTTTAGCGATTGCACAAGCAGCAAAAGAAACAGGATGGGGTACTTCCCGTTTTGCAATAGAGGGAAATGCTTTATTTGGACAATGGACTTGGACTAATGAAGGTATTAAGCCAGCAGGGGCAGACAATGACGATACACACAAAGTTATGAAGTTTAAAATCTTAAAATCTTCGGTTAGAGCCTATCAAAAAAATTTAAATACTCATTCGAGTTACAGAGAATTTAGAATGGCTAGAGCAGAATTAAGAGATAACAATGTTGATTTGGATAGTTTAATTCTTGCTAATTATTTAGATAAGTATGCTGAAACTGGTAAGGAGTATGTTAAGATTTTAAAAAAAATAATTGATCAAAATAACTTAAGAGATTTTGATGATGCAAAATTACAACCCTCAAGCATTAAATTAAAAAGTATTATCTAATTTATCTTAACTGAAAATTGAGTACCAAACCATCTCCAGGTCCCATTATCATTTAAAGAACAATTAATTCTTCCCCTTCGAAACAAAAATTTATCTCTAAATTTTATTTTTAAAATATTTTGCTTAATTGTAATATTTGATTTTTCCCACTTATTTCCTTCATCAGAAAAACAATTTATATTATTGATATTTTTTTGTTCTTTAAAAAATTCAACTGAGAAGTTAGGTGGGTTTGTTGAACTATCTATATATTTTTCTTCTGGAATTAAATTTTTGTATTGTAATGGAAATAAATTTACCAAAAACTTGAATCTTTTCAAATCACCATATTTTTCATTTATAGGGAAACGAGCTAATTCATATTTGTCTTTATTTACATCTATAACTCCCGAATGTTGTCCAAATGCAAAATCGAATTTTTCACTTATATATTTTTTTTGAGCTAAACTATATTCTCCAAATGGATATGAAAAATAAATTGGATTATACCCTAATTCTTCTTTAAATATTTCAATTGATAAATCTATGTCCTATTTAAATTTATCTAAGGTAAAATTTATCATGTATTCGTGGGAATGTGAATGATTACCAATATAAGCAAATTTTTCCTTTTCAATTTCTCTGATCTGTTCCCATGTCATATATCCATTTTTCCCCACAGGTTCTGTTGAAACAAATAATATGAATGGTGTTTTATTTTTTTTTAGGTAGGGCCATGCATTCTTATAAAAAGAGCTGAATGCGTCATCTATTGTAAGTAATATTTTTTTTTCATTTTTTGGTTTAGAAAATTCATCTTTAAAGTTTAATGGATTGTAAAAATTTAAACCTTTACTATTTATTATTTCAATTTGTTTTTTAAAAATATCTATCTTAACATTTGTACTAGGATATTTATTTTCGTTAAATCTATGATACATTAATGCAAGGGTTCCCATATCATTATGGTATTGTTTAATATTGTTTTCTGCCGTAGAACTAGATGATAAAACAATTAATATAATGAAAAATTTAATTATTGATGCAGCTTCAAAAAAAATTGTATTAACTCTCATAACTAATATTGATATATATATCTGTACTCACAAAAATAGTAAAAGTAATTTTGAGAAATTAATTGTTCTGATTAATAATTTTCTAGATAATAATAAAACTTCCATTAATGATATAGATATTATCTATGTAAATCGTGGGCCAGGCAGTTTTGCCGGAATTAGAAACTCACTTTCTATTGTAAAAGGTTTGTTTTTAACAAAAAAAATTGACTATTATTGTTTTAGTTTTAAAGATTTTGGTAATTTTAAGGAATTTAAATATAAGGATGTACCAAATTTATGCAATAAATTTAAAGTTAAAAAAAATTTGATTAAACCACTTTATTTGAGTTAGAATAGACTATGGCAGATTCTATTGAGAAAAAATGTTTAGCGAAGGGAGTTAAGCTTACTGATCAAAGAAAAATTATCGCTAAGGTAATGTCAGATTCAAAGAAAATTTATGGTAAGTCAGATCATCCTGACGTCGATGAACTTTATAATAGAGCTAATAAAATTGATTCTAAAATTAGTATTGCAACTGTATATAGAACTGTAAAACTTTTTGAGGAAGCAGGTATTATTGCAAAACATGATTTTAAGGGAGGAAAAGCACGGTACGAACAACTTAGTGAAAGTCATCACGATCATTTAATAGATATAAAATCAGGTGAGATTATAGAATTCGTAGACGACGAAATAGAAAAACTTCAAAAAAAAGTGGCTGAGAAATATGGATATGAATTAGTTGATCATAAACTAGAGTTATACGGTATTAAAAAAATCTAAAATAATGGATAAAAAAGTTTTTATTAAAACATTTGGGTGTCAAATGAATGTTTATGACTCAAATCGTATATTTGAGACAGTTAATAAGATTGGATACAACAAGACAGAAAAATATGAAGAGGCAGATTGTTATATATTAAATACTTGCCACATAAGAGATAAAGCTAAAGAAAAAGTATATCACGAAGTTGGAAGATTAAAAAAATCTTTTAAATTTAAAAAAAAGCCCTTAGTCGTAGTAACAGGATGTGTAGCTCAAGCAGAGAATAAAGAAATGTTAAGTAGAGAACCTTATATAGATATTGTAATAGGACCTCAATCTTATCATAAAATAAATGAAGTTATAAAAAGTTATGCTTATCAAAAAAAAAAAGAGGAAATTACAGACTTTGATACAATAGAAAAATTTAATTACTTAAGTAAGATTAAAAATAATAATAGTAATATTTCTTCATTTTTAACAATACAAGAGGGTTGCGATAAATTTTGTAGCTTTTGTGTTGTACCTTATACGAGGGGACCAGAGTACTCAAGACCCTTTGAACAAATAATAAAAGAAGCAAAAGAATTAATTGAAAATGGTACGAAGGAAATAATTCTTTTAGGACAGAATGTTAATGCATATTATTATTTAGATAAAAAAAGAATTTTTAGACTATCAGATATAATTATGGAATTAGAAAAACTTTCTGATCTAAAAAGAATTCGATACACAACCTCACATCCAAAAGACATGACAGAAGATCTAATAAACTGTTATAAAAATAGTAAAAAATTAATGACTCTTGTTCATTTACCAGTTCAAACAGGATCAAATAATATTTTAAAATTAATGAATAGAAAACATAAAATTGAAGATTATTTTTTAATTTATAAAAAATTAAAAAAGATTAACAAAAATATAAAGTTTTCAAGTGATTTTATTGTTGGCTACCCAGGTGAAACTGATCAAGATTTTAATGACACTTTAAATCTAATAAATAATATTGAATTTATAAATTCATATTCTTTTATATTCAGTTCTAGACCTGGGACTAAAGCAACAAACTTGAAATTAATAGATGAAAAAGTTACAGGAGAAAGATTGAAAATTATTCAAAATAAACTCTTTGAGAGTCAAATTAAAAGAAATAAATCCTTAGAAGGTAAAGAAATTGAAGTTTTAGTTGAAAATCAAATGAAAGATCAATTTAAATTATTTGGAAGAACTAAATGTATGACTTCTGTTATATTTGAAGGTGACAAAAAAAATATTGGAAATATTGTAAAAGTAAAAATAAATGGCAGTAACCAAAATAGTTTATTTGGAAAAATTAAATTAAATCAAGATAAAAAAGTGGCGTAAAATTGAGCAATTCAACATCTAAAAAATTTGATTTAAATTTAAAATTTGTATATTCAGAAAATAATTCTTTAAGTGTTATTTTTCACGATAATAATTTACTTATGGGTGTAGTTGGTGAATTTAATGAAAATTTGAAAGAATTAGAAAAATTATCTGGTGTAAATCTTTATTCGAGAGGAAATTCAATAATTATAAAATCGAACCCAAAAAAAAATGAACTTTTAAAGAACTCTATTTATTTCCTAGCAACACAATTTATAAATAATGGAAGTATTGAAAAAAAAGATATAATTTCATCTTTAGATAAATTTATGATTAATGAAAAAGTAAAAAAAACAAATCAAAACATTTCAGATATAATCAAAACTCCAAAACGGTCTGTAATTCCAAGATCAGAGAAACAAAAAAAATATGTTAGAGCTTTAAGAGAAAGCGATATAATAATTTCTGCTGGTCCAGCTGGAACTGGAAAAACTTTTTTAGCAGTTGCAGTAGCTCTTACAATGCTTTTAGAAAAAAAGATCGAAAGAATTATTCTTTCTAGACCTGCAGTTGAAGCTGGTGAAAGGTTAGGATTTTTACCAGGAGATATGAAAGAAAAAGTAGATCCATATTTGAGACCGTTATACGATTCATTATATGATCTTTTTGACTTTGAAAAAATCCAAAGAATGATTGAAATAGGAGATATAGAGATAGCACCATTAGCATTTATGCGAGGACGAACTTTAAAAAATTGTTTCGCAATTTTAGATGAAGCACAAAATGCAACAGATACTCAAATAAAAATGTTTTTAACTCGTATTGGAGAAAATTCTAAAATAGTTATAAATGGTGATCCATCTCAAATTGATCTTCCTAATAAAATTTTTTCTGGTTTAAATAGATCAAAGAAATTATTGGGTCATTTAGAAGAAATTTCAGTAGTTGATTTTGGTCATTCTGATGTAGTTAGACATCCGTTAGTTTCAAAAATTGTAAAGGCTTATTCAGAAAAAGACAATGATTAGTATAAATACTATTTCAGATAATAAACTCTGGAATAAAAAGATTATAAAATCTAATAATTTTTTTAATAAATTGATTAAAATTTTTCCTAAGCGTTATCAATTCAAAAAAAAAAAAGTTAATTTATCAGTTTTACTCTCTAATAATAAAAATATGAAAAAATTGAATAAAAAATTTAGAAATAAAAATAAATCTACCGATGTTTTATCTTTTCCTTTTGAAAAGAGACCTTTTTTAAAAAAAGAAATTTATTTAGGAGATATTATTATAAGTTATGAGTTTATGAATAGACCTAAGTTTTTGACAAACATTCAATTTAAAGAAAAGCTTATCAAAACTTTTATTCATGGTTTTCTTCATTTAATGAATTATGATCATATTAAAATGAAAGATTTTCAAAAAATGCATAAAGAAGAAAATAAAATTTATAATTTAATTAATAAAAATTTTGAAAAACTTGTATAAAAATTTTTATTTTAAAATAATTTATCTTTTTATTTTAGGAGTTTTTAGCTCTTTTAGTCTACCTCCATATAATTTTTTTTTAATAAATTTTTTTACTATAAGTTTATTTTTTATATTTTTAATTAAAGAAAAAGAAAATTTTAAAAAAAAATCTATTTATTTTGTTTTTGGCTGGATATTTGGATTTGGCTATTTTTTATCTAGCTTATATTGGATTTCCTACGCATTAACTTTTGATGAAGTTTTTAAATTTTTAATACCTATTGGATTAATTTTGATTCCATCTTTTTTAGGTATTTTTTATGGTTTGAGTTCTTACTTTTTTTCATTTTTTTTAAAAAAAGATAATATATCTTTATTATTAATTTTTTCTTCAATTTTTGGATGTATAGAATTTATCAGAGGTAATATCTTAACCGGTTTTCCTTGGAATTTATTTGTATTTTCATTTTCTAAAAATACTGAATTTTTACAAATTTTGTCATTTACAGGTACTTACGGTTTAAATTTAATTTGTATATCATTTTTTTTAATACCAGCGATCTTTATTTTAAGAAAATCTAGAAAAGAAATTTTCTTTTGTTTATTTTTAATTTTATTATCAAGTTTTTTTTTCATTTACGGGAATCAAAAATTAAATGATAAAAATATTATCATTAAAAAAGATAATGATTTTACTATAAAATTAGTATCACCAAAAATAGATATAGAAATGTTTTATGATAATAACTCTGAAGTTAAGATCATAAAAAATTTAATAAACTTAAGTGAACCCAATCCAGATATATCAACTATTTTTATTTGGCCTGAGGGGGCTTTATCTCCATTAAACTTAAAAGACATTAAACTATATAAGAGATTATTTCAGAAAAATTTTAGTGAAAAACATCTAATTGTTTTAGGTATAAATGATTTTATTTTTTCTGATAAAAATATTAAACATTATAATTCTTTGGCTGTAGTTGATAGAGATTTAAAAATAAAAGCAATATATTATAAAAATAACTTGGTTCCTTTCGGTGAATTTCTTCCTTTCGAAAAATATCTTAGTAATCTGGGCTTAAAAACTATTTCTTATGGTTATGAGTCATATTCAAGTGGAAAAAAAAGAAATATAATTAAATTACAAAACGAAAATTTTAATTTAAATTTTTTACCGTTGATATGTTATGAAATAATATATTCAGGTAAACTTTCAAAAAGAAAAAATTTTGAAATCATAATTAATATTTCTGAAGATGGATGGTTTGGTAATTCTATAGGACCCTATCAACATTTTACTCATTCAATTTTTAGAGCAATTGAAGAAGGAAAAGATATAATTAGAGTTTCTAATAACGGGATTACTGCCCATATTGGCAATAATGGACTTATTATAAGTGAGCTAAAGTCAACTCAGAGTGGTGTTATAGAAATAGTTAATTTTAATGAGGAAAAACAAACATTTTTTTCACAAAATGGTAACAAGATATTCTTTTATTTATTGATAATTTATATTAGTTTGTTTTTTTTTATTAACAAAAAAGGGAGCAAATGAAAAAAGATTATTTATTCACAAGTGAGTCAGTTTCAGAGGGACACCCAGATAAGGTATGCGATAGAATTTCAGATATGGTCGTTGATACATATTTAGGCAAAGAACCACAGGCAAGAGTAGCATGTGAAACATTAACAACCACAAACAAAGTTGTTTTAGCAGGTGAAACTAGAGGCCCTGAAATAAAGAAAGATGAATTAATTTCAAAAGTAAGAGACTGTATAAAAGATATTGGTTATGACCAATCAGGCTTTACTTGGAAAGATGCTACAAAGATAGATCTTCATTTACATTCTCAATCGGCTGATATTGCGATGGGTGTAGACTCAGCAGGAAATAAAGATGAAGGAGCTGGAGATCAAGGTATTATGTTTGGTTATGCTTGTAATGAAACAGATGTTTTAATGCCAGCGCCAATTCATTATTCTCATAAAATTTTAAGACTTATGGCGGAAGATAGAAAATCTGGAAAATTAAAAAACATTGAACCAGATTCAAAAAGTCAAATTACAATTGAGTATAAAGATGGAAAACCTTCATCAGTGAAATCAGTTGTTATATCGACTCAGCACTCAGCTGATGTTAATCAAGCTCAAGTCAGAGAATTAGTTAAACCTTATATTGAAAAGTCTATACCAAAAAATTTAATAAATGGTTTAGATGATACAGAAATTTATGTTAATCCAACCGGTAATTTTGTTATAGGTGGACCAGATGGAGATAGTGGATTAACAGGTAGAAAAATTATTGTAGATACTTACGGGGGCGCAGCACCACATGGTGGTGGAGCTTTTTCAGGAAAAGATCCAACAAAAGTAGATAGATCAGCTGCATATGCCTCAAGATATTTGGCAAAAAATATTGTTGCTTCAAAAATTGCTGATAAATGTTTAATACAATTAGCTTATGCAATTGGTGTTTCTAAACCACTTTCAATATATGTAGACCTATTCGATAATGATGAAGAAAAAAATAGGCACGTAGAAAAATTAATCAGTGAAAACTTTGATTTAAGTCCGAGAGGCATAAGAGAGATGCTTGGTTTAAATAAAGCAATTTATGAAAAAACCGCTGCTTATGGACACTTCGGTAGAGATCCAGAATCTGATGGCTCTTTTTCATGGGAAAAAACTGATAAAAGCAGTATTTTTACTAAGTAATGAGTTGAAAATAAGAAAAAAATAAATATATTCACCATACATTATTGAAATTTCAAAATGGGCCTAGGCCCATTTTTTTTTGGAAAAGATGAAATATGTTAAACAAAAGAGCAGATAAACTTGAATTATTAAGAATAGCTGAAGCAGTAGCTTTGGAAAAATCTATTGACAGAGAATTGATAATAAATTCTATGGAAAATGGTATAGCAAAAGCAGCTAAATCTAAATTTGGTCAAGACAATGAAATAAAAGTTTTAATCAATAGAGAAAATGGGGACATTGGAATATTTAGAAAGCTAATAATTGTTGAGAAACCAGAAAATATTAATACAGAAATTAGTCTTGAAGATGCAATAATTTTAAATGAAGAAAATAAATCTAAAAAAATTGGAGATGAGGTTTTACAAACATTACCAGCATTTGATTTTGGAAGGATTGCTGCTCAAACTGCTAAACAGGTAATCAATTTTAATGTCAGAGAAGCAGAAAGAGAAAGACAATTTAATGATTTTATTGGTAAAAAAGATACTATCCTAAGTGGTATTGTAAAGCGTTTAGAATTTGGAAATGTTATTGTAGATTTAGGAAAAACTGAAGCAATAATTCAAAAAAATGAAATGATACCTAGAGAAAATATTAAAGCTGGAGATCGTATTAAAGCATATTGTTATGATGTTAGGAGAGAAACTAGAGGTCAACAAATATTTTTATCTAGGGCTCATCATAAATTTATGGAAAAACTTTTTATTCAAGAAGTTCCTGAAATTTATGATAATTTAATTGAAATTAAATCATCTGCACGTGATCCAGGAAGTAGAGCAAAAATTTGTGTAAAAGCTATAGATACTTCCTTGGATCCAGTTGGTGCATGCGTTGGTATGAGAGGATCTAGAGTTCAAGCAGTGGTGAACGAATTACAAGGCGAAAAAATTGATATAGTTAATTGGTCTGAAGATCCTGCAATTGTAGTTTCAAATGCCTTATCACCTGCAGAAGTTCAAAGAGTTAATGTTGATAAAGATTCAAAAAAATTAGATGTTATTTTAACTGAAGAAAATCTAAGTAAAGCTATCGGTAGAAGAGGACAAAATGTTAGATTAGCAACAAAATTAATGAATTATGAGATAAACATAATGACAGATCAAGAGGATTCAGAAAGAAGACAATTAGAATTTAAAGAAAAGACTGAAAATTTTGTAAAAAACTTGGAGTTAGATGAAACTCTTGGGCAATTACTTGTAGCAGAAGGTTTTTCATCAATAGATGAAATTAAAGATACAAATCCTGAAACACTAGTTAAAATTGAAGGTATAGAAGACGAAACAGCAAAAGCATTAATAGAGAGAGCAAAAGAATTTTATCAAAAAGATCAAGAAGAAATTTCCAGCAAAATAAAGGATTTAGGACTTGAAAATGAATTGATTAATCATAAGGGATTAACACCTGGTATGTTAGTTACTTTAGGAGAACAAAAAATTCTAAAGTTATCGGATTTTGCAGATCTTGCGTCTGATGAATTAACTGGTGGTTATGATATTATAAAAGGAGAAAGAATTAAAATTAAAGGATATTTGGAGGATTTCGCTCTAACAAAGAGTGAGGCTGATGAGCTAATAATGAGTGCAAGAAATATAATTTATAAAGATTGAGTGATGAAATATGGAAAACAAAAAAACAAAATTAACACTTTCAGGAATAGCAAAAAAATCTATAGAGAATATAGAATTAGCCAAAACGCAAAGTAGAAATTCAGTTGTAATTCAAAAAAAAAATCAAAGATTTCCTGGAAAAGGTGCTTTCAAAAGTAGGCCAAATAATTTTAACAACAAAAATCAAGAAAAAACATATACTCCATCAAAACCTAATCCATTTAGCAAGGCAACTGCACCTATTACTAATGATTTTGAAAAACGTAAACTTGCAGAGCAAAGAGCAACAAGAAGAATTAAAGGTGAATTACCTACAAAAGATTTAAAAGGGAAAGCAGGTTCTAAAAAAAGAGAATTGAAGCTTACAGTTTCAAGGGCTTTAAGTGATGAAATAGAAACTAAATCTAGAAGCTTAGCATCATTAAAGAGAGCTAAGCAAAAAGAAAATAGAGACTTAAAAAAAAATGACTCCCAAGAAAATTTTAAACCAATCAAAAGAGATGTTGATATTCCAGAGTCCATAACAGTTAGAGATTTAGCAAATAGAATGGCTGAACAATCAAGTAGTTTGATAAAACATCTTTTAGGTATGGGAGTGACCGTTACTATTAATCAAAATCTTGCAGCTGATACAGCTGAATATTTAGTTCAAGAATTTGGACATAATCCAATTAGAGAGACTAAAGCTGAAGAGATAGTTAAAAGAATAAAAGAGTCTAGATCGGAAAATTTAAAAAATAGACCCCCCATAGTTACTGTTATGGGACATGTTGATCATGGTAAGACATCTGTTTTAGATGTTTTAAGAAGTGCAAATGTAGTATCCTCAGAATTTGGTGGTATTACACAACATATAGGTGCGTATCAAATAGAACATGAGAATAAAAAAATAACTTTTATTGATACACCAGGTCATGCTGCATTTACTGAAATGAGAGCACGAGGTTCGAAATTAACTGATATTGTGGTCTTAGTCGTGGCAGCTGATGATGGAGTGAAACCACAAACCATCGAATCTATTAAGCACGCAAAAGCTGCAAAAGTACCTATTGTTGTTGCAATAAATAAATGTGACTTACCTGAGGCTGATCCACAAAAGATTAAGAACCAATTATTAGAACACGAATTAATTGCTGAAGAATTATCAGGTGATACATTAATGGTTGAAATTTCAACTAAAACAAAAAAAAATTTAAATAAATTAATAGAGTCGATAATTTTGCAAGCTGAGATTTTAGATTTAAAGACTGATTTTGATTCAAAAGCTACTGGAATAGTTTTAGAATCAAAAATAGATATAGGAAGAGGACCAGTTGCTAATGTGATTATAATTTCTGGAAATTTAAAAAAAGGGGATTATTTTGTTAGTGGGTTGCAATGGGGTAAGGCTAGAGCTTTAATAAATGATAAAGGTCAAAATATTAATGAAGCAATGCCTTCTTCTCCAATAGAAATACTTGGTATTAATGGTGCTGCAAAAGCAGGAGATGATTTTTTAGTTTTAGATAATGAAAAAGAAGCTAAATCTTTAGCTGAGGTAAGGGCTCAAGAAGTTAAAGATAATAAAAACCCACTAACATTTGCAACACAAGAATCAGCTTTTAAAGATAAAATTTCAGAAGAGCTTAATATAGTTATTAAATCTGATGTACATGGTTCTTCAGAGGCAATTAAAAATGCCATTTCTAAAATAAAGCATGATGAAGTTAAACCTAATATCATTTTATCTGATATTGGTATGATTACTGAGACAGATGTATCTTTAGCAAAAGCATCAAATGCAGTTTTAATTGCATTTAACGTAAAACCTACAAAAGAAGCAAAACAACTTGCTGAAAAAGAAAAAATTATAATATCTTCCTATAATATAATTTATGAGGTTTTAGATTTTATCAAAAAAAGAATGTCTGGACTATTATCACCAGATATTACTGAACAAATATTGGGATCTGCAGAAATATTGGAAATATTTAAAGTCTCTAGTGCTGGAAAAGTAGCAGGATCAAAAGTAACAGAAGGGGAAGTTTTAAGTACTGCTAATGCAAGATTAATCAGAGATGGAGCCATTATTTATACTGGTAAAATATCGAGTATTTTTAGGGAAAAAAATCAAGTTAAACAAGTTGCTGCAGGACAAGAATGTGGAATTACATTAAAAGATTTTAATGATTACCAAAAAAAAGACATAATAGAAGCATTTAACTCTACTTCGACAGAGAGGATGATATAATGTCAAATAAATTAGGCAAACCAGTAACTCAAAGACAGTTACGAGTTGGAGAAATGATTAAACAATCACTGGGTATGATTTTTGTAAGAAATGAAGCTAAACTTCCAGATTTAGATACAAATAATATTACAGTAACCGAAGTAAGAATGAGTCAAGATCTTAAAGTAGCTAAAGCATACGTTTTGCCTCTAGGAGGTAAAGATGCAGATAAAAAAATTGAAAGATTAAAAGAATATTCTTTTTTAGTTAGAAAGGTATTATCTAAAAAAATTATAATGAAGTTTTTACCAAAAATTCTTTTTGCTAAAGATGATTCATTTGAATATGCAGAGAAGATTGAAAATTTAATAAAACAAACAAATAAATAAATAGGAAAAAAAATGGTAAAAAAAACAAAAGAATTAGCACTGCATGAAAAAGATACTGGATCTTCAGAAGTCCAAGTAGCATTGTTAACAGATAAAATTGAACTTCTTTCAAAGCACATAAAAAAATTTAAAAAGGATAAACATTCTTCAGTGGGCTTATTAAAAGCAGTCAATAGAAGAAAAAAATTGTTAGATTATTTAAAAAGAAACAAAAATGATTCTTACAAAAATGTATTAACAAAATTAAATTTAAGGAAATAAATGTTTAAAGTATATAAGAAGGAAATTGAAGTAGCAGGAAAAAAGATAAGTTTAGAAACAGGTAAAGTAGCAAGACAAGCAGATGG
>MDTB01185495.1_pt1 | contig 16294 bp, 11 predicted proteins | sample 811161 | NCBI WGS metagenome assembly MDTB01 (sample SAMN05326650, study PRJNA326480) | marine metagenome | isolation source: seawater | place: Mediterranean Sea | collected 2009 | reverse complement strand
TATAATGTGTGGAATTTCAGGATATATTAATACCAATAAGCAACCTGTTTCAAAAGATATTTTAAAAAGAATGGCTGATGCAATAAAGCACCGTGGTCCAGATGGAGAGGGGTTTTGGATGAATGATAATGTTGGTATTGCACACAGAAGGTTATCAGTGATAGATTTGTCAGACGCCGGAAACCAGCCCATGATCTCTAAAGATGGAAGATTCATTCTTACGTATAATGGAGAAATATACAATTATAAGGAACTTAGAAAACAATTAATTTCAAAAGGATATATTTTTTTTTCTAAATCTGATAGCGAAGTAGTTTTAAATTCTCTTATTGAATGGGGACAAAATGCAATAATAAAATTTAATGGTATGTTTGCTTTTGCACTTTGGGATAATAAGAAAAGAGAATTTCTTATTGCTAGAGACAGATACGGTATTAAACCATTATATTATTCTTTTCAAAATAAAACATTCTCTTTTGCATCAGAGCAAAAATCTATAATTGCTCAAAAAAGTTTTGAAAAAAAAATAGAGCATCAAGCTTTTATGGAATATTTCACATTTCAAAATATTTTTACTAACAAAACTTTTTTTAAAGATATTTATTTATTACAACCAGGATACTTTGGAGTTTTTAAAGAAAAAAACGAGACACTAGTGTTTACTAAATATTGGGATTATCTATTTAAGAGTAATAAAAGTTTAAAAAAAAGGGATTATCAAGAACAGCTTAATTTCTTTTTTAAACAAGCTGTAGAAAGACAGCTTATATCAGACGTTGAAGTGGGGTCCTATTTAAGTGGTGGAATTGATAGCGGATCTATTGCTGCAATTGCAACAACTAAATTTCCAAGTCTAAAAACATTTACTTGTGGCTTTGATTTGTCATCAGTCTCAGGATTGGAGCTTGGCTTTGATGAAAGAAAAAAAGCAGAAGAAATTTCAAGCTTTTTGAAAACAGAACAATACGAAATGATACTAAAATCAGGTGACATGGAAAAATGTCTTAAGAGATTAACGTGGCATATTGAAGAACCTAGAGTTGGCCAAAGTTATCCCAATTATTATATAGCTCAGTTAGCTAGTAAATTTGTAAAAGTTGTTTTGTCAGGAAGTGGAGGGGATGAATTATTTGCTGGCTATCCTTGGAGATATTATAAATCCTCTAATAGCCAAGATTTTGAAGAATTTATAGATAGCTATTATTTATATTGGCAAAGATTAATAGACAATAAAGATATAAAAAATCTTCTTAAACCGATATGGAATGACGTCAAAGATGTGTGGACTAGAGATATATTTAGAAATGTTTTTTTTGATCACGAAATAGCCTTAGACACATCCACTGATTATATCAACCATTCATTATATTTTGAGGCAAAAACTTTTTTACACGGGTTACTTTTAATTGAAGATAAAATTTCAATGTCATTTGGTCTGGAAAATAGAGTCCCTTTTTTAGATAATGACCTAGTAGATTTTGCTATGAGTTGCCCTTTAAATTTAAAATTAAAAAACTTAGAAAATAATTTAAGAATTGATGAAAATTTTTTTGGAAATAAAGAAAAGAAATATTTCCAAAAAACTAATGATGGGAAACAAATTTTAAGAGAAGCCTTATCCAAATATTTGCCAGATGGCATCACTAGTGCTCAAAAACAAGGCTTTTCATCACCAGATGCAACTTGGTTTAAAGGTCAAAGTATTGGTTGGGTGAAAGGGAAATTATTCAATAAAAATGCTAAAATTTATGAATTTTTAGATTACAACACATCGATAAGTCTTTTAAATGACCACATAACTGGAAAAAAAAATAGAAGGCTTTTTATTTGGTCACTACTCAATTTGGATGAATATTTGAATCAATATGTATAGTAATTTAAGATAGTTCAAATAAATATGTTAAAATTAACAAATCCGTGTATTCATAATTAAAGTTAAAGATATTTATATGAGAAAAAATTTTAATTTTATAAGTTGAGATAATAGAATTATTTTAAACTTCATTAGATGATGAAAAAAAAGTATTTAAGAGTTGTATTCGTAGGTTGCACATCTTTTTCAAAAAAAATATTAGATGTAGCTTTAAGTATTAAAAATACTCAGATTGTTGGGGCTGTCACCTCAACCAAAACTTTTGATATTTCTTATTCTGAAAAACCTGTAAAAAACTACAAGCATTATGATTTGAAAAATTATTTAAAGAAAAACGATATTCCGTTTGAAATCATGCGTAGTAAAGTTAAAAACAACTCTTTACTTCAAAAGTTCAAAGTTTGGAAACCTGATATATTTTTAGTTGCTGGTTGGTATTATATGATTCCTAGTAAATGGAGAACTGTTGCACCATTCTATGGCCTCCATGCTTCTTTATTACCAAATTACGCTGGTGGAGCTCCTTTGGTATGGGCGCTTTTAAATAATGAACATAAAACAGGGATTACTTTATTTAAATTACAAGATGGCGTTGATGACGGTCCAATTGTAGGTCAAGAGGAAGTCATAATTGATAATAGTGAAACCATTAAAACTCTTTACAAAAAAATTGAAAATAAAGGTGAAATTTTAGTAAAAAGATATTTACCAAAATTTTTTTATAATTCAATTGAATTAATTGAACAAGATAAGTCAAAAAGAAAAGTTTACCCACAACGAAGTCCCAAAGATGGAAAAATCTCTTGGGAAAACAATAGTTCTAACATTGAAAGATTTATTAGAGCACAAACAAAACCCTATCCCGGTGCTTATACAATGTTTAAAGGAAAACCTTTAATAATTTGGAAAGCAGAAATTAATAATAATAGATATAATTCAAAATGTGGACAATTAAGTTTTAATGGAGAAAATTATATTATTGGTTGCAAACTAGGCTCTATAACTTTAATAAAAATTAATTATAATGGAAAAGATTACACTAAATGTGAATTAAAGTTTGTTTTTAACTTTAAAAGTTATAACTTTTAATATGCTAAACTATGATAAATATAGAATTCAATATAGAGAAACTTTTTGATGTCTTATAATCGGTATTTAAATAAAAATATTAATAAAACCAATATCCAAATATGTTCTAGATGTATATACGATGAAAGAGTGCCAGGTATATCATTTAATAACGATTTTATTTGTAATTACTGCATACAAGTTGAAAGCTTAAAAAACAATTTTGGAACTGGATCTAAAAAGGGTAAAGAACACTTTGATCAAATAATTAACAAAATTAAAAAACAGGGGAATAACAAAAAATATGACTGTGTAGTTGGGGTAAGTGGAGGGACCGATTCGTCTTACTTACTATATCTTGCAAAAAAAAAATGGAACTTAAGACCATTAGCAGTTCATTATGACAACACTTGGAACTCTTCAACGGCAACAATGAACATAAAAAAAGTTCTTCAAAAACTAGATATTGATTTATATACGCATGTGGTTAACAACAAAGAGTCAGACGATATTTACAGATCTTTTTTCCTTGCGGGTGTGCCAGAGTTTGAAGCTTCGACCGATCTTGGTTACGCTTTTTTACTAAGAAAAGTTGCTTCTAAATTCAAACTTAATTATGTTTTAGAGGGCCATTCATTTTTAGAAGAGGGAATAAGTCCTTTGGGAGTTAATTATTTCGACGGTAAGTATATCGAATCTATACATAAAAAATTTGGAAATATAAAATTAAAAACTTATCCTCTTATGACATTTTCGAAGTTTATTTCTTCGATTATATTTTCTCAAATTAAATTTATTAGACCTTACTGGTACATCAACTACAAAAAAAAAGATGCTATAAAATTTTTAACAAAGATTTTTGGCTGGGAATATTATGGTGGTCATCATCTTGAAAATAGGTCTGCTTCTTTTTATCACACAATTTATTTACCGAGAAAATTCAATGTTGATTTGAGAAATAATACTATATCAGCAAGAGTTAGAAAAGGTGATTTGTCTAGAGCAGAAGGTTGGAGAGAATATAACACACCCCCGAAAATTCCAGAAGATCTTTTAAATTTTGTATTAAAACGTTTATCTTTAAATGAAAACGAATATGAAAAAATAATGAAACAAAAACCCAAACATTGGACTGATTTTCCAAATTATAAAAGTCTTTTTGAATTTTATAAACCATTATTTTATGTATTAGCAAAGCTTGAATTTGTGCCAATGAGTTTTTACCTCAAATATTGTTTCCCTCAACGTTAAAAAATGATCGTAATAATTGATTATGGTATGGGAAATTTAGGATCCTTAGTTAATATGTTTAAAAAACTAGGGTACAAATCAACTATCACAAATGACTTAAGAATAATTTCTCTTTCAAAAAAAATTATTCTCCCTGGTGTTGGTTCATTTGATACAGCAATGGAACGTTTGAAAAATAAAACCGGTCTAATAGAACTTCTTGGGGAATTAGTTTTACAAAAAGGTATCCCAATTTTAGGGATTTGTTTAGGCATGCAAATTCTTACAAATTTTAGTGAAGAAGGAAATGTTAAAGGATTAGGATGGATCCCAGCTGAAACTTTAAAGTTTAAAAATCATTCAAAATATAAAGTACCACATATGGGATGGAATTATATAAATTCATTAAAAAAAGATAAAATATTAAAAGGTATTGATATAAATTTTAAATATTATTTTGTTCATTCATATTATGTCAAAGTTATAGATGAATACTATTCATTAGCAAAAACAGACTATACTGTTAAATTTGATTCAATCATTAATAGAAAAAATATTTATGGTGTACAATTTCATCCGGAAAAAAGTCATAAATTTGGCATGAAATTCTTAAAAAATTTTGTTTTATTATGAATTTTATTCAAAAAAGAATCATTCCAACTTTACTTCTTCATGATGAGAGTCTCGTCAAAACAGTTCAATTTGATAAATTTAAATATATTGGAGATCCTTGTAATACAGTTAGAATTTTTAACGAGTTGGAAGTGGATGAATTGTTACTTTTAGATATAAAAGCTTCACCTTCAAAAATGAAGCCAAACCTAAATATTTTAAAAGAAATTGCAAATGAATGTTTTATGCCTCTTTCCTATGGAGGAGGAATTACGACTGTTGATGATGCAAAAAAAATCTTCGATATTGGTTTTGAAAAAATATCAATCAACAGTTTTCTATACCATGATCCAAAATTAATAACAAAAATAGCTAATATTTTTGGAAATCAGTCTGTTATTGCTTCAATCGATGTTAAAAAAAATTTGTTAGGAAAATATTCTGTTTATTCCCATTCAGGGAATAAAAAAATATATAAAGAACCAATTGAATGGGTAAAGAATTTAGAAAAGTGCGGGGCTGGAGAAATACTGCTAACTTCTATAAACAATGAAGGCATGTGGTCTGGGTTTGATATAGATTTAGTTAAGTCTATTTGTGATGTGGTAAATATCCCAGTTATTATACATGGGGGAGCAGGCAACATTTATCATTTGAACGAAGTTTTTAAAAAAACAAGTGTGTCTGCTGTTGCTTTAGGAAGTATGGTTGTTTTCCAAAAAAAAGGGTTTGGAGTTTTGATTAATTTTCCAGAAAAAAATAAAATTGATTTAAATTACTAATTTCTTTTCAAGAATAATTATATTTCTTTATAGGAATGTTTTATTTTTAAATTATAAATGCTTAAATAAATATCTAATTTGTTGTTAGTGTAATGTTTCTATCGCAAGAGTTATTGACGTATGCAAAGAAAATACTTGAAGAAAATATAAATATTAATTTAGTAATTACGAAAAATGTTTTCACCAGCTAAACTCATACCCTTAGACAGGTTTAAATTTCTAGTAAAGGATACTATTATTTTTGGAATAGCACAGGCAGTTAGTAGATCTTTTGCATTGATAACCTTTCCTGTTTTGTCCAGAAATCTAAGTGTTGCCGAGTATGGCACTTTAGATTTATTTTTAACATTATCTGGCTTTATTACTATTTTATTGATTTTTGGACAAGATAGTGCGGTAGCAAGATTTTTTTATGAAACTGACAAAATTAAAATAAGAAAAGAAATTATTTCTCAGTCATTTCAAATACAAATTTTATTATCCTTAATTGTTTTACCAATTTTATTAATCCTGAGTGACTATTTCAAAGGTATTTTTAAAATTGAGGAATTTAATATATATTTGAATATTATATTAATGACAATACCATGTATGGTGGTTATAAATTTTTCTCAGAATATTTTGAAATGGACTTTTTCTCGTAATATTTTTTTATTTTTAACAGTAGGGTTTTCATTTTTTCAAGCTATTTTCTTACTGAGTGCATTATTTTTTTTAGAACTAAATGTGATGACCGCATTATTAATAAATTTATTCAATAACATTATTTTTTCAATTATAGGTTTATTTTTTATTAGGAAATGGATTATATTTGAGTTTAAAAATATCTATAAAAATAAACTTATTTTATTTGCAGCTCCAATAGGTTTGGTATGTCTAATAGAGAGCTTTATCCCAGTCATAGAAAGGCAAATAATTTTAAAATATTTAAATTTGTATGATCTCGGTATATATGCAGCAGCAACAAAAATAGCAATGTTCATTGCATTACTGGTAGGAGCTTTTCAAATTTGTTGGGATCCAATGGCTATAGCAATTTTTAAAGAAAAAAATGCTTCAAAAACATATAATCAGGTTTCGAGATGTTTCTGTATTTTAGTTTGTATAACTGTATTATTAATAGACTTAGTTTCAGAAGATATAATAATTTTATTATCATCTGAAAGATACCAATCATCTTCGTATCTTATTTTTCCATTATGTATGGCTTTAGCAATTCAATCTCTAGGAGGAATAACAGAAATCGGAATAAATCTTTCAAAAAAAACACATTTCTATTTTGTTTCTTATTTATTTTTTATAACAACTTTTCTTATTTCATTTAGTTACCTTCTTCCAAAGTTTGGTATTTTGGGAGTAGCATATTCTGTTTTAATTTCACAAGTAGTTAAAATACTTATTTCAAGTTTTATTGCTCAAAAAATATATCCCATATCATGGAACTATAGACCATTAATAACCTTACCCTTTGTGACATTGATAATAGGGTTATTTGGAAATTCTAATTATTTAGAAGCTGATTTGAAAATTTTAATTTATGTTATATTTATTTTTTACTTAATTTTCTATTTAACATTTTTATTAAAAACAATATTTAAAAAGGAAAATGAATAATATTTATTTATTTTTTTTTATATATTTTGCTGGAGACCCATGCCAAATTTCATCATTATTAACATCCTTAAAAACTGAACTTCGCATCCCAAAAAAATTTTTATCTCCTATTTTAGTTTTATCTCTTATCATTGTTCCAGCGCCTAAAACATTTTGACTACCAATTATTGTTTCTCCACATGTTGTAGTATTTGCCATAATTAAATTATGCTTTTTTATCTTCGTATTGTGACCAATGTGACAAAAATGGTCAATTTTAGTTCCTTTACCAATTTTTGTTGACCCTAAACATCCTCTGTCAACATTTGTATAAGGAAAAATTTCAACGTCATCTTCTATATATACTTTTCCAATATGTGGTTGATTAACATAATGATCTTCTGACCAAACATGGCCAAATCCATTACTGCCTATATTACAAAATTCATGAATATGTACATTCTTTCCAATAAAAACATTATCATGTATTTTCGTGTAAGATGCTATAGAAGTATTTTCACATATCTCACTATCGCCTATAATACAATATTCACCTATGAATACATTATCTCCTATTTTGGAATTTTTTGATATTAGTGCTGTTGGATGAATAAAAGCTTTATTCGTGGTTTTAGTTAAATGAAAATTGTCAATAATTTGAAAAAATATTTTTCTTGGGTCATTTACAACAACATAAGTGTTTGATGAAATATTTACTGAGGGTTTATCATTAGTTAAAATGATTACATTTTTAATTTCTTTCAATCTTTTCATTGAATTGTCATCTAAACTCTCTAAAAAAGTACAACTATTTTTCTCTATTTCATAAAAAGAGGAAAAATTTCTAAAAATTAAATTTTTTCCAAATATTTTAAATTTATGGTTCAATTTTTTTAAGATATCATCGATTTTATAAAGTTTACTCATAAAAATGCCTGTCATAATATGTTTCGGGATGAATTAAAAGATAAATGATTGAGTGTTTTTCTTCAAAATGCTTATCTGGTGTTCTATTATCATTTAATTTTAACTTTCCTTTATTATAACATTTCCATTTAATCCATTCTGAGTCACTAATATAAACAGAATTACTAAAAAGGTTAAATGCACCTTCTCTATCATAGGCCTCATACTTTAAACCAAATTCTTCAGAAGTCCTAGATTTCCAAAAATCTAAATTATTAAGCCCGGTCATTCCACCATGACTTGCTACTCCTCGTATTTTAATATCAAGCATTTTTTCTAATACGGATATATCACGATTTAAACAAATTTCTGGGTTCTCATTCCAAATTTTTGATTGATCAACAATCTCGCTATGATATCCAATTTCATGTCCAGAGTTTTTTATATATTTAAGTATTCTATAATTTTCAAATGAAAAAGGGTTATATTCTTTTGCATGTAATCTTATAAAAAAAGTTCCCTTTATATTTAGATCATTGAATAAATTACATAATCTTTCAGCTTTTGTAACTGAATAATCAATATCAATTCGATTGACTAAGGTTAAATTTGTTAAATTATTTTTTTTCAGTAAATATTCATAGCATGTCAAAATTTCATATCCAATTAATTTAGCGGTCTCATAATAATTCTTTAAGTTGTCAAAAGTAAATTGAAAATTATTTTGCATAGAAACTATATATATTTTAACTAAAACTATCTTGATTTATATTATAAAAAAAGTAAATTCATTAATAACTAAAAATTATCTTTAATGAAAAGATTTTTAAAGCAGACCGAATTTATAAAGTCTATTGAAAATTAATTTTTAACCATCGCTTGGAATCATAAATTATGAAAATAGGATTAATCGGAAATATGAATAACAATAATTTTTCTCTAATGAGATATTTTTGTGATTTAGGAATAGATGTAAAATTATTACTTATGTCTGACGATGGAGTTGGAGAATTAAGGCATTTTCATCCAAGTTCTGACACATGGAATTTGAATAAGTATGAAGATAAAATAATTTATTTTGAAGCACCAAATAGATTGGTGTCAATATTAGGTAACAATTTCCCCTGGAATATATATTTTTGGATAAAGTTTTTTTTATTTTATTTCTCAAGAAAAAAAAATAAAACCATTTTTCATCCACTAAATAAAAAAAAAATCAAAAAAATCGTTGAGGATTATGACATTTTGATTGGATCAGGTATAATTCCAGGTTTATTTAGGCAATTACAATTAAAATTAGATGTTTTTTATCCTTACTCAATGGGCATTGAATTTGTCGATGAGCATGAAATGCAGTATTATTTAAAAAATACGAATTTTTTTAGAAAAAGAACTTTGGAATTTGTAAAAGAAATTCAAATTTTAGGAATCCGAGATTGTAAAAAAGTTTTTTGTAGTGATAAAGATATTACATACAAAGCTTTTAAAAAAATTGGTATAACACCAAAAATATTTCAGTTTCCTATGGTTTATAAGGAGAGTAAAATTTTTGAATTGCCAAAAAAAATTAAATCAATAATTTGGAAAATTTCAAAACATGACGTTAGTTTTATATCTCATACGAGACATGCCTGGAAAAATAATAGGAATTTTGAAGAAAATGAATGGAATACTATACATTCAAAACATAATGAGTGGATAATATATGGATATTATAAATTCTTAAAAAAAAATAAAAATACCAATTCGATCTTAGTATTAAGTGACTATGGCACTGATGTAAAAAGTACGCAAGAATTGATTAAAGCATTAAAAATATCAAAAAAAATAATGTGGATACCAAAATTAGAAAGAAAAGAAATAATGGAAATCATATCTTTTTGTGATGTAGGAATTGGAGAATTTCATCAAACTTCAAAAACTCTTTGGGGCGGTTGTGGATTAGAGATCATGGCTTGTGGAATTCCATTAATACATGCTTTTAAATTTTCAAAGGGTGAATTTAAAAAAATTTTTAAAGTTCCATCTCCTCCATTATGTTCTGCAAATTCAGTAGATGAGATATTTAAGTGGATGGAAAAACTTTATAATTCTAAAATGTTAAGAAAGAAAATTGCAAAAGATACTAATTATTGGTTTGATAAGTATAATGGCTTAGGCCTTGCCAAAAAAATACTAAGCTTTTCAATTAGCAATAATGATTAGTTGATAGTCTATTTAAGAGTATATAAAAATATACTAAATTTTATGAATTAAATAATTTATGTAAAAGTAACTTGAGGTTAATATGTGCGGAATAGCGGGAGTCATTATGAATAATAATAAGTCTCCTAGTCTTAAAGATCTGAAATCTATGTCAGAATCAATGTCTTATAGAGGACCTGATGATGTTGGAATTTTAAGAAAAAAAGAATTTGGTCTTATTCAAACAAGATTGTCTATTCGTGACTTAAGTCAGTTTGGCAAATGTCCAATGGTATCGTATGATAATAGATATTATCTTGTTTTTAATGGCGAAATTTATAATTGGAGAAGGCTAAAATCTGATTTAATAAAACTAGGATATAACTTTTATAGTGAATGTGATTCGGAAGTTGTTCTGAATGGGTATCACGCATGGAATGAAAAGTTACTAGATAAGATTGAAGGTATGTATGCCATTGCTATCTGGGACGATATAGATAAAGTTTTATTCTTATCTGTTGATAGAATTGGTGAAAAGCCTATATATTTTCATTCTGGAAAAGACAGTTTTATTTTTGGATCCAACCCCACAACTCTTACACAATGTTTAAAAGAAAAAACAATTGATAACTTAGCTGTTGCGAACTTTCTATCTCATGGTTATTTATCAAAAAATATAACCATTTGGAAAGAAGTAAAAAGACTTCTTCCTGGAACCTATCTAAAAAAAAAATTGGGTGATAAACACCAAATCAAAACATATTGGGACTTACCAAAACTGGCACCAAAAAAGGTAAGTTATCAACTTGGGATAAACAAAGTTGAACAACTTTTAGTAAAAAGTGTAGAAAAATCTCTAGATGCAGACGTACCAGTAGGTGTTTTTCTAAGTGGTGGTGTAGATTCATCTTTAATTACCTCCATTGCAAGCAAATTCGATAAAAAAATCAAAGCTTATTCACTTGGTTATGAAGAACAAACTTTTAATGAATTGAAATATTCTGATTTAGTAGCAAAACATCTATCTGTAGAGCAAAAAAAAATAATTCTAAAACAAGATCAAGTTATAGAAATTTTACCTCACCTTGTAGAGCAATACGGGCAACCTTTTGGAGACGCATCTGCAATACCCACTTATTTTATATCTAAGTTAGCTAAAAAAGATGTTAAAGTATGTTTAAGTGGAGATGGGGGCGACGAATTATTTGGAGGTTATTGGAGATTACAATCTTTACTTTATGCACATTTATATCAAAAATGTTTGCCATTTTATTTAAGAGAAAATTTTATTCCAAAGATTGTTAAGTTATTTGGTCCTTTAGGAAAAAGAATAAATTCTCTTAATGCACTATCTTTGAAACCATCATATCAAAGCTATTCAAATCTAGAAAGTTGGTTTGAAGATCTTGAAAATATATCGGGACCAAAATTGAACCACAAAAATAATAAAGACATAATTTCAAGTTTTAGAGTAGGAGAAGCAAAACTAATTAAAAATTATACTCTAACTCAAAAGATATTGTATGATGACATTAAGATACAATTTCCATATGCTCTTCTAACAAAAGTTGATGTGTCAAGTATGGCTGCATCTTTAGAGGTCAGAGCGCCATTTTTAGATAAATCTCTTATGGAGTATGTTTGGTGCTTGCCAGATAATACAAAGGTTAAATTAGGAACAAGAAAAAGACTCTTAAAATCACTTGGAGAAAAATTTTTGCCTAAAGAAATTATTTATAGAAAAAAAATGGGTTTTGGAATACCTATAAATGAATGGTTTACAAGTAAACTAGGCGAGTATGGAAGAGAAGTATTTAAAAACAGTATATCTGAAGATCTTGGATATATAAAAAAAGATTTTTTTCATAATACTCTAATAAAACATAAAAAAACAAAAAATGAAACAACACGGCTATGGTTACTTTTATGGTTAGAGTTATGGTTTCAAAAAAATCAATGTAATATAAGCTAACATGTATAATGTTAACAAAATTTTTTTTATTGGGAATTTAGATAGCAATCTATTTAGAATAAGATTAAGTGTAATTACTTACGATTCAGAATTAGAAAACTATGAAGTAATAAACACCTCTAGAAAAAAAATAACAAATGTAATCAAGTTTATATTTGATTCATTTAAACTTTTCATCCATTGTTTGATTTATTCTGAAACTAAAATCATATTTCATGGGGCATATAATTCTATCTTATGGTTGTTAGTTTTGATAAATAAAAATTTTGTCATTTCAATTTTACAAGGCTCAGAAATTGAAAAAGATTATACAAAGTTCAGGTCTTTTTTTGTAAATTTAATTTTAAAAAAATCTAAATTGATTGTTTGTAGAAGTCAAAAGCAGCTTTCTTTTGTGAAAAATAATATCAATTGCGAACACAGTAAAGTTTTAATTGTTTATTGGGGACTAAGTTATAAGTTGTTCGAATTAAATAAAAAAAAATCTTGTAAATCGATTAATATTATTAGTCCAAGAGCGTCACAAAATGAATATAATATTAATATTATTTTTGACGCAATCACTAGATTAAAAAAACAAAAATATCAAGTTAGGTTTACGTACATTAAATTCAACTCAAAAATTAAAATTAAAGATATTAAAGTTGCTGACAAAATAATTGATTCACCAAAGCAGAATCAATTTTGGGATGAATTAATTAATTCTGATATTTGCATAAGTATTCCTGATTATGATGGTTTTTCTAATACAATCTTAGAAAGTTTAGCGCTAGGTAACTATGTAATATTAAGTGATTTAGAACCATATACATTTATCAAAAAATATTGTTATTTAGGTAAAATCATACATTTAGAAGATAACTATAATAAAACCGTTAACTCTTTATATTTAACATTGATGAAAACAATTAAAAATATTGATGATATTCGTTCTAATTCAAATAAGAGAAGAACATACATAAAAAATAATTATTTAAATAAAAAAAATTTTGATTTTATGTTAAAAATTATTAAAGAATAGAATTTAATCAGTGTTTAAATTAACTTATAAAAAAATGTCTAAGGTTTTATAGTTTATGTGTGGTATTTTGGGAGGATTTTTAACAAACAATACTTCTTTTGAAATTAAAAAAATTAAAAAAAATTTGGATTTGCTCTTTAAAAGAGGCCCAGATTCAAAAAAAATGGATATAAGAAATTTCAATATTGGAAATTTTATATTAGGTCATACACGTTTGTCTATAATAGATATTTCTCAAGATGCAAATCAACCAATGTATTCTAAAAACCGAAGATATGGATTAATATTCAATGGAGTAATTTTAAATTATGTTGAACTAAAGAATGAGTTAAGAAAAAAAGGAAGAAAATTTTTGACTAATTCTGATACTGAAGTACTTCTAAATGCTTGGGACGAATGGCAAGAAGAAACAATATCAAAGTTAGATGGAATGTTCGCTTTTGGTATTTTTGATTTTATTGATTCTACCATAACAATAGTAAGAGACAGATATGGTATTAAACCGATTTTTTATTACTCTTACAATAATGAATTTCTTTTCTCTTCTGATATTTCAGTTCTAAAAAAATTAAATTTTTCTAAAAATGAATTAAATTGGAAAAGAACATATGACTATCTGGAATATGGAAAATATGATTTTGAAGGCCAAACTTTTTTTAGTAATATATTTAATCTTAAGCCAGGACATTTAATTAAAATAAACGTATTAAAAAACAAAATTAGTGATCAGTTAAAATGGTCAAATGTTACTAATAAGTTAAATAAAATATCATACCAAGATGCTGTTCATTTAACTAAAGAATTATTTTTAAATAGTATTCAAAAAAACTTAAGAAGTGACGTTCCTGTCGCAGCTGCATTATCAGGAGGTATAGATTCTTCTGCAATTGTTTGTGCTATTAAATATTTAGAGCCAGACTATAAAATGAATACATTTAGTTTTATTGATAGTAATCAAAAAATATCTGAAGAAAAATGGATTGATATAATTAATGCATTTACAGGTTTTAAAAATAATAAGGTAGTTATAAAATCAGATAAGTTAAACAATGATTTTGATAATCTTCTTTTAGCCCAAGGAGAGCCTTTTGGAGGGCCAAGTATTTATGCTCAATATGTTGTTTATAATTATATAAATAAAAGAGGTATAAAAGTATGTTTAGATGGACAAGGAGCTGACGAAGTAATTGGAGGTTATAATGGGTTTCCTGGCTTGAGATTACATAGTTTATTAGAACAAAAAAAATATAATTCTGCATTAAATTTTTTAAACTCTTCCTCAAATTTTTGTAACAATTCTAAAATAGATTCTTTAAAAAGATTACTGGATTCATTGACTTCTGGTAAAGTTAATTATTTTCTTAAAAAAATAAATAATCTTGGAGAAAATTTTCAATATATTGATCATAGGGTTTTAAAGGAAAAAGGTGTTCAATTGGATACACCAAATAATTTTAAAACTGTTGCTTACAAAGATAGAAGGATGACTGAATTTTTAAAACATTCTATTTCAACTTTTGGTCTCCAGTCATTATTAAGACATGGAGATAGAAATTCAATGCAATTTTCAATAGAGAGTAGGGTTCCTTTTTTATCAAATGAATTTGTAAATCATATGTTATCTTTGCCTGAAAATTATTTAGTATCTGATTTAGGTGAACCCAAATATATATTCAAAGATGCAATGAATGGCATAGTTCCAAAGGAAATATTATTGAGAAAAGATAAAATAGGATTTGAAGTTAGTGGAGAACAATTTCTTTTTAGTTTAAAAGAAAATATAAATGATTGGTTTAATAATGAAATAAATTTACCATTTCTGAACATAAAAAATATTAAAGAAGATCTAGAATTATTTTTTTTAAAGAAAAAAAAATTTTCTTATAAAATGTGGAGAATTATTAATTTTTATAGATGGCATCAATTAAATTTTTAAATTTTAAAAAGGCGATATTTCCTTTATGAAGGTTTTGTATATAAATCATGTGAGCCCCTTAGCAGGCTCTTCTAGAAGTTTGTTAGAACTCTTAAATTGTCTACCGTGTAGTAAAGTTAATAAATTTGTAATTTCACCAAAAGGAGAATTTGCAAATGAAATAATAAAAAATAAAATACCTTTTATACAAGCTTTTGGTATCTCACAATTTTGCAATACAGAATATGGTTATTATAGAAGTACAAGATGGCTAATACTAATAAGAGAATTTTTGTTTTTCTTGAAGTCAATTTTAACTTTTTACAATGCAAAAAAAAAATGGGGAGATTTTGATATAATTCATCTAAATGAGATGACCTTAATACCAAATATAATAATTTTAAATTTATTTTTTAAAAATGCTAAATACGTGATGCATGCAAGGTCAATTCAAAGAACTAAAGAAAACTTTTTACTAAAATTTTTGAATTCAGTATTTAAAAAATATATCGATATTATTATAGCTATAGATGACAATGTTTATGAAAGTTTAGATCAAAGTTTAAATAAAATTAAAATACACAATAGTTTGGATTCTAGAAAAGTGAAAATTTCAAAAGTAAAACATAAGACTTTTAATATAGGAATGGTTGGACTTCTAAATAAATCAAAAGGTTGTTCAGTTTTTATCGAAGCTGCAAATTTAGCAAAAAAGAATAATTTTGATTTAAGATTTATTTTATTTGGAGATCTGAAAAATAATGAAAGCTTAGGCATTAAATTTTTAAAAAAAATTTTATTTTTAAATGAAAACAACTCTAATGAATTAAAACAGCAAATATTAGATTTGAAGTTAAGTAAATTTGTAAAAATTTATCCATTTGAAAATGACCTTAATAAAATATATAATTCTATTGAAGTTTTGTGTTTTCCCAGCTTACTATTTAGTCCAGGAAGACCAGTGTTTGAAGCTGGTTTTTATAAAACACCAAGTATAGTAACAATAAAAAACCCAAAAAAAGATACCTTTTCACCCAATGTTACTGGTTTATTGATTAAACCTTATGATAGTAAAGATTTATTAGAAAAAATTCTAATTTTAAAAAATAATAAAAAATTAAAAAATGAATTAGGAATG
>MDTB01120137.1_pt1 | contig 16295 bp, 17 predicted proteins | sample 811161 | NCBI WGS metagenome assembly MDTB01 (sample SAMN05326650, study PRJNA326480) | marine metagenome | isolation source: seawater | place: Mediterranean Sea | collected 2009 | reverse complement strand
CTTTTTTAAATGGTTTAATACATATAGGAGAAAAACAGATACCAGCAGGGAGATATGATGAAAAACCATCTACAGGGCTGAGTGAGCAATTGGAAAAATTTAATATCAAAATCGGAAGGCTCAAAACGGGTACACCTCCACGATTAGATGGAAGAACTATAAATTATGATAATCTTGAAATGCAACCAGCGGATAATGAACCGTACTTTTTTTCATTCCTAACCACTAAAGCGATTAATAAACAAATTAGTTGTGGGATGACTTATACTAATGACACTGTACATAAAATTATCAGCGATAATATTTCAAGAAGCGCAATGTACTCTGGCAATATTAAAGGGGTGGGCCCAAGATATTGTCCATCTATCGAAGACAAAATCGTTAAGTTTAAAGAAAAACAAAAGCATCAAATTTTTTTAGAGCCAGAGGGATTGGATGATCATACAGTTTACCCAAACGGTATTTCAACGTCTTTGCCAGAGGATGTTCAACTTAAAATATTAGCTGAAATCAAGGGTCTAGAAAACGTTAAAATGGTAAGAGCTGGGTACGCTATAGAGTATGACTATGTTGACCCAAGGGAGTTAAAAGCGAGTCTAGAAGCCAAAAAAATAGGGTCTCTTTTCCTAGCCGGTCAAATTAATGGCACAACAGGTTATGAGGAAGCAGCAGCACAAGGTTTGATAGCTGGTATTAATGCCGCTCTAAAAGTTAAAAATGAAGGTGAATTTATTTTGGACAGATCTAGTTCATACATTGGAGTGATGATTGATGATCTTATTACAAAGGGTGTATCTGAGCCTTACAGAATGTTTACGTCTAGAGCTGAATACCGATTATCACTCAGAGCAGATAATGCAGATAAAAGGCTTACACCTTTTGGTATCAAAATCAATTTAGTTAAAGACGATAGAAAAAAATCATTTAATGAGAAACAAAATAAAATTAACAGCTTAGTATCCTCTTTATCTAGAAAATTTATTACGCCAAACGCTGCTGCAAAACACTCGATCAAGATTGCTATGGATGGAGTCAAAAGATCTGGACTTAATATCTTAGGAATAAAAAATGTTAAGTTAACTAAGCTAAGAGATATTTGGGTCGATATACCTCATTATGGACGATTAATTGACGAGCAGGTTGAAATAAACGCGCATTATTCAGGCTATCTTCTCAAACAAGAAAGCGATATCCAAACTTTTAAAAAAGACGAAGGTTTGGCTATACCTGCTGAGATTGACTACGATTCATTTAGCGGACTTTCTAATGAAGTTAAGTCGAAATTGAAATTGATTAAACCAAAGACTTTAGGACAGGCTCTTAGGATAGACGGCGTTACCCCAGCTGCAGCAATAATTTTGTTGGGAGCAATCAAAAGGGCAAAACAAAGAGCTATCGCCTAGAATCCTCATGAATTATAGTGAATCTAAGGGTAAATCTAAGCTTATTTTAGCTAGAGATCTTAATTTTAACACCGAAAAACTTGAACTCGTCGATTTATTTGTGGAGGAGGTTTTAAATTATAATAAAAAGTATAATTTAATTTCAAAGAAGTCTGAAAATGACATTTGGAATAGACATGTTCTAGATTCTGCTCAACTAGTTAAATATTTAGACCATAAAAATTTTAAGAGTTTAGCTGATTTGGGTACAGGAGCCGGATTTCCAGGTATTATACTATCTATTTTTTATAGTGATATTCTCACGTTTCACGTGAAACTTTATGAAAAATCTAATGTTAAAGTTAACTTCATTAAAGGGATTATTAATAAACTAAATCTTAAAAACGTAGATATATATGATAATGATTATCAATATCATATAATAGATACAGATTATGTAGTATGTAGAGCTTTTAAAAAATTACCTGAAATATTGAGAATTTCACGTGAAACTTTGAAAAAACCACACAAACTTATTTTAATGCTTGGAAAGAGTGCACAGGAGGAAGTAAAAAAAGCTTCAAAGGGTTTAATTTATAAGTATAAGCTAGAGTCAAGCATCACCATGAGTGATTCAAAAATTTTAATAGTTGATGCTAAAAACTAAATTGTGGCTAGATCGATAATATCAGTAATTAATCAAAAAGGTGGAGTGGGGAAAACTACAACCGTTATTAATTTAGCGACTGCATTAGCAATCAAGGGTAAAAAAGTTTTAGTGCTTGATCTCGATCCTCAAGGTAATGCCACAACAGGGCTTGGTAAGTCGAATAACGATGAAAAGAAAAGCATTTATAATTTACTTATAGGCAAAACCTCTATTGATCAGTCAATACAACAAAGCAACATTCCAGGCTTAGATTTAATAAGTTCTAACGTGAATTTATCAGGTCTAGAAGTTGAAACTGCCAACGATGCCAACAGAGCCTTCTTACTAAAAGAAATTTTAACTAAAGAAAACGATGGATTTTTGAGTAAATACGAAAATATATTTATCGACTGCCCACCCTCTTTGAGCTTACTAACTGTTATGTCCTTAGTTTCAGCAAACGAACTATTGATACCCCTGCAAACAGAGTTTTTTGCCTTAGAGGGAATAAGTCAACTTATAAAAACAATTGATAGGATAAAAATAAATTTAAATCCAAGACTAAGCATAAGAGGCATTCTTCTTACCATGTTTGATAAGAGGAACAAATTATCTTCACAAGTAGATATTGAGGCCAGACAGCATTTCAAAAATAAAGTTTACAAAACTGTCGTTCCAAGAAACGTAAGATTATCAGAAGCACCATCTCATGGAATGCCTTGTTTAATATACGACAAAAATTGTTCTGGTAGTAAGTCCTATATAAAATTAGCCGAGGAATTTATTGATCAGGAAGGTCAAACAATGGGAAGTGCCGCATGAACCCTGCAAAAAAAGGTCTCGGTAAAGGCCTATCAGCCTTATTTGGAGATATGGAAAATAAGACAGAGTTCACTAAAGAAGTAAAAAGTATATTACCAATAGCTGATATAGAGCGTAATAAATACCAACCCAGAACAATATTTGACGAGGAAAAATTGAATGAACTGTCTTCATCAATTAAAGAAAATGGAGTCATCCAACCTATAGCAGTTAGACCAAATAAATATGAAAAAGGTAAATTTGAGATTGTAGCAGGTGAAAGAAGATGGCTTGCTGCCCAACGAGCTGGCTTAAATGAAGTGCCAGTAATTGTTCTAGATATAAATGATCAAAAAAGTCTTGAAATTGCAATAGTAGAAAACGTCCAAAGACAAGATTTAAATATTATTGAAGAAGCAAAAGGTTATCAACGACTGGTCAAAGAATTTGGTTATGATCATGAAAAAATTTCTAAATTTATGTCAAAAAGCAGAAGTCATGTAAGCAATACCTTAAGATTATTAAGTTTACCAAATGATATTATTGGACTTTTAGAAGAAGAGAAATTAACTGCAGGACAGGCTAGACCGTTAATTGGTTTACCAAATGCATCGGAAATTGCTGAAAATATTGTCAAAAAGAAATTTGCTGCTAGAGAAGTAGAATCCTTGGTTAAGAAAAAAAGAAAAATCAATGAAAAAACTGAAGACCCAAACATTCAATTTGTTAAAAATGAAATTGAAAGTAAACTTGGATTGAACGTTGAAATTGTTAATAAAAAAAACAATTCTGGCAAAGTTATTATTAAATATAAAACTGTAGATCAATTTGAATTAATTTCAAAAAAACTTACTAAGTAGAAATACCTTTTTGATATAAGTTTACGATAAGATTTTTTATCAAAATTATATTATTAGAATTTCCATTTTTTTTTATATTTATCTCTGCCTCGAATAACATCTTTTTGGCATCTCTTAATTTTTTTTCATTCCATATTTGCATTTGTTTAAAGAATATCGGTTTATCTTTCCAAAATATTGGAGGTTTTATGCTACTAATAGCTTTCTCCAAATTTTTCTCTTTTTTTAATTCTACATTGAGATTTATCAATTTTTCTATTCTATTTATTAGAACACTTATATAAAAATATGAGTTCTCATTTTGAAATATCACATTAGAAAGATTGTTATTTAACTTTTCCCTATTTGCTTCAAGACATGAGTCTCTTACATCATTAAAATCCAAATTATTGTTGTTATTCAACAATTCTGGAAGTCTCTCAATTTTAATTTTTTTGTCCAAAAAAAGTGACTTTATCTTATCAACCTCATTTGAAATCGTTTTCCTGTCCAAACCAGAGTTATTAATGATAAAATTAATTATTTGTTGAGTTAGTCCGTTATAGCCTACAAGTTTTTTTCTAATATAATCTGCAAGAGTTCGTTCATTGTCCTGATAGCAAGCTACTATTGCTAATTTTTTTTCTTTTTCGAAAATCTTTCTAATCGTAGACTTTTTTTCTAAATTTTGAGCAAAAAGAAATATTTTTACATCTGTATTTGGTTTTTCAAGGAATTCACCTAGATGGTCTCTGATTTTATCAGAAATCTCATTTAAAAATATTACTTTTTTTTTACTGAACAAAGATACATTGTCTATCTGCTCACTAAGAAGGTTCTTATTTTTAATAATTTCATCTTGGTTAAAACTAATTTGCTCATAGCCTTTTAAATGAATTTTTATTGCAGTTTTAATATCATCTTTAAGTCCTAAGTTCTCACCATATATAAGGTTTAAATCATATTGATCAAGTTGAGAAACATTTTTTTCAATTAAAAAACTTTTTAAAATCATTTTCTATAAATTGAGTTTAAATCAGTTTGTAATTCATTTGCAATACTTTCTATTAAACTTTCTGTAAGTTTTTTTTCATTATTAAGTGTATCAGTATGTATATCAGCAGATGTATAATTTTTAGTTTTTGTATAAACTTTTGAGAAAATCAAATTATTACTCGTATCGCTTGCAGATACCTCAAATTCTAATGTTAAGGCATTTGTTAATATTTTACCGGTTAAACTTTTATCAGCAACGTTGGTTCTTTTTTTTGAATTGATGTTTAACATTAACTGATTTTGATCTTTTTTGACAGTTATTAAATTGTTTTTTAATAATCCTCCAAGTCTTTTATTTCCCTCAAGATTAAAATTTGAAATCGAAAATGACTGAGCTTCTTTATTAAAAAGTGGTTGATAACCACAATTAGAAAAAAGACAAAGAATAAATAAAAAAAAAGGAATTTTAATAAATTTTAAGTGTTTCATGAGGTTATAAAGTTAATAATTTTGTTTTTAACAAAAATTTTTTTAATAATCTTTTTATCTTTTAAATTTTTCTTTATATTTTCTATTTTATTGGCTTCTTTAATAACATCATCCTCTTCGATGTTTTTTTTGGCAGAAAAAAGACCTCTTTTTTTTCCATTGATTTGAATTACAATAACAACTTCATCCTCAATTAAAAATGTTTTCTCTACTTTTGGCCATTCTATTTTTGAATAAAAATCTTTTCCTTCAAGTTTAGATAAACATTCACAAGATAAATGAGGCATAAAAGGCATGATAGTTTTCATTAAATTATTTTGGGACATCAAAAAATGACTATTTTTTACGTTTTTTTTAATATTTTCCTCCATAAAACGAACTGCTTCGTAAATAGTAGCAATAGCTACATTTAATTGAAATTTCTCAATTAAATTTGTAATTCTTTCTAGGTACCTATTTGTTTTTGATAAGAATTTTTTTTCATCTAACTCGATCGACTTTGTTTCCTCTCTTTTTAAAATTTTTTCATTTAGCAGCCAAACTCTTTGAACAAATTTATGTGCTGCAGCAACACCTTCGTTAGACCACTGAATATCCCTATCTGGCGGACTGTCTGAAAGCATAAACCACCTAATCGCATCAGCACCATAAATTTTTATCATACTTTCTGGGTCGACTACATTTTTTTTTGATTTTGACATAGCCTCAGGTGGTCCTACAATTATTTCTGATTTATCAATTTTACCAATCTCTTCTGGACTTACCCAGCTCCCATCTTTTTTTTTATATGTTTCATGGCAAACCATTCCTTGGGTAAAAAGGCCTTTAAAAGGTTCTTTAATTTTAATTTTTTCATTATTTAATTTTATCGCTCTCATGAAAAATCTTGAGTAAAGTAAATGTAATATTGCATGTTCAACACCTCCTATATACTGGTCCACAGGCATCCAATATGCGAGTAATTTTTCATCAAAAGGTTTTTCTTTTAATTTGGGAGAGCAAAATCTAATAAAATACCAAGATGAGTCCACAAAAGTATCAAGCGTATCGGTTTCTCTTATCGCACTCTCGCCGGTTTTGATGTGTTTAGTTTTTTTCCATGATGGGTGATTTTCTAAGGGATTTCCTTTTGAATTTAGATCTATATTTTCAGGTAATCTTACAGGTAGTTCACTCTTTTCAACAGGAACAACTTTCCCGTTTTTCAAATAAATCATGGGTATAGGACATCCCCAATATCTTTGCCTTGATATACCCCAATCTTTAAGTCTAAAAGAAATTTTCTTTTTACCTATATTTTTTTTCTCAATTTCATTTATTATTTTTTCTTTTGCATCCGTGACACTTAAATTATTCAGAAAATCAGAATTAATTATCTGACCATCACCGCTATATGCCTCTTTAGTGTTATTTTGATTATCATTATTCTTATTTTCAACAACCTTGATGATTTCGATTTTATATTTCTTTGCAAAATCAAAATCCCGTTGATCATGTGCAGGACAGCCAAAAATTGCGCCAGTTCCATAATCCATAAGAATAAAGTTAGCTACATAAACAGGGATAGTTTTATTTTTAATAAAAGGATGTTTGGCTTTGAAACCAGTATCAAAACCAATTTTTTCTGCATTTGCGATTGCTTCCTCCGTCGTCCCTACTTGAGAAGCCTCTTTTTTAAACTTCACAAAATCATTTTTATCCTCAAAACTTTTACAAAGAGGGTGATCTACTGATATCGCCAAAAAAGTGGCACCAAATATAGTATCTGGTCGTGTTGTAAAAATCTTAATTTTTTCTTTTCCTTCCACTTCAAAATCGATTTCGCATCCAGTTGATTTACCTATCCAATTTTTTTGCATAAGTTTGACCTTATCAGGCCACTGATCAAGTGTTTTTAGGTCCTCTAAGAGTTCGTCAGAAAATTTAGAAATATTAAAAAACCATTGTGATAATTTTTTTCTTTCGACAACAGCATTTGATCTCCAACCTCTTCCATTGATAACCTGTTCGTTTGCCAAAACTGTTTTGTCAATTGGATCCCAATTAACATATGTTTCTTTCCTTACTACTAGACCTTTATTATACAAATCTATGAAAAGTGATTGTTGATGTTTGTAATATTCTTCATCACAAGTTGATATTTCTAATTCCCAATTAATTGACAAACCTAGTGATTGTAATTGTCTTTTCATTGTTGCAATATTTTTCTTAGTCCATTCTTTTGGATCTAATTTATTTTCTCTTGCAGCGTTTTCCGCTGGCATCCCAAAAGAATCCCAACCCATGGGATGCAAAACATTAAAACCACACATTGCTTTGTATCTAGCTAAAACATCCCCAATAGTATAATTTCTTACATGCCCCATATGAATTTTTCCTGATGGGTATGGAAACATCTCTAAACAATAAAATTTTTTTTCCTTATGTGTATTTTTAAATACGTTATTTGTGTTAGACCAAAAATCTTGCCACTTTTTGTCTATTTCTTTAACGTCAACTTTGTTCATGAAATAAATGAATTTATTTTATTTTTTCTTTTTCTTTTTAGCTGATTCCTCTAAAAATGCAGCCTTTTTTATAATGTCAGCCCTAATTGTTTGCTCAAGTTTTGGAGAAGAAATCTTTTGTACTATGCAATTTTCACCTTTTGTATTGCAAGTTTTTTTGTGAATTATAATTTTTAAGCTGTCTGCTCTGACCTCGTTAGATAAAAATCTTATTGTAAACTTTAAAGACTCATCAGTGGTATTTGCATCAGTATACCAATCAGTTATTATCATCCCTCCTGAATAATCTACTGTGACTAAGGGCATGAAATCTATCACGTCAAAGGTTGCTCTCCACATCGGATTTGAAGAACTAAATTCATATGTAGTTTTTCCTCCACCCAATGTTCCTCCTAAACTTATTCCCTTACCTTCCTCTAAATTTTTTTTCGCTCGTTCACGACCATCCGCTGGCGTCTCTCTCTTCCCTCCAGGTAGTCCAGCCAAAGGATCTCCACAAGAAAATATAAAAACGCAAGTGAAAGTGATTAGTGTGTTTTTTACAAAAATTTTTAAAATTTTAGACATACACAATTTATTATCCCATACTAGGCCGATAAACAGCAAAAAAGCCTATTTTATGTGTGATATATATACAACATATCATCAAAAAATGCCCCTAAATAGTTAAATATTATGCAGACGACACTTAAAATAAGTTAATTTTCGGTGTTTATTTAAATAAACAACAAACAAGGAGATAAACATGAAAAACATAACTAAAGTAGGTTTGTCTGCGCTAGCTGGAGCATTGGCTATGACATCTGTAAATGCAGGTGAAATGTCAATAACTGGTAGCATGGAAGCAACTTACACAAAAGGTAGTGGTTATCTTACAACTGGAAACCCATTAGGTATGGATAAGGAATTATCTGTAACTGGTTCTGGTGAGTTAGATGACGGAACTACAGTAAGTTATAAGCAAACAATTACTGATGCAATGGCATTTAACGATTCTGAAATCGTATTCGGAAACGTTTTAGGTACAACTGCATCGATTGCTTTAACTTCAACTGGATCTCCAATATCAGCTATTGACGATGTAACGCCAACTGCTTTTGAAGAAGCAAACGCGTTAATCGGTTCAATCGATGATGTTAACGGTATGGACGGTACATATGGTTTAAGATTTACTATGGCTGACGTACTTGGATCTGGTTTCAAAGTTGACGCTATGTACACAAGTGATGCTGGTTCGGGCGATGCTCAAGCTGACAACGGTGCATCTGGTGATCTAGGTGGAACATCTGGAGATGGTACAGAAGTTACTATCACAGGTTCAGTTCCAATGGTTGAAGGCTTAGATGTTGGTGTTGGTTACTATACACAAGACACTGAAGTTTCTTCAGTTAAAACAGGAAATATTGCACAAGATGAAGGTACTGCATACATTAAGTACTCAACTGGTCCAGTTTCTGTTGGTTACCAAAGAGGTGTAGTATCAAGTCAAGCAGCTACTGCAGAAACTACATTCGATAACGAAATGATCGGTATCTCATACAAGATTAGTGATAATCTATCTGTTTCTTACAATGAGTTAGAGTCTAGAAAATCTAACCGTGGTACAGACGTAGACCAAGAGTTTGATTCAATATCTGCATCTTACTCAGTTGGTGGTATGACTATCGGTATAGCTGACGCTGACGTTTCAAATGCTGGTTACAATTCAGGAAGATCAGCAGAAGAAACTTCTGTTTCATTATCAATAGCGTTCTAAGTAATTTAAAATTATTTTTTAAAAAAAGCCGGCATGTATTTGCCGGCTTTTTTTTTGTCCTTTAGCATAGCGCATCCGCTAATATTTAGGATTTTCATTGATCTAAAATTCCTTTCATTTATTCCACCTAAAGCTATAAATTTAGACTTTAAATTTTTAGTTAGTAAGTTAAATTTTATAGTACCAAGATACCCTTTTTTGTATTTATTAGATGTATTAAAAATTCTAGATAAAACAATTAGATTACATCCTTGTTTTATTTTTTCATTTATTTCAGATACGTTGTGTGCACTTCCTATAATTTGAATATTTGGATTGATTCTTTTGAGGTTTTTAAAATGCTTTTTATTATGAGCCGATATGTAAAAATTATTTGATTTCAATAAAAATAAGGTTTTAACATCATTTGATATAAATATTTTTATATTTCTTCTATTACAATTTCTATTGAATTTTTCCAAATTTTTTTTATCAAAATTATGAACATTTCTAAGTATTAAAATTGCACCTATTTTTTTTACATAATCTAGGTTAAGTTCATTTAATTTTTCTGTAATAAAAAAGAGTTTAAATTTTTTTTTTATCATGAGTGATGAAACTATAAATAAGTTAAAAATAATACAAGAAAGTTTAGAAAATTTTAATAATTTAAATAAACCGAACATTATTTGTGTATCTAAAACTTTCCCCATTTCTAAGCTTAAGCCTTTAATAAAAGCTGGTCATTGTCATTTCGGAGAAAATAAGGTTCAAGAAGCAGAACAAAAATGGTCTGAAATTCAAAATTCAAAGAAGAATTTGAAAATACATATGATTGGAAAGCTTCAATCTAATAAAGCAAAAAAAGCTGTTAAAATTTTTGATTTTATTCATTCATTAGATAATTCAAAATTAGCGGATGTTTGTAAAAAAAGTGAAGAGGAGTTTAATAAAAAAATTTCATACTTTGTCCAGATTAATATTGGGGATGAGACCCAAAAATCTGGGATATCAAAGAAAGATGCTAAAAGTTTTATCAAATATTGTTTAGATGAGCAAAAGTTAAACATTATTGGATTAATGTTAATACCACCAAATGATAATAATACTGAAAAATATTTCCAAGATATTTCAAATTTAAACTATGAGCTTGGCTTTAAAGATTTAAGTATGGGAATGTCATCTGATTACAGACTTGCAGCAAAATATAAGGCAACATATCTAAGAATAGGCTCTGCAATTTTGGGTCCCAGATCTTTTGTTAAATAAACAGTTTTGTTTTTTTATTAAGCATTGGTAAAATTTTTAAAAAATCTTTTTTCTGAATAGCAATACATCCTTTTGTTGACATAAATTTCTTGGAAGCTAAATGTAAAAAAATTGCGCTACCTTTATTTTTTAAAATTGGTTTCGTGTTATAATTTATAACCAAAATCAAATCATAAATATTTTCTTTTAAATAAAGTTTTTCTGCATTTTCATTAAAGGGAAAATAAATTAGTTTATTATAAAAAATAGATTTGGGATCATCGCACCACCCAAAATTCTTTTTTATTTTAATTTTCTTTATTTTTGTTTGAAAATTTTTGATTCTATCGGCTCTATAGAGCAAAAATTTAAAATTAAAATTACCTTTAGGGGTTTTAAGGTCACCCTCTACTTTTTTCTTAGTTAAACCCCTTTTACCTATCGAACATTTTATCTTATAGTCTTTAAAATAAAGAAATTTATTTTTTAAATATAAATGCATAAAGATAATTACAATATTAACGTAGCATGTTTTTGCAATAAAAATTTTATAAATGCTATGGATGAATTAAAATCTTATTTTGGATTTAATATGTTTTCACATTATAAAAGCTTTAAGGATTTCGATATTAACAAAATAAATGCAGTAATTCTTGATTTAGAAAATAGTAAAAAATTTTCATTATCTAATATAGATTTACCTAAAATTTTAATTCAAGAAAACAGCAAAATGAATAACTCAAAAAACTTATTTTCTTTGGTTGTTAAGTTGCCTTTGGATATAGTTCAATTTAATTATGATATAATCAATTTATGTAAAAAATTTGAGTTTAAAAATAACTCTTTAATTAATGTAAAAGGCTATGTTTTAGACAAAAATGAAAGGATGTTAAAAAAAAATAATATATTTTTAAAAATTACTGAAAAAGAGATTAACTTTATAGAAACCCTATGTTCATCGCCTAAACCGCTGACAAGAGATTATATTTTAAAACAAATTTGGAATTATTCCACGGAAACGGATACTCATACTGTGGAAACTCATATTTATAGATTAAGACAAAAAATAAAAAAACAATTTAATGATAGTAATTTCATAAAAAATTCAAAAAATGGTTACTTTTTATGAAAAAGAGAAATGTATTTGCAAAAGATTTATTTTCTAAAAAGTATCAAAAACGTGTTGTTAAACCAAAAAAAGGCAAGGGAAGTTATAATAGAAAAAAATTTAAGAAAGTCTAGCTCCAATTTTTTGAATAATTTTTGATGACATCTCTGTACCTTTTTTTAAGCTTTCTTTAATAGATAGATTATTAATTTGCCCATGTAAAAAACCGGCTGCAAAAAGATCCCCTGCACCCGTTAAATCAATAATTTTTAAATTTTTTTCAATTCCAAACTCAATAACATCTTGGTTTTTAATAGCTATACTGCCTTTTTCCCCTCTTGTAATTACTAATAGCTTCCCAATTTTTTTTGCAAATAAAACAACATCGTTAAAATTTTTTGCGTCAATTAATGATAAAATTTCTTGTTCATTTGCAAAAGTAATATCCAACGAATTTTTTACTAAATTTAAAAAATTTAATTTGTGTCTGTCTACACAAAATTTATCCGAAAGTGACATAGCTGTTTTTTTTGAATTTTTAATTGCTTTTTCAAAAGCCTTTTTTGGATGCCCTTCATCCCACAGATAGCCTTCAAAAAAAGTAATTTCACTTTTTTTAATTATTTCAATGTCGATATCATTTTCATTAATTTTTCCTGCGATTCCTAAAAATGTACACATTGTCCTTTCCGAGTCCGGAGTTATTAAAATGAGACATGTTCCTGTTGGAGTTAACTCTGTTTTCTTTTTATAAAAAAATTTAACTTTTTCTTTTTTTAAACCCTCCTCATATTTACTACCAAAGTTATCATCATTAATTTTACCAATAAAACCAACTTCATTTTTGAGTTGTGAAAGACCAACAATAGAGTTTGCAACAGATCCTCCTGAGACTGTATCTACAATTTTTAATTTAGAGCTAAGATTTTTAAATTCATTTTCATCAACTAACTTCATCGTACCTTTTGTGAGATTATTTTTTTCTAAAAAAATATCATCTACTTTACAAATTACATCGATTATCGCGTTTCCAATTCCTAAAACTTTCATATTATGTTTTTTTCGTTATTATAGGTTTTTTTCTTTTAGGATAACAAGTAGTACAGATTTTACAAGTAACACCATAACACTCCCTTGCTTTACAGTATTCTCTACCGTAGTAAATGATTTGAAGATGTAGTTTGTTCCAGGATTTTTTAGGAAACAATCTTTTAAGATCTTTTTCAGTTTGAATAACATTTTTTCCATTTGTTAAACCCCATCTTTGTGCTAAACGATGAATATGTGTATCAATAGGAAAAGCAGGTATTCCAAATTTTTGCGACATAATCACACTTGCAGTTTTATGTCCAACACCTTGTAAATCTTCTAAATCTTTAAAATTTTTTGGTACTTTACCATTATGCTTTTCAATTAACTGTTTTGATAACATATAAACACTCTTTGCTTTATTCCTAAAAAGTCCAATACTTTTTATAAGTCTCTCAATTTTTTTTCTTCCTAATTTAACAAAATGCTCAGGTTTATAAAATTTTTTATAAATATTTTTTGTTACGTTATTAACGTTGAGATCAGTTGTCTGTGCAGATAATGCTACAGACACTAAAAGCGTAAAAGTATTTTTATGTTTTAGTGGTATAGGTGTGCTAGGGTAAATTTGGTTTAGTATTTTTAAAACTTTTTTTGCTCTATTAATTTGGTTCATTGTCTTAAATTTATTTAAAATTTAAAACATTTCGCATCGAGTATAAACCTGGTTTTTTATTTATTAACCATTTTGCAGCTTCCAAAGCTCCTTGAGAATACAAGGCTCTATCAAAGGATTCATGGTTTAATGTAACAATTTCTTTTCCATCAGAAAATTTTACCTCATGTTCACCAACAACTTCTCCTTTTCTAAAAGAATTAAAATTAATTTTTTTGCTAAAAGGGAAAGATTTTCTGTTAAGGTATTTTTTACCCATAATTTTTCTTAATTCTTTTTTCTTTCCAACTGCAATACTATTTCCTATCATTAAAGCAGTTCCTGAGGGATGATCTTTTTTGTGCTTGTGGTGGACTTCATAAACCTTGCTTAAAAATCTTGCATTAAGTGACCTTGATGCTATCTCTGTTAAATAAACTAATAGATTCACACCCAAACTCATATTTCCAGCTTTAAGAATAGGAATTTTTTTTGAATACCTTTTTATTAATTCCTCTTCTTTTTTTGAAAAACCCGTTGTTCCAATAACTACTCTTTTTTTCAATTTAGATGCAATTTTAAGTACTTCAAGTGTACATTTAGGTATTGTAAAGTCTATAATAACTTTTGCATTCTCGAATGCTTGTTTAGAATTAAATATTGGATTTAAACCTAATATCTTTTTATTTATTTTTCTATTTTCAGTTATTGAAACAATCCTAAACTCTTTTGATGATTTTGTGGATTTAATAAGTTGTTGGCCCATTCTACCAAGACAGCCTGTGATCGATAAATTAATTTTTTTCATTTATTGTTTCCAAAATTTTTTGGCTTTGTCAAAAAAGCTTTTAATTAAAGGATTAGATTTATTATCTTCTAAATCTTTAAATTCAGCTAAGAGTTCTTTTTGTCTTCTTGTTAATGAAGTAGGAACCTCAGTAACAACACGTATGTATAAATCTCCAAACAAGTTTCTTTTTAGAACTGGCATGCCTTTTCCTCTTAGTCTTAACTGTTTTCCACTTTGAGTTCCAGAAGGAATTTTTATTTTTGTTTTACCACCATCGATAGATGGTACCTCAACAGTAGCCCCTAAAGCTGCATCAGTAAATGAAACAGGCAGTTCGTAAAATAAATTTTCCTCGGATCTTTTAAAAATATCATGTGGTTCCACAGATATAAACAAGTACAAATCCCCGCTTGACCCACCTTTCACACCTGCCTCTCCTCGACCTGCAATTCTAATTCTTGTGCCATCATCTACTCCTTTTGGAATTTTGACAGAAACAGTTTCATTTGATTGAGTTTTACCTCCTCCTCTACAATTATTGCATGGATTTTTTATTTGTTCACCTTCTCCATTACACTCAGGACAAGTTTGTTGTATAGTAAAGAAACCTTGACTTGATCTCACTCTACCTTGACCACCACAATAATTACATGATGTAGGTTTCGAACCAGGTTTTGCACCGCTTCCAGAGCAGGTCTTACATTTTTTATAAGTTGTGTAACTAATTTTTTCTTCTTTTCCGCTAAATGCATCATTTAAATCAATAGAGATATCATATCTTAAATCATTGCCCCTATTATTTCTCCTCTCTCTCGCAGATCTTCCTGAGCTACCAAAACCAAAATCTCCAAAAACATCTTCAAAAATATCTGAAAAAGACGATGAAAAGTCAAAGTTACCAAAACCACTTTGTCCACCACCTTGAAATGCAGCGTGTCCAAACTGATCGTAGTTTGCTTTTCTCTTTTCGTCAGAAAGAACGTGATAAGCTTCACTCCCTTCCTTGAATTTCTCCTCAGCACCTTTATCTCCTTTGTTTTTATCAGGATGATATTTAAGTGCTAGTTTTCGGTAAGCTTTTTTAATTTCGTCTTTATTTGCGGATTTCTGTACACCTAAGACCTCATAATAATCTCTTTTTGCCATAAGGAACTTTGCTCCTATTAAATAGTCTTAGGCTCTTTTTTCTTTATCTTCTTTTGGGTCTACAACTTCTGCATCAACGACATTGTCTTTATCTTTTGCACCTTTGCTCTCTTTGCTTTCAGCGGTCTTACCTGTTGGTTTTTGCTGACTTTTATAAACCGCCTCACCTAACTTCATTGAAGCTTGAATTAAAGACTGTGTCTTTTTCTTTACTTCTTCTGTATCTGTACCTTTCAAAGCATTTCTGAGATCTGAAATAGCAGTTTCTATAGCTTTCTTTTCAGTTTCAGAAATTTTTGAACCATGTTCTTTAAGGTTTTTTTCTGTCGAATGAATAATCGTATCAGCTTGGTTTCTTGTGTCCACTGATTCTCTCTTTTTCTTATCTGTCTCTTTATTCGCTTCAGCGTCTTTAACCATATTTTTAATTTCTTCATCAGACAATCCTCCTGATGCCTGAATTTGAATCTTTTGCTCTTTTCCTGTTCCTTTATCTTTGGCGGATACACTTACAATACCATTTGCATCGATATCAAAAGTAACTTCAATTTGAGGAACTCCTCTTGGAGCTGGCGCTATACCAACGAGCTCAAAATTACCTAATATTTTATTATCTGATGCCATCTCTCTTTCTCCTTGAAGAACTCTGATAGATACTGCAGGTTGGTTATCTTCAGCTGTTGAAAAGACCTGACTTTTCTTAGTCGGGATCGTAGTATTTTTATCGATAAGTTTTGTTGATACACCTCCAAGCGTCTCTATTCCCAATGACAATGGAGTTACATCTAAAAGCAAGACATCTTTAACATCACCTTGTAAGACACCTGCTTGAATAGCTGCACCCATAGCTACTACTTCGTCGGGATTCACACTTTTGTTAGGATCTTTGCCAAAAAAATTTTTAACAGTCTCTACAATTTT
>MDTB01114853.1_pt1 | contig 16295 bp, 11 predicted proteins | sample 811161 | NCBI WGS metagenome assembly MDTB01 (sample SAMN05326650, study PRJNA326480) | marine metagenome | isolation source: seawater | place: Mediterranean Sea | collected 2009 | reverse complement strand
TGCAAGGTTCCAAGATTGGGTTCAATTGAATCCTTGAAAAGTGGAGTTTGGACACAAATCATCCAGAAATCTACTTCAGAAGCTGCTTGAAATTCTGATGTTGCTTTGAACGATCCATTTGAGACTACTAATTCAAGCATTTCTTGGATATCTGGCTCTTTCCCTCGTAAAGGATACTCGGATGAGTTTAATTTCGAAACCTTAGTTTCGTCAATATCCACTCCAATCACATTTACCCCTGAAGAGGCTAGTTTTATTGCCACAGGTATACCAACATACCCCAAGCCCACTACTGCAACGCTATCAGTCATGGTCATCCCCATTGGGACGAGTATAAAATCGAAACGTGATGATGTCTTATGGCGAGGCGGGTTTTTGAAGAATGATGATTTGCAAGAGCCATGCCAAGGGGATTGAAATCGATAGATGTTCAGGCTCCACTCCCAGGTAGAATATCAAAAATTAGAGCTAGGAATTCATTTAGTGATTCAAATAATCGACAAAATAAGATTATCGAAATCAGTACGGAGCGAGCTGAGGAACTGATTAATTCTGGACGAAGCGATATCATATTATCAGTGGCGATGGATAACCTTGAGATAGAACCCAATGACGAAAAATGGCTAACCATGGCAGCTAAAAACTGTGGAGATTTTCTTTCAAAGGGCGAGTCAGAACGACTGTTTAATAGAATAGTTAGTCTAAATATAGACAGTGAAGAAGTGAATCGATTTCTGATAGAAGGGGCGTATAAAAACAAAGATTGGGATACCATCATCGAACTTTCAGATAGAGTGAATAGAGATTCCGGAGATGGAATTGAGGTGATAATGAAGGTTATCGATGCCTTTAAGAAGGCAAAAAAGAATAGTGGACTTATTGAATTCATCCCAAAGCTAGGTAGCTATTCCGACTTAAGTACGACTTTACTGAGAGAACTGGCTAGTTCTTACTATAAAGAAAAGAATTATTTCCACTCTTCAAAAATTTGGAATAGGCTGGGGGCTGAAGAAATAAATAATCGGGAATTGCTTTTTTGTGCCAAGGCTAATTATAATTCTAAGAATTATCAAAAAACGATTGTAAATTGCATAGAAATTGAAAAACGCGGGAAGGAGGCAATGGAAGTCAATTTTCTAAAATTGAGAGCACAATACATGTCTGGATTATGGGGTGATTGTATCGAAAGTTGTACGATCGCAATTGCGAATGGGGGCAAAAGAGATATGGAAATTTCCGAGTATAGGACTAAATCAGTCTTCAATATGCTTAATGGCGTAAAATACTGGTTTGAGGAAATCGCAATAGGGACGTGAGAACCTGAAAAATGTCGTAATGTTAAGCGAAGGTGATTCTGCTGGATCTGGAAGTAGAATTAGTGCTGCGATAAATAAACACTGCCTGAATGTAAAATCAACATGCATTGTAAATAGATCAAGAAGAAAGATTGGTCATTTTAATCCTGATTTTGTATTATCTAATCCTGAAACTGATAGTGAAGAAATACAGCAAATTATCGATGAAGCTGATATAATTCATTTCAAAGACGATGAGCCAATTTCTAGGAATTGGAACGGTTTAGAGATTCCAACAGATGCAAAGATAGTTCACACCGCAGGTGGTTCCTCTTTTCGAGGGATTGACTTTGGAATAGAATCCTCGGAGAAAATTAAGGATATCAAGATGGTTTTCAATCAAAAATGGAAGAATCAAAAAAGGACTTTTGGAAGACTGATTCATGTTGATGGAGAAAAGCTTCAAGTTGATGGATCGGATTACGCTGCCCATAGTCACAATAATGTCTGGAGTGGTTCGATAAATTTGCCGAAGGATGCTAACTCGTTAGTATTCAGTGGGCATCAACTACTGATAGAGGAAGGGGGTGGAAAGAATTACGATATTCGCTCCATAATCGTAAGATATTTCGATTCCAAGGGGTTGGTTATTGAGACACGGAAGAAGAATACTGGGTCAATTTTAGGTAAAGAGTCGGGTTTTGAAATTCTTTTTCCGATTAATAAAAACGCCAAGAGCATGAAATTTTCATTCTTTAGTCACAAAATATACAAAACAAACTATCGCATAAAAAATCTTAATATTACATTTGCCAAAATAAAAGAATGGAAATACTACAACCTGATTTCACAGTTTAATGTTGCAAATTCTACATGGCCACTTGAGGCATATGATATTGCTGATTTAGGCACCGTCCTAACTCCAGATTTGCTTCATAGAGAATACTCCAGAATTGTAACTCCACATGTAAAACCATCAATTAAAATAAGGAAAAAGAAGAAAAGGGGGCAGAAAATTGTGATAGCCCATGCACCATCTAATACTGGAAAAAAAGGAACTAAGGAGTTTGTAATTCCAGCAATTGAAAAGTTAAAACAGGAGTTCGATATAGAGTTTAATTTGATTCAGAACGTTTCCCATAGGGAGTGTATTGATCTCATTAGTAGATCTGATATTTTCATCGACCAAATGGTAGCTGGTTACTATGGAAATGCGGGATTAGAAGCTATGACTATGGGGATACCAGTATTGGCATACATTAGCGATGAAACAATCAAGCTGGCCGGACCAGAGTGGTCTAAAATACCCATTATCAGGGCTAATAATCTCTCGATTGAAGCAGTAGTTGGGTCCCTTGAAAAAATTCTCAGAAAACCTGAAAGTTTGATCCTAATTGGTAAAGAATGCAGAGATTGGGTAAATAGAATTCATTCTGAAAAGAGAGTTGCCAAGATGTGGGAAAAATTGTATCTTTCTAATCTCAAATCTCAAGATGGAAAAGGAAAAAAAATATCTGGAGCTATGAAAAAAGAAGCGGTACCAATTCAAAACGAAGAGTACTTGCTGAAAGGGGGCGGGACTTGGAAAATTTCTGAAGAAAGTGTTGACTCCGCCCTCTCCATTAGAATAGAGTGTGATTTTCAAACTAATGAATCTAGTAAAGCGCATATTTCTGGATTTGGTAATGATCTACATCAAGCAAGTTTAGAAATTTACAGATTGGGATGGTATTCTGGAAAGGGTGCAAGATTGGTGCATAGAAGGATAATTCGGCCTCAAGATATTTCATTAACGTCCACAGAAGAAGCAGAATACAGATTTCTCACAAAAGATTGGCATCCGGGGTGTTACAGGGCCATAATCAGAAAACAAGGTAGTGGAATGGCTGTGACGCATTTTCTTGTTCACGAAATAAATATTAAGAGTAGAAATCTAATAATCTTCCCGAAAATCTCTTGTTCGATTTGGTCCAAAATAAATGATGGGGTTAGAGATGATTTGTATAGCGGTAGAAATTTTCAAAAAAATAGAACAATGAATTGCATAAATATTCCGAAGGACTTAGGAGATTTGAGTCAGGCGAAAATCTTCGAATGGCTTATCCCAACAATAAATTGGATGGAGATGGGAGGTGTCGACTACTCAATAGTTGCAGATGTGGATATTGAAGATATCGAGTTCGCAGGAGGCGGTTGCATAATTTTCGTTGGAGAGAATAGGTTTTGGACTCCAGAGATTCATAATTTTGTTAAAGATAATGTCATTGATAGGGGGCGGGATATTTTGATTCTAGGTTCTGGAATTGGAGAGAATATCACATATTTTAACAAGGGCTTTTCGGAAGCAATATTTCCCTATCAAAAAAAAGAGGGCGTGACTCGATCATCCACTAATTTACCAATTTCACTGGGAGGATTTGTAGATACGAATAGGCCATTTTATGAATATTCGGATAGTAAATCCCAAGACTATGTTATAAACTCTGTAGTTGATAATTATCGAAAGGGAATGAATTTTTCTAGATCTATATTATCAATAGATGGTGAGGAGTTTGGAGAAATTTCTTCTAGGCATTTTATTTTGAAGAATGGGGCAAATTATTTCCATGGCGGAGTTATGGATTTTCCCAGGATTTTCCTTCAAACCAACTCTGATAGAGGCGAATCAATGAAGCCAGAGGATATTATCATGAGGTTAGTTAATCCTATGGCCCCATTGAAAAATGAAGGTTCTTCTCAAAAGAGAAGATTTGTTCAAAAATGGTCAGAATTCCAGATGTTGAAAAGAGATTTTGATAAAATTCCAAGAGTTTGTCTTGTTTCTGCTTTCTGGAAGAGGCCGACGCTGACTAACAGAATTTTTGCTTATTACGAGCGGCTCAAGGATGCGATTTCAAATGATCTGGAATTGGTAAATATAGCAGTAGGTTCTGAGGGAAGAAAATCAAGAAAAATTGCGGAAAATAATGGTTTCAAATATCTTGAGCACGAAAACCTGCCATTAAGTAAGAAGTGGGATTCGGCGGTGGCTTTCACGAGACAGTTTGAACCAGATGCGATAGTTATTGTAGGCTCCGACGATATTATCGATGCTGACCTCCTCATCTCATTAACCAAAAAGATCGATGAGGGGAGACTTGTAGCAGGAATTCAAGATTTGTATATCTACGACAAAAGGGGCAAGGTTGTGAATTATTGGCCCGGATATGATGAAGAAAGTGATAGGAGTGGAGAAACAATTGGACTATCTAGAGTAATTTCAAGAAACCTTTTGGAAATGGCCGATTTCTCACTTTGGCCCGATTTAGAAATTGATCGGAGTTTAGATCTATCGATGACAAATCGATTCATCGGATTGGGCCTTCAGCCGCTGCATAATTCAAAGGAGGATTTTGTTCATATTAATGGAATAAAAGTCTCTACAGCGCATTCTAGTTTCAAAATGAGAGAATTGAGTGGTGTTGCCATAGACGTAAAAACTGGAACCAATATAACTCCACTAGACTCATATGAGCTGGAAAAATCAGAAAAAAATGAGAAAATAGATTCAATAATTGATTCGGTATTTGGGTGACAAAATGAAAATTAACATAGACGTTTACGACGGGAGAGCAGAATATTCATTCAACCTAGAGAGTGGGGACGGGAATCATCCTGACGGCACAACAAAGATGAGCAATATTCCGGTTTACTTCGAGAACGAATTAATAAGCGAGGATACCCATAACGATATTCTATGCCTGGTTGGAATACTGTTGGCAAATCCATTTGTGAAAGAGAGAGTTAGTTTTTCAATCCCAGTAAGCGAAAAATTTGCGACTCAGTCGAATAAGATAATCACTAAATATGATGTAGAGTGTAATATAGATTCAGAAATCTCTCCTAGGGAAATGCCAAAAGATGGTAAGCCTGGTCTGGCGTTTAGTGGCGGTTGTGATTCTTCTGCAGCATTGTGCGTGATGCCTCATTCTACTGTTCCTGTTTTTCTAGAAAGACCAATGTCTGAAGTCTCGGCATATAACTCGGATGCCGCACTAACTTCATGTGATTTAGTAAGTGATCTTGGTTATCAGATGGAAATAGTGGAGTCGAATTTTGAGTATATTAGAGACCCAGTGGGATTCCCCAGCGATTTGGCTCATGCGTCGGTTCTTTTGCTCATTGCCGACTCACTAAATTTTGACTCAGTCAACTTCGGGACGGTTCTTGAGTCTGCATTCGGAATTGGGCATGAAGAATTCAGGGATTACGGGAATGGTAGTCACTGGAAATTGTTCTCAACATTATTTGAAATAGTCGGGATTGATCTTTCTTTACCGGTTTGCGGTGTCAGTGAAGTTGGTACTGCATTGATTTGTCAAAAGTCACCCTTTGGGTACATCAACCAATCTTGTATTAGAGGTGCGTGGAAGGAGCCATGTATGGTTTGTTGGAAGTGCTTTAGGAAGGAGATGCTTGCTTGCGCTCTTGGTTTCCAAAGATTCGATGAGGAATTATTCTCTAAAACGATAAATTCTCCAGATGTGATTCAAAAATTAGAAAAGGTACCAATTAGTCATGAAAATGTTCTCAGTTTTTCTGTGATGGGTTTAGGGAAACAAAGGGATAAGACCCTATTGGCATTAAAGAAAAGGTTGTTGCCAGGGGAAAACTTAGATTTTTTGAAGAAATGGTATTCTCCTTCGATTTACTTCGTAACCAAGAAATATAGGCAGGAAATAATGTCTAGAATTCTGAGTATAATGCCAAGAATGGATGCCGAAGAAAATAGTCTAGTTGAGAGCTGGGACATTAACAGATTCATAAAAATGAAGAGGACCAAAAACAACTCTAAAAGACTGATTTCAATGATTTCAAATCAGACCTGAAATCCATTCCGACACTTCAATTGCCCCATTTGGACGTTGTAAGATTGAGCAGTTATCCCTCATTTGATCTCGGATTTTCTTGTTCGAAATTCTTTCAATTGAGGCGGAAATTGATTTTTTTGTACGATTCCTAACCACAATCATACAGCCTGCATCTCTTGCGGCTAAGCATCTTGCTAATTGATCGTCCCTCCCAGTATTCATATTTGGAAAACAAATTGAGGGTATCGAATGCTCGATCATTTCGTGGAATGAGTTATATCCTCCTGCAATAACTGCGAAATCAATATCTTTGTAGTAATGTGCATTGGGATATTCTCTTAGAATCCGAACCCTGGGGTGAGTATATGATATTCTATCCCCTAGTAATGATTCCCCAATTAGAATTATTACGCCGGGGACCTTGAGTAATGCTTGAATTGTGAGCTCAATTTCTGAACCGATCTCATTAATTCTGCCCGCCCCTAACTGAACATAACATAATTTTGCTTCTTCCGGACATCCAATTTTTGACTTCAGAGATCCTTTTGGTAGAGTCTCTTCTTTGTCTACAAGAAGGATTGGATTTACGCGGACCAGTGATTTTCCCATCCCATAACCTTCACTGGGGTTGGGGACTGTATCTCCCGGAAGGATAAGTGCATCAAACTTTGAAATGGAGTCTTCAGGGATAGAATTGGATCTACTCTTTTCCCCGCCCCTTCTGGTCCAGCATTTTAACATTCGATCCTGTCCTTTAATTGAATTTAGCATCCCCCTATATGGATAAGCTCCGTCGAAAATAAACATTTTAGGCCTATGCAATGTAAAAATAATTCCTAACATTTCCTCTAGTAGGACGTTCCACTCCCTTGGCTCCATCCCTTGATATTTGTACCGAGATGGCAAGTGATAAGTGATGAAACCGAGACTTGATGCAACTGACAGTGTTGGCATGGTGGTAAAAATTACAATCTCTGTATCTGGATTTGAATTCTTCAATTTTTTAGCTATTGCCAACGATCTAGTGTAATGACCAAAGCCAACTCCATTTGTGGGAAAGAAGACCACGCAGTCTCTGCGACTATCAGGATTGATTCGTCCCATTTCTGGAAAGAATAACTCCCTCTCTGAAGTCTTATTTTTCTCTCTCTTTAGTAAATAAGTAGTCCTGATCAGTGAAAACGGAAGTATCAATAATTTCAATGGATTTTTCAAAGAATCTGTGATTAACCTAGAAAGAATATACGAAGAAGACTGTCTGATTGAAACTGCTTCCCTGATGTATCTTTTCGTCCTCAATATCTCTGGATTGAGAGTGGTGTAAGTTCCTGGGTCCAAATCAATCCTAGAAATACTACCTGCATTTATATCGGAAAGTTTTAGAATTTTACTCGGTACATCTGCAATTTCTGAGAATTTTAAAATCTTCTGAGTTCTTTCCTCTGAGTCCAATTTGGATAGTTCTTTGTGGAGCTGTGATATCTTAGCCCTATGGGGCCTGCCACTACTTCTTGAAGCAGACATTGCCCTAAATGAATCAATAAAATTACCTGAGTTTATTGCTGCCTTAAATTTGTTATCTTGGTGATCCCTGAGTAAAAAACCTTTTTTTTCAGCCCTTTTGTAAACCTTTACAGCTTTTGGAAATTTCTTTTTTCTGATTAAACTTCTAGCGAGTATATCCAGAGCCCTGCTGTCTGAAGAAAAGATGCTGATAAATCGAGATATTCTAGCGGAAGAGGAGTATTGTTGCTCGTTATACCGTTTTCTAGCTAAACTAACTAGTTTTGACTTCAACAAGGAAAAACCAAGCATATTTTGCGACCCTGAGTACTGTTTACATACCTATCTGATAGGCGAAGAGTGTGAGGCTTCTTTGGATTTCGGGAAGGCGAATGGGCGCGGATTTGGCTAGTAGGACTGAATTGGAGTTATCCAAAGAGATGGTGAAAAAGGGGGCAATAGTCCATTTCATATGTCCCGATAATGATGTTACTGGAGTTTTTGACATGAAGGATGGACCAAAATTTACTTCTTTTGGCCAGTTAAGAATTCCAGGATTGGAGACATTATCTGGCGGGTTGAAGATCCCAAAAATAGTTAGTGAAATAGGTGGAGAATTTGACTATTGTTTGGTTGATTGGAGAATGATAAGGTTTTGTATGAAGCAATTGAAGCGAGTTGGCCTAAAATGGTCATTAATTGATCGGGGCCCTCCAGCATTCCCTGGTTTCCTCCCAAAAGTTCAGAAACTACAGTGGAGAAACAGCTGGAACATATCGTCCAATAATTCGAAATTGGGTTTTGTAGTTTCAGAGAGGCATGGGGACTTGGTCAGGAGAGAAACAAGATTTAGAGGGGAATTAGTAGACATTCAGGCTGGAGTTCCCGACCATTGGTGCGATTCTACGGATAAAAAGGAGCCTAAAGGAGAATTGATATTCTGTTATTCTGGGGCAGTAGATAGATTGAGAGGCCTAGAGGAAATCGTTCGTTTGGCGGATCTCATAATTGATTTAGGAATTCCTAGTAGAATCCTAGTATTGGGTACTGGAGATTATGCTGGTGAGATAAAAAAACAATCGCTGAATAGAGGCAATTTAGAGTATCTCGGACTTATATCAGATCCTAATGATGTCGAAGCTATTCTCCAGAAATGTCACGTGGGGATAATGCCTATGCCAGATAAAGAGATTTGGAATATTTCTAGTGCAATTAAATTGCCGGAATATCTTTCCAAAGGCATGATTATTGTTGGGAAGGACCATCCTGGTAATCGTAGAGGGCAGGGGGATTTCTATCTGCTCAGTGAGGGCGATTGGGTAGTTGATGGCGTAAATATGATTTCCAATCTTCTTGAAAGTGGAAAATGGGGAGAGATATCCTGCAAATCTAATAAGAAATCGAAGCAGATGACTTGGAGTGTACAGGCGAGAAGATTGTTGGATTGCATAGAAAATACGCTATCTGGTCATTGACTGAGTCATCACATATTTATCAGAAACATAGATCATAGTAGGCCTCCCTAAAGGCATCCAGCCATCCTGGATTCTGTCGTTGACTTGTTCAGATAGCTTGTTTGTTGCTGATGCTAGAGCGGTTGAGGCACTCCTTACTATCGCATACTCGCTGCAATTGTCCATGGCTACTGGTAATAAGAGAGATATTTAACTTCTCTTCGATATTATGATTCAATTGGCGGTCTAGATGAAGGATCCCAAATGTGCATCCTCTGCCCGAGTAGGAATCTTATGTGAGATTCCAGTAAAATGGATGCCCCCCTAAATAGCCCCCTCCCCGGTTGAGAGAGCATAAGGAGGAAATATGCAGATTGAGGGGCGAAAAGATAAAAATTTAATTCATCAATTGGTGTTTGATAAAATATTAGGATTATTGAGGCAAATGTTAGTGAAATAGACATTGTCAGTAACCACGGGAATATCGAGTAGAAGTATAATGTATTTCTGAAAATTTTGCTATATTTCTTATGGCCGAAACATAGGTGCCAATTATTGGCCAAGGTCCTGGTCAGGCCTTGTGCTCTTCTGACGCTTCTTTTACGAGAGAAGGGTTGTTCATCGAAGAAAACTACTCCAGCGTCCATTACAGCCCTGAAACCATTCTTTCTTACCAAAATTGCTAATTGAGAATCATCGGCATTTACACTTGGGTCAATTCTGCTTGAACCGATGCTAGACATCCTGAATGCGCATATTGAACCTTCGAAAATTGGAGTGGAGTCCAAGTAAGATTCGCCCCTTCTGATATCATTATATCTTGATCTGTAAGCATATTCCGAGTTACTCTTTGTTACGTATTGTGAGCCACAAACTGCCCCAATATCTGGATTTGAAAATCTATTAATTATCTTGGTAATCGTATCATTTGGAGACTGAGATTCTGCGTCCATCATAACGAAGAAATCTGTCTCTATTTTCTCCAAAGAACGATTCACTGCTATTGATTTACCAAGTTCTGAAATGGTGATTATTTCAAATGGAATCTCGGATTTAGATGACCTGAGAAAATCAGAAGCAATCTGACCAGTTTGATCTTCTGAAGCGGAGTCGACTATTAGTATTCGAAGTTTTGAAGTGTCATATTCCGTGGATATGATTTCATCTAGTTTCTTTATGATTACTTTAGATTCATTTCGTACTGGAAGAAGGACAGTAACTTCCGGAAGGAAACTCTGGGAGTCGTTGGATAATGGTTCTCTGATAGTTCTACATCTAATCAGATGAAAAAGTGGTGGCAAAATACACAAAAAAAACAGAAAAAGGGCGATGAAGGATATTATTTCCCCGGACCCCATGTAGCATCACCATCAATAGGTAGGATTTGGTCGGTTCGCATAGTTGTATGAGAAGAGTGTTACATATTGGACCTTGTGAATCTCGCGGAGGTATGTCCTCCGTCATACGTAGTATGGTCAAAGACCCCCCTAAAGGTTGGGAGGCTGAACAACTGAATAGTCATGGTAATGGAATAATTGAAAAAATTGTAAATTGGAAAGGAGCTAGGGGCAGATTAAAAGCCAAAAATACAGCTCTTGGGGCAGATGTTGTACATTTTCATGTGACTCATTCTCTAAGTTGGTGGAGAAAGAGGAATTTGCTTAGAATTTGCAAAAAAAGGGGCATCCCAGTGGTTGTCCACATCCACTCGGGAAAATTTGAGAAATTCTGCTCCGGGATTGCGGGAAATTCGGTTAGAAGGAGTCTTCGAAGGAAAAATTGTAAAGTAATCGTTCTGGAGAAGAGATGGTTGAGTTTACTGTCTGAATGGATTCCTGATGATTCAGTCGTAGTTCCGAACTCAACTACTAAGACCACAGACAGGCATAAACATAAGCATTCAAAAAAAATTAGACTATTGATGCTATCCAGAAACTCGAAAATAAAAGGTCATGATATTGCCATAGAAGCCCTAGCAAGGTTACAGAAAAATGGTTATGAGGCGAATCTAAGTATTACAGGGTTAAAAAGTGGTTTGAAGAATATAGATCCATTTCCGGGTGTTGAATACTTGGGCTGGGTGACCGAGGAGGAAAAATCAGAACTTCTGGCCGAAGTTGATTTTCTTATTTCTCCTAGCGAATATGAGGGATCATCAATGTCTGTCATAGAAGCCATGGTTACTGGGATACCTTGCATTGTGTCTGAGGCTAGCAGAGAGACTTTGGGAATACCAGAAATGGTTGTAGAATCTGATGATCCAGAGCAATGGGCAGAAAAAATTACTAGATTCCACAAAAGAGAAGAATATTTGTTATCAGTCTCGAAGACAATAGAACAATCCAGAAGATACTCCATAGAAAAGAGGAATAATCTCCTATCAGGGATATATGAAAAACTAGTCGGCTAAACAACTGTTACTGACTTAGCTAGGTTTCTTGGCCTGTCTACATTTAGTCCTTTATTATCAGCCAGTAGACACGCCATTAGTTGCAGTGGAATTATGTTTACCAACGGAGAGGTCTCCTTTCCTGTTTTTTGTGTGCATATGGTCACGTCGGAAAAATTGGTGATGGGGCCCTCATTGTCAGTGATTAGAATAACTTGAGCCCCTCTTGTCTTACATTCTCTAATGCTAGACTCCATCAATGTCAATGTATCATCGCTAGGTGCTACGGCTATGACTGGAGTACTTTCTTCAATCAAAGCGATTGGCCCATGCTTTAATTCTCCTCCAGGATAAGCTAAGCAAGGCAAATAAGCTATCTCCATCATTTTTAATGCACCTTCCTCTACTAAAGGAGCAGAAATTCCTCTTCCGATGAATATCGCACTTTTCGCATCCATCAATATTTCTACTGCACTTTCCAAAGATCCGTCATCGTTCAATAACTGAGATGAAATCTTATTGGGTATCTCTCTAATATTTTGTACGATTCGCTTCCGCTCTTTCATAGGCCCTTCTGAAATTGTTAAGGCCAGCAACATCAATGCTGCAACCATGTTTGTAAAGGCCTTTGTAGAAGCCACGGCAAATTCTGGGCCAGCGTGTAAGTAAGCACCATTACCGGTGAATCTAGCCATGGTTGAACCAATTACGTTGCAAATTGAAGATATTTCCCCCCCAGATATCTTGGCCTTTTGGAGAGCGTCTAGTGTATCTTTTGTTTCTCCCGACTGTGAAATGCCAATGGTTAGGGTATTTGGCCCGCATACGATGCTTGAAGGAAATTCACTGGCTCGGAAAGATTGGACATCAATATTGGTAAGTTCTCTAACATAAATCTCTCCGATTTTACATGCAAAGAAAGCAGTCCCGCAACCTATCAAGTTGATTCGTTTAAGTTTTCTCATCTCGTTTGGAGAAAGTGAGAATCCCTGAAGTCCGGCTTTCTTTCCGTCTGAGCTAATTCTCCCTCCCAAAACATTTGAAATTGATATTGGTTGGTCGTGTATTTCTTTGAGCATCAAATTTGGAAAAATGCCTTTATCTTGCTCTTCAAACACTCCTTCTAGATTTTCAAAGGGAGGAATATTTCCTTGGTCCGGAGATTTTATGCCGCCAGAAGAAATTGAAAATACATCGCCATCATTCAAGTAAGCAACTTCTGAACAGACTCCATAGAATGGTTGAACATCCGAGGAAATACAAATTTTATCATGACCCCTCCCCAAGATGAGGGGCGCGCCTTGTCTAGCGACTAATATTTCGTCGTAATCACTCATAATTACTGCGATAGCCCATGAACCTCTTAGCAAATTCACGGTAGAAACTAGTGCATCAAGAGTAGTTTTTGACGGCGATTGATTTTGCAGATGATGGTGCATCAGGTGAACAATAATCTCTGAATCTGTTTCAGATTTCATCTCGTAACCCAAATTCGTAACCCTTTCAAGTAAATCGTATGTATTCTCAATAATTCCATTGTGTACGATCGTTATTTTACCATCATTACTACTATGGGGATGAGCGTTCGTATCTGAAACACCACCATGAGTGGCCCATCTCGTATGGCCTATCGAAATCTTCGCGCCTAAGAAACGTCCGTTGGCCTTAGAAACTAGATCTGAAACATATCCTGTGGTCCTCTCCGTTTCTATTGGTCCTTGATGATTATCGAAAATCGCTGCTAGACCTGCTGAATCATATCCCCTATATTCCAACTTAGCTAGGCCTTGTAGAACTTGAACAGCTGCATCTGAAGATATGCAACCGAATATGCCGCACATTATCATCCCCGCTGTATGACCCGTATTTCAAGAAATCCCCGTATATTGTGTACAAATATTGAGAAATAAACGATTAATAGAATTGCAAAATGTTATTTCTATTCCGTTTCTCCAGAAAACAATGTCAATGCTATATCTTCTTTTTCCTGCCCTAAATAAATTAGACTCTGGAGGGTTGCCGGCATGGGGGGATCACGATTCGCCATGGGAAATTTTTAGTGAACATGAAGAAAATCTAATGTCACAAATCATCAAATTAACTGGCTCTAGTGAAAGTTCGTTCATACATCCTACTGCAAAAATTGGGAAATATGTTGAGATACAGAATCCTTGTTTTATTGGAGAAAATGTTACAATAAGACATTCTGCACTACTCAGAAGAGGCTCATGGATATGTGATGGCTGCATTGTCGGCCATTCTTCAGAAATAAAGAATTCTATCCTCTTACCGGGCTCAAATGCGCCTCATTTCAACTATGTAGGAGATTCTATTATCGGGGCGGGTGTAAATCTAGGAGCTGGAGTAATTATCTCAAATGTCAGAAATGATAGACGAGATATTTTGTTAACTAATCAAGACGGGGCTAGGATAAAGTCTGGTCTAAGAAAATTAGGGGCACTAATTGGGGATGGGGCACAAATAGGTTGCAATACTGTCTCCAATCCGGGTACGATAGTTTGCCCAAATGTGATGATTTCCCCTAACTCAACACTAGGGGGATGGATCTCTAGCCAAGAATAATCCGTAGGAATATTACCGCCCCATCCCTTAAAGACCTTAATTTGCTTACTCCCCCTTTCCTTTGGCTCCACCTTACGGGAATTTCTCTATGGACTAGTTTTTTCTTCCTTGCTTGGCTGGCTATTTCCGCCTCTAGATCAAAACCATTAGATCTGATTTGAATTTCTTTCAAGGCCTCTGATTTGAAGCCCCAGAGTCCAGTACAAAGATCGGAAATCCTTCTGTTGTTTCTGATACTTGAAACAATTGAGAGTGACTTATTGCCAAAATTATGTAATATGCTCATACCTCTTGGTTTTCCTTTCTTTTGCAAAAAACGGGACCCTGAAACTACGTCGGCACCTTTTTGCAAAGCTAGCACTATGTCTCTGACCCCCTCAAAAGAATATGAACCATCAGCATCCAAGAAGACCACGTCATCATTACCGTTTTCTTTCCAATAATTGACTGCCTTTCTGATAGCATCTCCCTTTCCGTATGTATCTTTTTGATCAATTATTTGTTTAGAAAATTGTTTTGCAATTTCCCTAGAGTTGTCACTAGTTCTTTCATCTATTACAAAAATAAAGTCTACTTTGTATTCTTGTTTTATCTTTGAGGATTGAAAATCTTCTAGAAGATATTCTAAGCCTTTCTCTTCATCTTTCACTGGAATGATGATAGATAGGCGTCGCATAGTCGTGCGACATCTAGTGAAGCTTTTCACTTTAACACAACAAACGGACGAAAAATGTCGTTTGTCCGCTTTGTTGAAGAACGGGGGTGTTGGTCGTTCACCATGAGAGTCGTAGAGGATGCGATAATTCTAGCTGGCGGAATGGGTACTAGAATGCTCCCCGCTAGCCTATATGCCCCTAAGGAAACCATGCCACTAATTGATACCCCAATACTGAATCATCTAATTTGGGAAGCTGCCAAGGCGGGAGTAAAGAGAGTCCATTTGGTACTCTCAGATAGGAAAAGACAGATTCTTGAGGGGTTCATTCAGGGAAAGGCGATTATAGGGGAGAATATTCGCGAGGACCTTCCAATTTTTGCTAAATCCTTCGGTGTTGAAGGGGTCGAAATAGTTCCGTACGTTCAAAAAAATCCAGGAGGGGTAGCGGACGCAATTTCGACAGCTCTACATAAAATTGAGGGGGCATTTCTTGTTTTACTAGGTGATATGCTAATATTAGAAAATCATAATAGTCCAAAGAATTCGGGTCCTGAAAAGGCATCTAGATGTTCATCACTACTAGTTTCGATGTTTCAAAAGTCTGGTTTACCGTGCGTGGGAGTCTGCCAAGTCGAAAGGAAAGAATTGAGCAATTATGGAGTTGTTGAAATTGATGGGAACAGGGTTGTTTCGATAACTGAAAAGCCAATTCAATCAGAGGCAAGAAGTGATTTTGTGCTTTGCGGCAGATATCTTTTTCCTTCGAATACATCAGAAATCCTAGAGAAATATCCAATAGCTCAATTTGGCGAAATGCAGTCTATATTCGTTCTAAGGCATCTAATAGACAAAACTGGCCTGAATGCAGTGAGGTATGAAAAAATGCAGATGTTCGATAGTGGTGACCCACTATCGTGGCTGAAGTCTCAGATTGACCACGGACTCCGCAGGGAAGACATCTCTAGTGAGCTGTCGAGATGGATCTCCGAGAGAATGTCTAGAATCTGAAATAGATGAAGTCTACAGCCTCCGAAGGGCGCATGACTACACAGAGGAATACCATTGATCCACATATTGCCCCCCATGCTAATGGACCTCTTCTAGAAAGCCAGTACTTGCCACCACCAACATAACCGCTAGCAAGATGAGAAACAGCGAACAGCCCGACCATTACGGCGGTTGTAATCTTGATGTATGGAAGAGAGCTTATCAGCTCATCCAAATCCCAATAGCTATCCCACCCAACGAAAGACTTCATGCTCCTGATGAGCATGTCGGTATCGCTGACCCTGAATACTAACCAAGTTAGGAAGACGAAATATTGAGTTGAAATCCAAGATAGTGCCGTCATTACCTTGGGAACGCGCTCGAAATATGATGATATTATAATGCTCGATGACAGAGCACGATTGGCCAGAAGCAGCAGACCATGGAGGAAGCCCCAGATTACGAAGTTCCAGGAAGCACCATGCCATAGGCCCCCCAATAGCATTGTTACCATGATTGCAATGGCCATTGCCCTATTTCCATTCCTGCTCCCCCCAAGGGGGATGTAGAGATAGT
>MDTB01203138.1_pt1 | contig 16297 bp, 17 predicted proteins | sample 811161 | NCBI WGS metagenome assembly MDTB01 (sample SAMN05326650, study PRJNA326480) | marine metagenome | isolation source: seawater | place: Mediterranean Sea | collected 2009 | reverse complement strand
GTATACCCACCCCGACATCCAAGAAGTGCAAGTCTTCGCAGTACCCGATGCCAAGTATGGCGAACAAGTTGCCGCGTGGGTGCAACTGCGCGAGGGTCGAAACCTAACACCGGACCAAATTAGTCAGTACTGCGCCGGTCAAATCACCCATTTCAAAATCCCGCGCTACATCAAACTAGTGAACGACTACCCCATGACGGTGACCGGCAAAATGCAGAAGTTCGTAATGCGCGATCAGTATGCTGAAGAGTTAGGCTTGAGTTAACGTTACCGTCATCAGCGATCATGGCGGGCCAAGGTGCAATGCTCACGCTCGTACAGCCGCTCTTGGTAAGCGCGCACATTCGCAAACTCAGTGAGCAAACCCTGCTCTTCCCCAAAGCTCAACGTATACGCAACAATAATGTCAGTAACGGTGAAACGATTTTCCACCAAGTAATTGACGTCTTCTAGCACCTTATCTAACGCCTGGGCGCTGCGTCGAAACATCTTGTTGTTCTGTTCAATAATCGCTGGCACGTGCTCTTCCTTGGGTAATACGAAATCAATACTGTTGATCTCGGTACTGGATACCCAACATTCCATCTCGCTCAACGCAAAACTGACCCACTGATCGTGCACGGCTCTCGACCAAGTTCCGGGCCGGGCAACAAGTTCTTTTTCCGGTACCAAGTCCGCTACCGCGGTAGCGATTGCTGCGGATTCAAATAAGGGTTTGCCGTTTATGCGCGCTGCCGGCAATTTGCCTAATGGATGAACTTGCCGCAGTTCCTCACTACCGATTATGCTCACCTCGTTGCCCAACGACGTATAACTCAAGCCCGCCTCTAACAGCGTCCAGCGCACGCGCGCCGACCGGGTTGGTGCTAGCTCGTAAAGCTCTACCTGCGGCGTTGTAATCATCCCAAATCCTAACGTATCAGCGTTCCATCAATCATACCGTCAGCCCGCAGCAGTGCTCTATCTATAGGGACAACTACATAGTTTCGCGTGACCTTAATTGGCTTAGGGTTTATGCCTCTATGCCATCCATTGTTGCCATGACCTCCAAGTACAGTATTGCCCGCACCGTCATCGACCAAGTCCAGCAGCATGCTGCAGCCCACGGCTTGGATGCTATTGATGTGCAAGAGGCGACTATGATTTTACTAATTCAAACACTCAAAGAATCTCGGGGTAGCGACACGACCCGGCGGTTATTGCAGTACGAGGTCGACAGCCTGAGCAGTGGTGTTTTCGAGATTCAACGCGGCAGCGGGCATTCGTAACTTTCCCTGGTGTCGCTAAGTCAGCGATAGTTTGCTGCACGCCAAGCGCTGTAACTGATGCGTGCCTATCCCGCACCCCCGCATTGCCAGAGCTATCGAGATTGCTAGTATTTGCGCCCGCGGTTTTAGCGTTGGATTCACAACTATGACGACCCTATATATGGTGCGCAGTAATCCAGTTGCTGGCAAAGAGCAGGAGTTCAATCGCTGGTACCGTGATGTGCATTTGCCGGAGGTGTTGCAAATTGAGGGTTTTCAAAGCGCTCGACGCTTTCGTCTGACCGAGCCACAACTTCAAGCACAATCACACAGGTACCTGGTTATTTACACCATCAATGATGACGATATCGAAGGGACGCTTAACAATTTACGGAACATGCGTTCATTAACGATGAGTGACGCGCTAGATATGTCTTCAATCGATATCAGCATCTTCAGCGAACTCTCTTGAGCAAGGCGGGTAACGATCAGTCAAGTGTCCTGAATTGCCGTTTCGCTAGTAGCTTTGTACCAACTCTAAAAATGTGCCGTCAGGGTCCTTAAAGCAGAAAAAGCGGCTGCCATGGGTTTCGCTGGACATTACCGTTGCGGGTTCCGATAACACGTCTACGCCTTGGGCGACCAAAAAGGTGTAGTCCGCTTGCAGATCGTTGCTACGCAATGCCAACCGCGCAAGCCCAGGCCGATGTAGATTCGGATAAGGGTCTGAGTCATCTCGCGGGTGCTGCCATTCCAACAGATCGATCAGCATCGGCGGTTCGGCATTTTGTAGGGCCATAATGGCGCCATTGACCCGATAATTCTCCATGCCCACTGCGGCATTGACTTGAGCATCGTTCGTGGCCGGCACCTTCCAAACCTCTACGAATCCGAGCATTTCGTAGAAGGCTTTGGAGCGCGCGTAGTCGCGACAGTTTATATTTATATGAACCATTCCAGTAATGTTCATGGATTTCCCAACCTTCTATGACACCTCTAGATTACGGTGTCAGCATTGTCTATGACCATTTCAGCGCCATTCACATGCTTGGACTCTGCACCGAGCAGGTACAGGACCATGTGTGCCACATCTTGCGGCTCTCCAATACCCATGGCCTTACGCTTTTTCTCGGCGTTATCATCTAAGTCGATGTTCATGAGTTGCTTTACTGCGTTCTGCACCATGGGCGTATTGATACTGCCGGGATGCACCGAATTGCACCGAATGTGCAATTTTTCACGGCGACAGTACGCTGCTATGGCCTTCGTCATTGCGCGAATACCACCTTTGGCAGCGGAATACGCGAGGTAATCTGGAATGCCCACCAACGCCGCCGTCGAGGACATGTTAACTATGGAGCCGCCACCCGTTTGCTTCATCAGCCTAATCGCCGCCTGACAACCAAAATAAGTGCCGTCCAAATGAATAGCCAGGGTATTGCGCCAAACCTCTGTGGTTGAGGTTTCAATGTTCGCAATCGGTGCGATTCCGGCGTTATTAACCAAGCCATCAAGCCGCCCATGCCGAGCTTCTATACTCGCCATCACTTGTTTCCAACGATCCTCATCTGCGACATCTTGAGGCAAAAAAGTTGCATTAATCTGCGCCGCTAACTCAGCGCCACGAACTTCATCAACGTCCGTCATTACCACTTTGGCGCCGTTTTTAACCAGCAATTGTGCATCAGCCCATCCAAGCCCTGAGGCTGCTCCGGTTACCAATACAACCTTGTCTTTTACGCCACTCATCGCAGTATCACCCGGCTAAACGTGCACACAACCCCGTTCACGCTAGATCGTTACCGGAGGTTCACTCGGTACAGAATTCAACATCACGTCATCGGGAATCTGCATTACTTGCTCATAAACCCCCTCGGGATAGTTTGCCATGTGCGGACCCGGCGCCTCGACAAGATTGGGTTGTGGTACTGCACCGCCCTCGTCCACATACTCCGCAGGACGCTTGTAGCGCTGTAACTCACGCTCTGAGATTCCGGCTAGAGCAACCACCTCAGGATCTATCCAAGCGTCTTGATTGATCGGCTGCAACGAGTAACTCAACTCCAGCGCCAAATTCTCTGGGCCGGCAAAATAGATAGAACAACACATACCATGTTCCAGCGGCCCCATAACCGGCACACCCTTAGAACGCAGTCGGTCGCGCATGGCCATTAGTTCGGCATGATCTTTTACCTTAAAAGCCACATGTTGCATGGCACCACCAGCGCAATTAGCGCCTGGGTTGCCAGCGTGAGACTCGCCTAACACCCGTGGAATGTTTTGAATACCTGGATTGCAAACAAAGGCGACTGAGCTCTCATCGTTAAGCCGCAAAAAACCATGCCAAGTGTTTTCCACTCCGTGCATCCAGTACAGCGCCTGCAGTTCCATGCCTAACTTGTCAGTGAAAAACTCGATTTGAGCTTTCATATCTGCAGTGCAGATTGCCAGGTGGTGTAACCCTTCTACCTTATTCACGAACACTTCCCCTTCGTTTCAGATTTAACGCTGCGGCATCTGCAAAAAGATTGCAAATCTCAGAATTTAGTTTGCTCCGCTGCGGTAAGCGGGTTGTAGCGGTACAGCCTGTCCATAGTGCTTTGGCGCGCTCTGCTGGCCGCCAAATTACGCAACCATGCGGCGACTCCAGACAAATGAAACACTCGCGCGTTGCGACGGGATCCAATTTGTATGCGCGCAGTACGCTGGCGCCGCAGATCTTCGTAACGCTGTAACGCCTGAACAACATCTGCATGGCGCGCAAGACAACGCGAGAGCACGGCGGCGTCTTCTATTGCCATGGCAGCACCCTGGGCCATAAACGGCAAGGTCGGATGACACGCATCACCCAACAACGTGACGCAGCCTCGGCCCCATTGCGGCATGGGTGGTCGATCGAACAGCGCCCACTTATACAACGCTGACTCGTCAGCCTGTTCAATTAACTCAACGACGTGCGGATGCCAGCCAGCGAAGTCCTGATGCAGTTCCTCGACCTCACCTTGCTGGGTCCAAGACTCGACTTGCCATCCAGTTTTTTCGACCACACAGACGCAGTTTACGTATTCGCCACCACGCACGTAGTAGTGCACAAAATGCTTACCCGGCCCCCACCAAACTGTAGCCATGGGTCGCACCATGTCTTGAGGCAACTTCGCTGTCGGCACCATCATGCGCCACGCTACATTCCCGGTGAACACAGGCTGTTGGTCGCCCCACAATCCCCGACGAACTAGCGAGTGAATGCCATCTGCACCCACCAACGCCAATGCGGCTTCGGTATCGTCATTGATCTCAACCAACACAGTGCCGTTGTCCTGATGACTAAAGCCAGTCACCGCGGCACCGGTGCGCATTTCAATATTCGCATGCTCCTGAGCTGCGCTTAGTAAGATCTCTAACAAGTCGCCTCGATGCATGTGGTAATAAGGTGCGCCGTAGCGTTGTGCCACGTCTGTGCCGAGAGTCGAAGCAGCTATTACGCGTCCGTCGCGCCAGTGTCTAAATTCAGCGCCATGCGGCAAAAATCCGCGCGCGCGCAGTGCCTCTTGCAAGCCCAGGTCGTGCAATACCCGCGAACAGTTAGGCGAGAGCTGTATCCCCGCACCAGCGGTGGAAAACTCGTCAGCTTGCTCCAACACCAGTACCGACCAACCAAATTTCGCCAGGCATAAAGCGGTCGTCAGCCCGCCGATACCGCCGCCTGCAATGACCAATCGCCGCATCTCAATTCCATTGTTATCGAATCCACAAGTGTACGCCACGCTGTAGCTTGAAACGACTGAGCTTACTTCGCAGCCAAGCCGTAGACTGCAACCGCAACGGCCACCACAGCGCAAAGCTGGCGCAGACGCGGCCCTGGCTCAACATCAGGTCAATCTCGACCACAGGCGGCTCAAGCGAACTCCACAAGAACATCATCGCCAAGCGCGTGTTGGAACTGTCTGCCTACACTACTGGCTGTAATATGAGTTAATACAGGGCCATCCTGAGTTACTAACACATTACCTTAGACAGCACCAATTACCTTGCGACATTGACCTTAACCCGACTCGAAAAACTCAACGCCTGTCACCCGCAAATGTACCAAGCACTGGGGAAAGGGGCCGCTCGAGGATTAGCCACCGACAATCGATGTACCCCACAGGCTTCTAGCCTTGCGCGCGCTCCACCCTGGCCAACTCTAAAGCTGCCAACGTCTGCTTGTGGGTTTCTTCAGTGAGGTCATAGCGACTGTAACAATAGGCGCAGACCACCGCGAAACCAGCAACAATCGGCCCATACAGCAAACCTAACCACACTAGAGTATCGGCAGGTACGTCTGCGGCCGAGCGAATCTCCGCACCCACTGGCCAGTCAATAAGCGTCAGTGCAAAACCAGCCACCACCGACCCTAACCCAGTAGTGACCTTGTTGGAAAACGACACCGCCGCGAAAAAAATACCCTCTTGGCGCTTGCCCGTTCGCAATTCATGTTCGTCAGCGATATCCGCCAGCATGGAAGAGAATGTGATCAACGCCTGCACAACACCAAACCCTTGAATAAATTTCACTAACGTAAGAGTTGTCACCAATTCGACAGTGCCGTTCTCTGGAAACCAGCCTAACAGGCGCAAGACCACTGGAATAATTTGACAACTCGCCCACCACAACGTGCCGATTACGATGGACGGCTTCTTACCAAAACGCTGGTTAAAACCGCGAGCGAAAAACGCACCAATAATGGCCCCAACCGGAGTCGCTAAGAAGAACAACAAATTGCCTTCGCTTTGCAGCTCCCAAAAATAGGTGTTCATGTGTAAGTTGAGCGCGTTATCCACACCCACCATCATGTAAACAATAAGAGCGCCCGAGAATAGCCAGCGAAACGCCACACTTTGCAGCGCCGCAACCAGGTCGCCAACGGTTTGCTGCAATACCGCTTTTACCCCAGCATAGGCCTGCTCAACTTTAGGTTGCACCAACAACGGCACCCGCGACTGCGTGCCTTTGGCAGAGTAAAACATCGTTACCACGACTATTAGCGCCAAGGTAATGCTGAACGGCATATACGCCGCTGTGTTGAACTGACCCCGAGGATATTCGGCACTGTCGGCAAAGAAAATATAAAAGCCAATAAAGTAGGTGAGCAGATGCCCAAAGTAGCCAAAGAAATACCGGTAAGCAGCGATCTCTGTGCGCTCGTGAAAGTCAGCCGACAACTCCGCGCCTAGGGACATGTGTGGAACATGAAATAGCGTAATCGACACTCGGGTCAGCACCGCGAACAACGTGAGCCACAAAAACAACCCAAATTGCGACAACTCAGGCGGACAAAATAAACCAATTAAACTAAGCCCTAAGGGAATCGCGGCGAGATACAAAAACGGATGTCGGCGACCTAGCTTACTGGTCCAACTGTCGGATAAGGACCCGATCAACGGGTCGGTAATCGCGTCCATGACCAGCGCTATGAATATCGCAACGCCCGTATAGCTCGTAGGCAAGCCCAACACCTGAGCGTAGTAAAAGAATACGAACACACCGAAAGCGCCGTTCTTGACGCCTTCACATACCTGCCCGACGCCATAGCTGACTTTGTTTTGTACTGTGAGTGGTGCTGTTTCCATGACCCTACTTCCTCAATGACGAGCCACCAACAGGCACACGATCGAGCTGCAGACAACTGACAATATTGATATGAGACGTCGATTTATCGAATCATTAGTTTTGCGCTGACACGCCAAACGGGACTGCGATCATGTCAACGAAACCCCTCGCAGGCGCAACGATAGCGGATTTCTCCGCAGTTTACGCGGGTCCAATTTATGCCCATATGCCCAGCAATGGCGGCGCCGACGTCATTAAAGTTGACACCGCACTCAAACAACTGCAGGACAATCAAGGTCCGTTCAAGATTCGGAATTAGCCATGGAAATTTTCGAGCAGCGACAGCGGTGGTTTTAATCACCGTCTCAGCCAGCGGCCCTGACCAAGGCGCCAAAGACTCCGAGGACTTGAAGCACCGCATCTAAAGTTTGGTCACAGTGTTGCTGCGCGGATACAGCCAATAGCCTTTGCAGAAGGCACAGGCAGCGCTAAAAGGTTGCGACCTCGCAACGCCGGCAAACACCATAAACAACTTCTTGCCAGACGATAGTTATGGCAAGCAAAGCCAGTTAGCCGATAAGCTACGGGCCGTAGCATGTAGGGGAACACCATCTCGTTGTCTAAGCAAAATCGTGATCAACAGCATGCCCTGTCCATGCGCACCAAACTGGCGTTTGGCATCGGAGCATCCGGCGAAGCCATCTTTCTCGGTCTTAGCAACGCGTTTATTGTTATCTATTACAACCAGATTATCGGGTTGAATAACGCGTTGATTGGCACAGCGATCATGCTGGCGATGATCGGCGACGCCATCAGCGATCCTCTCGTCGGCATCATCTCTGACCGCTGGCGGTCTCGCCTTGGTCGACGGCACCCATTCTTGATCGCCGCCCCAGTGCCTCTCGCTATCTCCTTTTACTACGTGTTCAACCCACCTGCATGGCTATTAGACCTATCCAGTGAGACAGCGATCTTTGTATGGCTATCCCTGTGGACAATTATCAGCCGCACAATGCTGACGCTATTCAACGTACCCCATCTGGCGCTGGGCGGCGAGTTATCGAAAGACCAACATGAACGTTCGCAACTGTTCAGAGCCAATACTATTTTTGGCGCGCTTTCTGGGGCTGGGTTCGGCTTTATCGCCTATAGCTTCTTTTTTGCCGACCAAGTGGTTCGTGCCTCAGATGGTGCAGTTGTGCCCGGCCATCTGGCTGCTGCATCGTATGGCCCACTAATTCTTACCGCCTGCGCCTTGATTGTTATAACGATTTGGCTTTGCGCGGCCGGCACTGCTCACCGAATTCCGTATCTGTCCAAGGCAGAACTGCACGCTAATCGACTCAATTTATTGGAGTTCATACGGCAGATCACCAGCACTTTTAGCAGCCGTAACTACCTCGTGATATTAATTGGCTATTTCTTTTTTATGATCGCCAGCGGTATTTACGACACCCTTAACATTCACATCAACACATACTTTTGGGAACTTCTGCCAAACCAAATACGCTGGTTTAGCCTCGTCGGTGCAGCGTCGTTAATACTTGGCGCATTGCTGTCACCGTTATTAATGCGCATATTCGACCGCAAACCTGTCATGTTAGCGTCCCTCGGCATCACCACCTTGTGCGCGCAGTTGGTGGTGACGCTCCGGCTGTTCGGCTTAATGCCAGAGAACGGCGATCCGCTTTTGTTACCATTGCTATTGCTCAACGCAGCAGGCTTCATGCTGAGCATTGGTATGGGCTCGGTAGCCATCATGTCTATGATCGGCGATCTCATTGATGAAAATGAGTTACTCCAAGGTGTTCGTCAGGAGGGTTTGTACTACTCCGCCAGAGCGTTTTTTGCCAAAGCGTCGAATTCGGTAGGTCATTTCTTTGCGGGAATCATGCTGGAGTACTATGTTGATTTGCCTTTTCAGGCCGTGCCTGGAGAACTAGATCCAGACACCCTTACTCGTCTTGGTATCACGGCTGGACCAATAATGGGCATTGCAGCCATAGTTTCGCTGCTCATTTATAGCCGTTACAACTTAAGCCGCGACCGACATCAAGAGATCATCCAAGAAATACGCAAACGCGCCGATACGGGCTAATTACCCGCCCCGCGGAGTTCGCTGTGGCATACTGCGAACGACTGCGAGGGGGAGCGCGATGGACAATATGCAGCAACGCTGCCAACAACTACTGATCGGCTTTTTCAGTTTGAGCATGGCCGCAGCGACGGTTTGTGCGGCAAGCGAATCTACTAAAACTGAAAAGTCAATTTACTGGGGCGACCTGCACACCCACACCGCGTATTCCATGGACGCCTACGTGCTCAACACCCAGACCACGCCAGCAGATGCCTACCGATTTGCGCAAGGCGGCGCAATTACTCTGCCCGACGGCAGCCAACACAAGCTCAAACGACCCCTCGATTTCGCCGCGGTGACCGACCACGCCGAATACTTTGGGCTTATAAATGTCTGCCGCACAGAACCACAGCGCGCCTATTGTATGGAATTGGCCGCGGCGGCCGCAGAGAAGTCTCGGCGCGGCTTCGTTGAAATATTTTTGCCGCTGATTGTCAGCGGGACACGCAATTGCTTAGTGGACGCGACAAGCTGTGTCGAATTTGAAGCTAATTTATGGCAACGCAGCATTGACGCCGCAGAGGCAGCTAATCAGCCCGGGAAATTCACAACCTTCGTCGCCAGCGAGTGGACCGCCTCACCGGACAATCTGCATTGGCACCGCAACCTTATCTACGCCAATGCTAATGTGCCTACGCGCGCAATAAATTCCTTCGACCAACCAACCCAGGAACACATGTGGCGAGCGCTACAAGAGCAATGCCGCAATCAGCCCCCTTGCGATGTAGTCGCCATTCCCCACAACGGCAATATCGGCCTGGGCGGCAGCTACTCCACCGCCGGCCACGATGAAAAATTGCTGGGGCTGCGAGCACAGTTTGAAAAGCTGGTAGAGATCCATCAACACAAGGGTTCCAGCGAATGTTATCCGGGGTCACTCTACAGTGACGAAGCCTGCAACTTTGAAATCGCCCTACCGATACCTATACGCGACGACCTCCGTCTTAACAGCCGCCAACTCACTGACCAAGAAAACATAGACATCGCCAACGGCTATGTCCGCACCACCATAGCGCGCGGCCTGAGTCTACAAAGTAGTCGAGGTATTAACCCTTTTCGTTACGGTTTCGTGGGTGCTACCGACAGTCATTCGTCACAGCCCGGCAGCGCCGAAGAGGACAACTGGCGCGGATCACTAGGACAATGGGACATCGAGCTAAAAGATCGGCAGACTTACGCCGCCTACAACCCCGGCGGACTCACCGCCGTGTGGGCTGAAGCAAATACCCGACCGGCGTTGTTCGCTGCACTGAACAGGCGTGAAGTTTACGCCACCAGTGGCACCCGTATAAAACTGCGGCTGCGCCAAACCTTTGCAAGTAACGTGACCTGCGACACCCCTCACAAAAATTCAACGCCTATGGGCGGTAGCTTTGGCGATCACACCAATACACAAAAGCCCACGTTCATCGTCGACGCCATGCAGGACGAAACACCCATAGCGGCCATCGACCTGATAAAACTCAAGCAAAGCGATAAGCAAGTAGAGCAACAAGTTATACGGCTCGCTGACTACACTAGTGGCCAAGCCAGCAGTTGCATCACTTGGACCGACCACGACTATCAGAAGGGCGATGTGGCGCTTTGGTATGTGCGGGTTCTTGAGTTGCCTACTCAGCGCTGGGATCAGAAGCGTCAGATTCAGGAAAGAGCGTGGTCGTCGCCGATATGGGCAGCCCCTAACTAAACCCACCCAGATAGCCGACTGAGGACCGCTAACTTACGCAATTTTTACCGCTGCGTTGCACGAACTCCCGCAACGCTGCCGCCACCTCCGCCACCGCTTCGCGAATCACAAAGTGTCCAGCGTTATCAATATCGACGCGCTGCACATTACCAAGCCGCCGCTCTAAATCATCTGCGTTGGCTGGCGTGCCAAATTGATCTTGTCGGCCGTAGATCATCAGCGTCGGCTGTTCGACTTGTCCCCAATAACTGGCGCTGGGCGCTATTTGCGGATTCCACCATGCTTTAGAGCGTTGCGGCGGCCACATCAACTCTGTCAATGCTGCAAATGCTCGTGGCTGGCGAGTGGAAAATTCCGCGGCACAAAAGGCATGCTCCAGCGCCTTCGCCCAGGTTGTTTTGTCGCCAACTTTGGCGGCGTTGCGCAGGTTTTGTAGCACACTGGCTGATACTGTCGCCGGCACCTGGCCACCGGTGCCGCATACAACCAAAGCGCGGCACAGGTGCGGATAATCTCGAGCAAACACCTGCGCTACCCGGCCGCCCCAGGCGTGGCCTAGCGCAATGACATTGGTAAGTTGCAACGCCGCTAGTACCGCGGCGGCATCCGCGGCCGTATCTAACAGCGAAAATTCCCCTTTTGCTGCACTGGCACCAGCGTTGCGTTGGTCGAATCGCACCACTGTATGTTCTGCCGCAAGCACCGTCGCTAGCGGATCCCAGAACGTCAGCGGCAACGAATCGCCATTAAACAGCAACCACACCGTTTCGCCGTCGCCGTCTACTCGATAGTTGATTCGTACGTCCTGTCGCCGTTGCAAAATCGCCATGGCTACCTCGCTTGCCGTAAGAAACTGAACCTACTGTAGCAGCCCCAAGTCTTGCTCGCGTAAACTGTCATCGTAAAACTGGCGGAACCTTCTGCGCCTATGAATCCGGATCAAAGTCGCCCGACCATTGTTGTTGATTGGGGCACCAGTAATTTTCGCGCGTATTTGGTTACAGCAGATGGTCTGCGACTGGATCGTGTCAACGCTGCGGATGGCCTGAACAATATTGACCGGCCTTTCGACCAAGTGCTGCTGCACCATATCGGCGGCTGGCTACGTGAGTACGGCCCCATACCGACGGTGATGTGCGGCATGGTGGGCAGCCCAGGCGGTTGGCAGTTCGTCCCACATGTGTCTACACCCGCTTCTTTGCAGCAGTTGGCCAAAAGTTGCGTTTTGCTGGACGCTTTCACTGCTTGTCCGACCTGGATTGTGCCCGGCGTGTCCGGCACTGGAATCGCCGGCAGCGCGGATGTCATGCGCGGCGAAGAAGTACAGTATTTCGGCGCATTGCAATGGTTGCACAACGCGCGCCGTGAACGCCCGCACTTACTGTGCTTTCCGGGAACGCATAACAAGTGGGTGGACGCCTCGACCGACACTCTTACGGCTTTTTCCACCACCATGAGCGGCGAGGTGTTCGCGTTGCTACATGAGCACTCAATACTTACCCACTCAGTGGATAGCGACCTGACCTGGCGCGATCCGGCGTTCACAGCCGGGTTAGATTATTCGGGGCGTGATGGCGGTCTGCTGCATCATTTATTCACTGTGCGCTCACGCAATCTTGCTGACGAACACGCCTTGGAGGATGGGCCTGCTTACTTGTCTGGTCTGATCATTGGCCACGAAATACGCCACCTGCGCGCGGCGGCAGCGTGTTCGATTGGCATCGTCGGCGCTACCACGCTGGCCCAGCGCTACCAATTTGCGCTGGCACACTTCGGGTATGATGCGTTTCTTATAGACAACGAAGACGCCACTATCCGCGGCGCTCTGGCCATCGTGAAAAACCTATCCAGCTAGGACTCTATTGTGTCTAACGAATTGCAATCGTATCTCGACAACATGCCGCTAGTGGCCATTCTGCGGGGCATCAAACCTCTTGAGGCAGTGGCCGTTGTCGAGGCAATTCATCACGCCGGATTTGGCATGGTTGAAGTGCCCTTGAACTCGCCACAACCGCTGCAGAGCATCCAACGCATCGCCGACGCATTTGGCGATAAGTTGCTGGTGGGCGCGGGTACCGTGCTCGCGCCACAGCAGGTACACGACGTACACAGCGCAGGGGGGAAACTTGTCGTGTCCCCGAACACCAATATTGAGGTGATCCAGGCCACTGCGGCACTCAAGCTGATTAGCATGCCCGGCGCAGCAACACCTAGCGAAGCTTTCGCTGCCATCAATGCTGGCGCCAGTGCGGTAAAAGCGTTTCCCGCAGAAATGGTTACCCCACAGGTGCTGAAGAGCTGGAAGTCGGTTTTACCGGCAGGGCTGCCAGTGCTGGCAGTGGGCGGCATCAACACCAGCAATCTTGCCGACTATTGGCAAGCCGGCGCTAACGGCTTTGGTTTAGGAGGAGCGCTGTACAAGGCGAACAAATCCGTTGATGCCGTAACACGAGACGCCGAGCAGTTTATCGAAACGATGCGCCGCGTAATCAACACTACGTCCAGTCGTTGATCGTTTTACTGTTTGCGTAGCGCTTCGCGCCAACTCAGAGCTAAACACACCAGTCCTAACAGCAGCGCCAACACTAGACGCGGGTCACCTAACTGGAACCAAGGATCGAGCGGAAATGCAATGGTCTTGCGCATAGCCGCGGCCTTGAATTCGTGGGATCCGGAAAACGCCGGATTGGTGGTAATGTTCATCATGTCGCGGCGGCTTCGATAACGCATTAGCGCACCTTGGGTCCATCGCCGCATACCCGGCGCGTTCATGGCCTCCATGGCAGCAGCGGTCGCATCACCAAAGAACACCGGATGGCTAGCCCGTGCAAACAACGCCGGGTACATGTACTGCATATACTTATCTAGCACCTGGCTACTGCTTTCGCCTGCTTCAACCCCGGGTACTTGCAACGGCGTCTCATACATATCAATAACGTTGATCATGACGAAGTCATCACCAGTATCGGTACGCATAAATTGCTCAAGCGCGCGTTGCTGTTCTGGCTCTACGCCACGCTGCTCGAAAAGCGCCAGATATTTGTCTATTTCTTGCTCCGTAAGTGGCCCGCCAAACGACGTATACCAGCTGAAAAACAGCACATACAAAATTCCGCTCACCAGCCAGATCCAGCGCGTTCTTGTCATAATTCTTCCCGTACCGAAACGACCCACTTAGTGGCATTAACCTGCGCAACGCCGCAAACGCGCAGCATGAGAGTAACTTGATCAAACGGGGATCTGTGGCCTTGAGAGGACACTACTCTTGATAAGCTGGCGACGACGCTTTCATGCAGCGCGATTGTATCAGCAGTGTTACCACGCGCTTGCCTTCGGTGTCATAGGCCTGCGTTTCGTACCACACAAACTCAGTCAATGGACTCTGACCAACGCACAAAACTTTACTCGTTAGACGATAGTCTCGGTTCATTAATAATGGCCCATTGTCGAAACCAATCTCCATTGCGCCGAACAAGCCTACCATCTCGCCAAGGTATGGCCGCATTCCCTGCATGGGGTATGCCCACAAAAACTCCAGCACCGTGGCGGGCGCCGCCACCGGTTCGCCCCACGGCGACTCGCCGCGGTACCAGTCCAATGGGTCGCTGATCAAATTCTGATCGAAACGCTCAAACTGCAGTGCAGGTGACGTATGCACATCGTACTCACCTAACGATAACCCTTCATGCAAGCGATGCAGAATGCGCAGTTCCGAAGGGTCTGCGGCGCGAAAGTCGCGATTACGCAATTCGGTGTCGAGGTGCTCACCCACGGAAGCGGTACCGGTCGCCACCAGCATGCCGTCCTCTCGCTCCATCCAAACCTTAGTTGACTGCGCCCCAACCGCAGGTTGCTCGGCAAAGACTTGAACCCGCTCCTTGTCCACTGTGGCGTTCTTAAAGTTCAGCGACAAATTACCGTGCTCGAACCACTGGTTACCAAACAGTTTCACGAGCACTGGCGGGAACTGGTTCATGTGAATGTCACCGGCAACAGTACCGCCACGGAAACCGAGCTTTTCTGCGGTGGCATCATCATGGATGCTGCCCTCACCCTCATCGGCGGACCAATTCCTTGCCGCCCATATTGGGCCATTAATAATCTCAGACATCCCCGTCCTCCTTGCTTTCACTACAACTTAGTCAGGCAAACCCAACACCCGCTTGGCGATGATATTTAGTTGCACTTCGTTGGAACCACCGGCAATCGAAATCGATTTGGCTTCTAGCCACAGCCGACACATAGCAATCTCCTCTTCAGTAAACGTTTCGCCCTCCCAACCAATACCCTGAGTTCCACGTACCTGCATCTGCGCCTCAAGCTGCGCCTTTACATAATTGGCTTCTACATACTTAAAAATCGATGTCGCCGCCCCAGGCGTATCTGCGGCAGTTTCTTCAACAGCACGCTGCTGGGTAAGCAAGAAACTGCGCCGCAGCATGTCGATATCGATCAAATCTTGTCGCAACTTGGGGTCACGTTGAGCCGTCTTGTCGTTGTACTGCCGTACCATTTCGGGCAGCGACAGCGCTGGCTTGATGCGCTGCAGAGGACCCGACGTATCTGCACTGGCAAGAGCCGCCAATCCGGAGCGTTCGTGTTGCAACAGACGTTTACCTACCGCCCAACCCTGGTTCAGCTGACCCACCAGATTAGTCTTGGCTACGCGTACGTTGTCAAAAAACGTTTGGCAAAACGGCGAGGCGCCGTTAATCAGTTCAATAGGCCGCGTGGTTACGCCTTCGCTAGCCATTGAAAACAACACAAAACTAATGCCTTCGTGTTTGGGCGCATCTCGATCGGTGCGCACCAAACAGAACATCCAATCAGCAAAATTGGCGCCTGAAGTCCAAATCTTTGCGCCATTCAAAATAAAGTGATCGCCATGGTCTTCGGCGTAACTTTGTAGACTCGCGAGGTCCGAACCCGCTCCAGGCTCGCTGTAGCCCTGACACCAAGCCACCTCACCGCGCGCAATCGGCGGCAAATGCTCAATTTTTTGTGCCTCAGTACCGTACTCCAGGAGCGTCGGGCCGATCATAGAAACGCCCATACCTCCCAGTGGCGGTCGCGCGTTAATGCGCTGCAGTTCTTCCAACAACACAACAAATTCTTCTTTGCTTAAGCCGGCACCACCATACTTTTGCGGCCAAGTTGGTGCCGTCCAGCCCCGCGCTGCCATCCGCTCTAGCCACACATAGGCATCGGGATTACTGCTGCGGCGCTTATTGCCACCTCCAATGTCTTCTCCGGGAACCATTCTGGTACGCATCGAAGGCGGGCAGTTGGCCTCCAGCCAGGCTCTGGTTTCTATCCGAAATTGTTGTCTGTCGCTCATGCTCTGCTGGATTCCTAAACCCCTGAATTTGCAGGACCATAATCGGTCATATAACCGACCTCAGTTATAGCATAGTCCAACCTTTCACCGTCACGGCGAGGCGACAAAAACTCGTAACCGCCATCGATGAGCACCTTCAATGCCGCCGGAGACTTCTAATTGGGTGCTGATTTCTCGTGAGCCTTGCTACCCCGCCACCGCTACTCCCGACAGGACACCTAATGAGAAATACGCCCTCGTAAAGGGACTTCTAGACAACCGTTACGAGCCGGGCAAGGCCCTAAACTTAGACAAGGGCG
>MDTB01107881.1_pt1 | contig 16297 bp, 27 predicted proteins | sample 811161 | NCBI WGS metagenome assembly MDTB01 (sample SAMN05326650, study PRJNA326480) | marine metagenome | isolation source: seawater | place: Mediterranean Sea | collected 2009 | reverse complement strand
GTTAGGCCAAAAAGAGCACAAACATTGGCTATGAAATGGATAGTTGATTCTGCAAATAAAAGAAATGAAAAAACTATGAGAGAAAGAGTAGCAAATGAAATAATTGATGCCTTTAATAATAAAGGTAATTCCGTAAAAAAAAGAGAAGAGACCCACAAAATGGCAGACGCAAATCGAGCATTTTCACACTTTAGATGGTAGAAAAATTATGACAAGATCTCATCCTTTATCAAAATACAGAAATATAGGTATCATGGCTCATATAGATGCCGGTAAAACCACAACAACTGAAAGAATTCTATATTATACAGGTAAATCTCATAAAATTGGTGAAGTTCATGACGGAGCAGCTACCATGGATTGGATGGAGCAAGAACAAGAAAGAGGAATTACAATTACCTCAGCAGCTACAACATGTTTTTGGAAAGACCATCGCGTTAATATAATTGATACGCCTGGTCACGTAGATTTTACAATTGAGGTTGAAAGATCACTTAAAGTTTTGGATGGAGCCGTTGCAGTTTTTGATGGCGTTGCCGGTGTTGAACCTCAATCTGAAACAGTTTGGAGACAAGCTGATAAATATAAAGTCCCTAGAATGTGCTTTGTAAACAAATTAGATAGAACAGGAGCTAACTTTTTCATGTGTGTAGATATGATATCTGAACGCTTAGGTTCCTATCCATTGGTTACACAACTCCCTGTTGGTATTGAAGCTAATCTTAAAGGTGTTGTGGATCTAGTATCAAACAAAGCTATAATATGGCAAGATGAAAGTCTGGGTGCTAAATTTGATATAGTAGACATTCCTGAAGATATGAAAGAACAAGTATCTGAGTACAGACTTAAATTAATTGAAAAAGCAGTTGAAGAAGATGACAACATAATGGAAAGTTATCTTGAGGGAAATGAGCCAACATCAGATGAATTAAAACTTTGTATTAGAAAAGGAACCTTAAATGGATCATTTGTACCTGTATTAACTGGATCAGCTTTTAAAAATAAAGGTGTTCAACCACTTTTAGATGCAGTTATTGATTATATGCCTTCTCCTACAGATGTATCAAATGTCAAAGGAGTTGATGTTAATGATGATTCAAAAGAATTAAGTAGAAAATGTGATGATAATGAACCCTTTAGTGCATTAGCTTTTAAAATTATGACTGATCCTTTTGTGGGAAGCTTAACATTCGCAAGAATATATTCAGGATCGATTAATACTAAAGACTCAGTTTTGAATTCAAATTCAGGTAAAAAAGAAAATATCGGTAGAATGTTGCTGATGCATGCTAATAATCGTGAGGAAATTAAAACAGCAAACGCTGGAGATATAGTAGCGCTTGTTGGATTAAAAGATGTTACAACAGGTGAAACTTTATGTGCTTCTGATAAACCAATTGTTCTAGAAAAAATGGATTTCCCAGATCCTGTAATTGAAGTCGCAGTTGAACCGAAAACTAAAGTTGATCATGAAAAAATGGGCCAAGCTTTAGGTAGGTTAGCACAAGAAGATCCTAGTTTTAGAGTAACTACAGACCATGAAAGTGGACAAACAATTATAAAAGGAATGGGTGAGTTACATTTAGAAATTCTTGTAGATAGAATGAAAAGAGAATTTAAAGTAGAAGCAAATGTTGGTGCGCCTCAGGTAGCATATAGAGAAACAATCTCAAATACATTTGACGTTGATTATACTCACAAAAAGCAATCAGGTGGTGCTGGGCAGTTTGCAAGAGTTAAGATAAAATTTGAACCTGGCGAACCTGGAAGTGGATACGAATTTATAAACCAAATTAAAGGTGGTAATATTCCTACGGAGCATATTCCTGGAGTTGAAAAAGGTTTAATTGCTCAACAACAGACAGGAGTTATAGCTGGTTTTCCATGTATAGATTTTAAAGCTACTTTATATGATGGCGCTTATCATGATGTTGACTCTAGTGTTTTAGCATTTGAAATTGCTGCTAGAGCAGCATTTAGAGAGGGAATCTCAAAAGCCAAACCAGTATTACTTGAACCAATGATGAAAGTAGAAGTTGTGACACCAGAGGAGTACATGGGTGATGTAATCGGCGATCTAAATAGTAGAAGAGGTCAAGTACAAGAGATGTCTACAAGAGGTAATGCAAATGTAGTAGATGCAATGGTACCACTTGCGAATATGTTTGGCTATGTAAACAATCTAAGATCTTTATCTCAAGGTAGAGCAAATTATACAATGCAATTTGATCACTATGAAGAAGTTCCTTCAAACGTAGCGGAAGAAGTTAAGGCAAAGTTAGCATAATGGAAAATCAAAACATAAGAATAAGGTTAAGAGGATTTGATAATTCTTTATTAGATACAAGCACTCAAGATATAATTAATACCGCAAAAAGAACCGGCGCTAAAGTAAAAGGTCCTATACCACTTCCAACAAGATTTGAGAGATTTACTGTTAATAAGTCACCTCACGTTGATAAAAAAAGTAGAGATCAGCTCGAAATAAGAACTCACAACCGCCTTTTAGATATAATCGACCCAACACCACAAACAGTAGATGCATTAATGAAGCTGGATTTATCTGCAGGCGTTGAAGTAGATATTAAAATTTAGTATGTTAAGATCAGGTTTAATAGCAACTAAAATTGGGAATACTTCTTTTTACGATCAAGATGGAACTAATTCACAAGTAACAGTTCTAAAAGTTGACGAGTGTATAGTATCTAATATAAAAACAATCGAAAAACATGGATACAATGCTATTCAACTTGCTTCAATAGATACAAATAGAGATATTAAAAAACTAAATAAAGCTCAAAGAAAACTATTCACTAATACCAACATAAAGCCTAAAAAAATCTTAAAAGAATTTAAAGTAGATACTCAAAATATCCTTGAGGTTGGCACTAAACTAAATGCTAATCATTTTAAAATTGATCAATTTATTGATGCCAGTAGCTTTTCAATAGGTAAAGGTTTCGCAGGAGTCATGAAAAGACATAATTTTGGAGGACTGAGAGCATCTCATGGAGTTTCTATCTCACATCGTTCGCATGGCTCAACAGGTCAGAACCAAGATCCTGGAAGAGTGTTTAAAGGAAAAAAAATGGCTGGTAGAATGGGAAATAAAAGAGTTACCAAGCAAAATTTAAGAATAGTTGATATTGATGAAACAAATAATCTTTTAATTGTTAAGGGCTCAGTTCCTGGAAAAAAAAACTCAATTATCTATTTAAAGGATTCTGTTAAAAAAGGTGTTAAATGAAAAAATCTATTTTGAATCTAAAAAATAAGGCTGTTGGTGATATTATGCTTGATGCCAACATTTTTGGAGTTAAAAATTTTCCAGATTTGATACATCAATATATTAGATATCAAAACGCTAAATCTAGACAGGGCTCCCATAAAACAAAATCAAGATCTGAAGTAAGTGGAAAAAGTAAAAAACCTTTTTCACAAAAAGGCACTGGTAATGCTAGACAAGGAAGTAGTAAGGCACCCAACTTCCGAGGTGGAGCAACTGCTATGGGTCCTAAAAATAGAGATTATTCATTTAATCTAAATAAAAAAGAAAAAAAACTAGCATTAAAGTCAGCCTTATCAGTTAAATTTAATGAAAATAAAGTTATCATTATCGACTCATTTGAAATAAAAAGTTTTAAAACTAAAGATTTATATTCTGATTTGAAACAATTTGATTATAATTCAGCTCTTTTTATCCACTCAGAAAAAGGCTTAAATAATAATTTTAAGTTAGCATCTTCAAATATTCCAAAAATCTCAATTTTGAATCAAAAAGGTATTAATGTTAAAGATTTAATTTCTTATGATAAAATATTTATTGAAGAAAATTCCATAAGTGAAATTACAAAGAGGCTTTCATGAAAAGCAAGTCCACTATTATTTCACTAGAAAAAGCTTATAGCATTATTAAAAAACCTGTAACTACAGAAAAATCAACTAATTTACAGCAGTATAATCAATATTCATTTGTTGTGACTAAGAATTCAAATTCATCTGAAATAAAAAACGCTATTGAAATGATTTTTAAAGTTAAGGTAAAAAAAATTAACACATCTATACTACGCGGTAAGGGTAAAACTTTTAAGGGACAATATGGATTTAGAAAAGATATTAAAAAAGCAATTGTAACATTACATGAAGGTAACACAATTGATGCATCTCTGGAGATTAAATAATGCTTTTAAAATTTAAACCAAATACTCCAGGGTTGAGAGGTACAGTATTAGTTTCTAAAAAAGAACTATCTAAAAACAAACCACATAAATCTCTTACAAAAAAATTAACATCTACTGGTGGTAGAAATAATCAGGGTAGAATTACATCACGAAGAATGGGTGGGGGTGTTAAACGAAAGTATAGAATGATTGATTTTAGAAGATCCAAAATTGATATTTTTGCTGAAGTTATTAGAAATGAATATGATCCAAATAGATCTGCGTTTATTTCACTAGTCAAATATGATGATGGAGAGTTGAAATATATAATTTCACCCAAAAATATAAAAATAGGTGAAAAGATTTTATCTGGAGAAAATGTTCCTATTAAAAATGGAAATTGTTTACCCCTTATTAATATTCCTGTTGGAACAAATATTCACAATATAGAACTCAAACCTGGCGCCGGGGGTCAGTTAATAAGATCTGCAGGATCTTCAGCTCAAATTGTATCAAAAGAACAGCCTTATGTTCAAATTAAATTAATCTCTGGTGAAATCAGACACATTAACAAAAACTGCAAAGCTACTATTGGTGAAGTATCTAATGCTGATCAAAAAAATATTAAATTAGGTAAAGCAGGAAGAAAAAGATACTTAGGATTTAGGCCTAAAGTAAGAGGTGTAGTTATGAATCCCGTTGATCACCCTCACGGTGGAGGTGAAGGTAGAACCTCAGGCGGTAGAAATCCTGTAACTCCATGGGGAGTATCTACAAAGGGTAAAAAAACAAGAAACAACAAAAAAACAGATATATTTATTATCAAAAGGAAGAAAAAGTAATGACTCGATCAGTTTGGAAAGGACCATTTGTTGATATAACTTTAATGAAGAAGGCTCAAAAATTATCACAATCTGGAAGAAAAGAAGTTATTAAAACTTGGTCAAGAAGATCAACAATACTACCAGAATTTGTTGGCTTAACATTTGGTGTTTACAATGGTCAAAAATTTGTCCCTGTTACAGTTAGTGAGCAAATGGTTGGGCATAAATTAGGGGAATTCTCACCAACAAGAACATTTAAAGGGCATACCGCTGCCGATAAAAAGGCCGATCAAAAATGAACCAAAACCTCATAGCAATTGCCAAAGATAACATGGTAAGGATTAGTCCAAATAAACTTTCTTTGTTAGTTAATAGTATCGTAAACTTGAAAGTAAGTTCAGCTATTAATCAATTGCAGTTTTCTCCTAAAAGAATCTCTAAAATAATTTTAAAAGTTTTGAATGCTGCAGTAGCTAATGCTGAGAACAATAAACAACTTGATATTGACAAGCTCTTTGTAAAAGAAGTTTTTGTTGGTAAAAGTCTGCGAATGAAAAGATGGAGACCAAGAGCTAAGGGAAGAGCTGGTTCAATAATAAAACCATTTAGTAAGGTGACTATTATTGTAGAAGAGAGAACAAAAATTAAAAAGGAATTAAAATAATGGGACAAAAAGTAAATCCTTACGGAATTAGACTTGGAATTAATAAAACTTGGTCATCTAGATGGTTTTCAAAAAATGAATATACAAAGTTATTGCATCAAGATTTAAAAATAAAAAGTTATGTAGAAAAAAAATTGAAAAATGCTAGTATTTCAAAAATTAATATTGAAAGAGCTGCAAAAAAATTAAGACTTTCAATATATAGCTCTAGACCAGGAATTATTATTGGTAAAAAAGGAGCTGATATTGAAACACTTAAAAAAGATCTCTCTAAAATGTCTAACCTTGAAGTATTTCTTGATATTAAAGAGGTAAGAAAACCTGAAGTTGAAGCAAAATTAGTTGCTGAAAATATAGCTTCCCAACTTGAAAAACGTATATCTTTTAGAAGAGCTATGAAAAAAGCTGTTCAATCCGCTATGAGACTAGGAGCAAAAGGTGTTAAGGTTGTGTGTAGTGGTAGATTAGGTGGTGCGGAAATTGCTAGGACTGAAAAATATCATGAAGGTAGCGTTCCATTACATACATTAAGAGGTGATATCGATTACTCAACTGCTGAAGCTGAAACCACGTATGGAATATGTGGAATTAAAGTTTGGATAAACAAAGGAGAAATACTTTTGAAGGATCCTTATGCAAGTGAAAAAAAACAAATTGATCAAGGTGGTGTAAGATAATGAATATGCTTTCTCCTAAAAAAACAAAATTTAGAAAACAATTCAAGGGTAGAATTCATGGTAAATCCAAAGGTAATTATGAACTAAATTATGGAAGTTTTGGTTTGAAAGCTCTAGAGCCAGAAAGAGTTACCTCAAGACAAATAGAAGCTGCAAGAAAAGCAATAACTAGATATTTAAAAAGAGCGGGTAGAATGTGGATTAGGATTTTTCCAGATGTTCCTGTTTCAAAAAAACCAGCTGAAGTTAGAATGGGTAAAGGAAAAGGATCAATAGAGTATTGGGCTTGTAGAGTTAAACCCGGAAGAATTATGTTTGAAGTTGATGGCGTAAGTATTGATGATGCAAGAAAGGCAATGACTCTGGCATCAGCAAAATTACCAATTAAATGTAAGTTTGTAGAAAGAAACATATAATGAACAAAAAAAATATAGAAATCTCAAAAGTAAATGAAGAAATTGTAAATTTGAAAAAAACTATTTTAAATTTAAATTTCCAAAAATTTACTGGTCAATTAGAAAAAACATCTCAGATAAAAAAAGCCAAAAAGCAAATAGCTAGATTAAAAACTAAAATATCAAATGTTAATGGAGATAAAAATGCCTAAGAGAGTTTTATCAGGTGTTGTAATATCATCAAAATCAAACAAAACTATAACAGTGAATGTTACTAGAAGGATAAAACACAAATTATATAAGAAAATTATAAGACAAACAAAAAAATATCACGCTCATGATGAAAAAAATGAATTTAATGTAGGAGATGTTGTTTCTATAATTGAAACAAAACCTATTTCAAAACTTAAAAAATGGAAAGTATTATCTAATTCAGGAGATAAATCATGATACAAATGCAGTCTAATCTTTTTGTTGCTGATAATTCTGGAGCTAGAAAAATTCAATGTATAAAAGTTTTAGGTGGATCCAAAAGAAGATCTGCCTCAATAGGTGATATAATTGTTGTTTCTATAAAGGATGCTCTTCCAAGAGCTAAAGTTAAGAAAGGTGATGTTTACAAAGCTGTTGTTGTTAGAACATCAAAGGATTTTAAAAGATCTGATGGAACTGCAATTAGATTTGATAAAAATGCTGCAGTCTTGTTGGATAAGCAAGAAGAACCTATTGCTACTAGAATTTTTGGACCTGTGACAAGAGAATTAAGAAGTAAAAAATTTATGAAAATAATTAGTTTAGCTCCTGAGGTTATATAATGAATATAAAAATAAAACTTAAAAAAGGTGATGATGTAATTGTTCTAACAGGTAAAGACAAAGGAAAAACTGGAAAAATTGTTAAGATTCTACCAAAAGAAATGAAGGCAATAGTTTCTGAGATAAATAAAGTTAAAAAAAATCAAAAACCTGACAATGATCAGCCGGGCGGAATTATAGAAAAGGAAATGCCAATGCATATATCAAACCTTTCATTTTATGATGCTTCATTAAAGAAAGGCATAAAGATTGGATACAAAATTGAAAAAAACAAAAAAGTTAGAATAAATAAACAATCAGGTAAGGTAATTTAAATGAGTAGACTTTTAGAAGAATATAACAATCAAATAAAAAACGATTTAAAGTCCAAACTTGGTTTTAAAAACTTATTTGAAGTTCCAAAACTTGAAAAAATAATTCTAAATATGGGCTTAGGAGAAGGAAAAGAAGATTCAAAATTAATCGATAGGGCCCTCGAAGATTTAACACTCATTTCAGGACAAAAAGCTGTAAAAACTAATTCGAAAAAAGCAATTTCTGGATTTAAAATCAGAGCTGGTATGCCAATTGGAGTTAAAGTAACTCTAAGAAATAGAATGATGTATGAGTTTCTTGACAGATTAATCAATATTGCTATTCCTAGAATAAGGGATTTTAGAGGTCTGAATGAAAAAAGTTTTGATGGAAATGGAAATTTTTCATTAGGTATAAAAGAACACGTAATATTTCCAGAAGTCAATTTTGATAAAGTTGATAAAATGATGGGTATGGATATAGTTATTTGCACAACTGCTAAAAATAACAACGACGCAAAAGAGTTGCTAAAAAGTTTTAACATGCCTTTTAAAAATAATCAGGTTAATTAAGGAGTAAAATGGCTAAACTAAGTTCAGTTCAAAAAAATTTATTTAGACAAAAGTTAATTAATAAATTTAAATCTAAAAGAAAAAATCTTAAAGCTAAAATTAAAGATAAGAATTTGTCTTTAGAAGAAAGAATTTCCTTTCAGAATAAATTAAATGATCTTCCACGAAATGGATCCTCAATAAGGTATAGAAATAGATGCGAGATAACAGGTAGACCAAGAGGAAATTATAGAAAATTTGGTCTATCCAGAATTAAACTTAGGGAACTTTCAATGTCTGGTAATTTACCGGGTGTTGTTAAGTCAAGTTGGTAGGGGGAATTTATGGCTTTTAACGACTCACTTTCAGATATGCTTGCTAGAATAAAAAATGCCCATCAGGCTAATAAAGTTTCGACTTTGTGTCTTAAATCTAAGTTAAATATGAATGTTTTAAGTGTTTTGAAGAATGAAGGTTATATAAGAGATTTTAAAAATATTGAAGAAAGAAAAGGTGTAAACTCTATAAAAATTGATTTAAAATATTATAATGGAATACCAGTTATAAAAAAAATTAAGAGAGTATCTAAGCCAGGTATTAGAAAATATTCTAAAATTAGCGAACTTAATAAACCTTATGGTGGTTTAGGTATTTGTATTCTTTCAACACCAAAGGGCGTAATGTCGGACCATCAGGCAAAGAAAAATAATGTTGGTGGCGAAGTATTGTGCGAGGTATTTTAATGTCAAGAATTGCAAAAAATCCAATAAAAATTTCTAAAGAAGTAGAATGTACTTTTAAAGATGGTATTTTTTCAGCAAAAGGAAAGTTAGGTCAAACCCAAATAAATATCAATAGTAACTTTAATATAAATATTAATGAAAACGATGTTATGGTTTTACCTGTAAATCAAACAAACAATGATCCAAATTGGGGAACAACCCATGCCATAGTTGCAAACACTATACAGGGCGTAACTAATGGTTTTAATAAAACCTTAGAGTTAAATGGAACTGGATACAGAGCAAGTGTTTCAGGTACAAAATTAAAATTAGAACTTGGTTATAGCCATGATATTAACTTTAATATTCCAGAGGAAGTAAAGATTGAATGTCCAAAACAAAATATAATTAAACTTTCAAGTATTAACAAAGAGAAATTAGGTGCTGCTGCAGCTAAAATAAGATCTTTTAGAAAACCTGAGCCATTCAAAGGCAAAGGTATCAAATATACTGATGAGTATATATTTAGAAAAGAAGGTAAAAAGAAATAAAATGAAGAATAGAAAGCAAAGAGTAAGATATAAAGCTAAAAAAATATCTTCTAGAAAAAGATTATCAGTCTTTAGATCTAATAATCATCTTTATGCGCAATTAATTGATGATAAAAATGGGTTAACTCTAGCTAGCTCATCTTCAATAGAAAAGTCTATTAAAGATAAAAAACTTACTAGAAAAGAAGTTGCTGAACTTGTTGGAAAAAATATTGCAAAAAAAATAATATCAAAAGGTATCGATAAAGTTGCATTTGACAGGGGAAAATACAAATATCATGGTTTAATAAAAATACTTGCTGAAGCTGCAAGGGTAGAGGGTCTTAATTTTTAGGGGTAGATATGTTTGATAATGAAAAAAATGAATTTACGGAACATCTCGTAACTATTAATAGGGTAGCTAAAGTTGTTAAAGGTGGAAGAAGATTTGGTTTTGCTGCTATTATGATAGTTGGTGACAACAAAGGAAGAGTGGGAATAGGAACCGGCAAAGCAAAAGAGGTTCCTGAGGCAGTAAGGAAAGCCACTGAGAACGCTAAAACAAAAATGATAAGAGTTCACTTAAAAGAAAACAGAACAATTCATCATGATACAGTAGGCAGATTTGGAGCTGGAAAAGTAATTCTTAGATCTGCTTCTCCTGGTACAGGAATTATTGCAGGGGGTCCGATGCGAGCATTATTTGAGTCACTTGGAATAAAAGATGTTGTTGCAAAATCAACCGGTACATCAAATCCTCATAATATGCTTAAAGCAACATTAAATGCATTCAAGATGTCTGAATCTCCTAAATCTGTAGCTTCTAAACGCTCAAAAAAAATTAATGAAATAAATAACAATAAAAATAACTAATATGAAAATTAATGAATTAAAATCTACTTTGACCTCAAAAAAAAATAGAAAAAGAAGGGGTAGGGGTGCAGGTTCAGGACTAGGAAAAACCTCTGGCAGGGGTGTAAAAGGTCAAAAATCAAGATCCGGAGTCTCTATAAATGGATTTGAAGGTGGACAGATGCCAATATACCGTCGTTTACCGAAAAGAGGTTTTAAAAACCCATTTAAAATTAAAACTCAAAATTTAAGTTTTGATATGATTAACAAATTAGTAAAAAAATACAAACTTAACTCAGAAGAATTAAGTGAAAAACAATTTTTTGAAAAAAAGATATTTAAAAAATCTAAAGGACATTTAAAACTTCTAAACGTTGGTAAATTAAACAATTTAACTAATCTAGAGATTTCCTACGCTTCAAAAAAAGCAATTGAAGTTTTAGAAAAACTAGGTGGAAAAATAAAAACAACTAAAAAATAAATGGCTACAGCAGCAGATAGATTGGCAAATAACCTTAATTTTGGTGCATTAGGGAAAGCTACAGAACTTAGACAAAGACTTTTATTTACCTTGGGGGCACTAATTATCTTTAGATTAGGAACTTTTTTACCTATACCTGGTATAAACCCCTTGGCTCTACAACAATTTTTTGAACAACAATCATCTGGTATTTTAGGTATATTTGATACTTTTTCTGGTGGCGCTTTAGGAAGAATGGGAATTTTTGCATTAGGTGTAATGCCATATATTTCATCATCAATAATAATGACATTAATGCAATCTGCTATACCTTATTTAAAATCCTTAAAAGAACAGGGCACAAAAGGAAGAAGGCAATTACTTCAATTTACAAGATATTTTACAGTTCTTATAGCTGCGATACAAGGTTATGGAGTTTCAATAGGCTTGGAGTCTATGCAAACTACATACGGGAATATCGTATTCGAACCTGGATTATTTTTCAGATTGACGACAGTAATAACGCTTGTTGGTGGTACGATATTTCTAATGTGGCTAGGTGAACAAATTACATCAAGAGGTGTTGGTAATGGTATATCTTTAATAATTACCGCAGGAATTATTGCAAACTTACCAAATGCCTTTGTAAGTACTTTGCAATTAGGAAGAACTGGAGAACTTAGTATTGCATTTATACTGGGCATACTAATATTAATATTACTCTTAATAATTTTTATAGTTTTTGTTGAAAAAGCTCAAAGAAGGCTTCCTGTGCAGTATCCTAAAAGACAAGTTGGAAATAAGGTTTATGGAGGTCAAAGCTCACATTTACCTTTAAAAATTAATACTCCTGGAGTTATTCCAGTAATTTTTGCCTCTTCAATTCTACTTCTTCCAAACACTATGTCAGGATTTGGAGCTGGATCATCTAGCGATATATTTATTTTAATTTCTAGCTATCTTGGCAGAGGACAACCTCTTTACCTAGCCTTATATGCTGCAATGATTATATTTTTTGGATTTTTTTATACTTCAATAGTGTTTAATCCAGATGAGCAAGCTGAAAATTTAAGAAAATATGGGGGTTTTATTCCTGGAATAAGACCAGGGGAAAATACTGCTAAATATATTGAATTTGTTTTAATTAGATTAACAACTATTGGAACAATTTACTTAACTTTTGTTGCATTACTGCCAGAATTTTTATTATCAAGGACATCAATACCTTTTTATCTTGGAGGAACAGCGCTATTAATTGTTGTTGTAGTAATGATAGACTTTATAACTCAAGTTCAATCGCACCTTTTCCAGCATCAATACGAGGGTTTATTAAAAAAAACAAAGTTAAAAGGTAGAAGATAGTTTGAGTAACATAATTTTCTTTGGTCCTCCAGGGGCAGGAAAGGGCACTCAGGCAAAAATAATATCACAATTTTTTAATATATCTCATCTTTCTACAGGAGATATATTAAGAAAAAAATTAGAAGAAAACGATAACTTAGCAAACCAACTAAAAAAAATTATGTCATCAGGAAACTTAGTTTCAGATGATATTTTGAACTCAATTGTTTCTTCAAGATTAATAAATGAAGCAAATGTTGGATTTATCCTTGATGGTTATCCAAGAACTTTGAAGCAATCAGAATTTCTCAATAATTTTCTTTCAAAAACATCAAATTCAATAGATTTTATTTTTAATATTCAAATAAATTTTGAAATTTTAAAAGATAGAATATTAAAAAGATCCTCAGAAGAAAGTAGAGAAGACGATAATATTGATGTTCTAGAAACTAGATATAATGAGTATCTTAATTCTACTCAAAAAGTATCAAATTATTATAAAGAAAAAAATAATTCTATATTTCATGAAATTGATGGAACAATGCAAATTGATGAAATAACTCAACAAATTAAACAAATATTAAAAAAAACATGAAAAACAGCCAAAATTTGAGATATCTTTTCTTGACTACCTGTGCAATTATCATGTATTCACCCTCATTCATTTTTTTTGGACTCATTTATGGCTAGAATATCAGGTGTTAACATTCCCACTAACAAAAAAGTAAACATAGCCCTAACTTATATATTTGGTATTGGAAATAAATATGCATTAGACATATGCAAAAATGCATCAATAGATATATCCAAGCGAGTCAGTGAACTTAATGAAGATGAAGTAAACAAAATTAGAGATTTAATTGAAAAAAATTATTCAGTTGAAGGTGATTTGAGAAGAAAAATATCATTAGATATAAAAAGATTGAACGACCTGGGTTGCTATAGAGGCTTAAGACATCGAAAAAAATTACCTGTAAGAGGCCAAAGAACTCACACTAATGCAAGAACAAGAAAAGGTAAAGCAGTTGCAATTGCTGGAAAGAAAAAAGTTACGAAGGGATAAGATGGTTGATAAAAAAAAATCTAAAGTCAAAAAAAAATTTACGTCAGGTGTAGCTCACATTGTATCTTCATTTAATAATACTATCATTACAATTACTGATGATAAAGGCAACGCTATAGCTTGGTCATCTTCAGGTCATAAAGGTTTTAAGGGTTCAAGAAAATCAACCCCTTACGCTGCCCAAATAGCCGCTGAAGATGTTGGTAATAAAGCTAAAGAATTTGGTTTAAAAAATCTTAAAGTAGAAGTCTCTGGACCTGGTTCTGGAAGAGAGTCTGCATTAAGATCTCTGCAGTCTATTGGATATGTTATTACCTCGATTAAAGATGTTACGCCAATTCCACACAACGGTTGCAGACCAAGAAAAAGAAGAAGAGTTTAAAAAAAGGAGCATTTAAGTGTTACAAAAAAACTGGAGTGAATTAATAAAACCAACAAAAATGGAAGTTAATGTTGAAGAGAGTAATGGTAGATTTGGTAAGCTTACCGCTGAGCCACTTGAAAGAGGTTTTGGTCTAACTTTAGGAAATTCAATTAGAAGAATCTTGTTATCTTCTTTACAAGGAGCGGCAATTACTTCAATTAAAATTAAAGGTGTTGTTCATGAGTTCTCTACAATACCTGGAGTAAAGGAAGACTTAACAGATATACTTCTAAATTTAAAGTCTGTAGCGGTGAAGGTTCACTCACCAGGTTTAAAAAAAATGTATATCAAATCAAACGGATCAGGTGAATTGAGAGCTGGAAACTTTGAAACAGACTCTGAAACTGAGATAATGAATCCTGATCAGTTAATAATGACCTTAGATTCTAATGCTGATATTGAAATTGAAGCTAATGTAGAAACAGGCAAGGGTTATGTATCAGCAGAGGTAGCTGAGGATGAAAATAAAGTTATTGGTGAAATCAAACTTGACGCAATGTTTAGTCCAGTGGTTAAAGCTTCTTATAAAGTTGAAAACAGCAGAGTAGGTCAAGTAACAGATTTTGATAAGCTTGTTCTTGAAGTAGAGACAAATGGAGCTATTACACCAGATGACGCTATTGCATTAGCTGCAAGAATTCTCCAAGATCAGTTAAAACCCTTCATTAACTTTGATGAGCCTGAAGTTTTACCAGATCAATCTCAAGTTGAATCATTATCTTTTAATTCAAATCTTTTAAAAAAGGTAGAGGAATTAGAATTGTCAGTAAGATCTGCAAACTGTCTTAAAAATGATAACATAATATACATAGGTGATTTAGTACAAAAATCTGAATCTGAAATGTTAAGAACTCCAAATTTTGGGAGAAAATCATTAAATGAAATAAAAGAAGTTCTGCAACAAATGGAGCTTAATTTAGGGATGTCAGTTCCTGATTGGCCTCCAGAGAACATTGATGATTTGGCTAAGAAGTATGAGGATCCATTCAATAAGTAATTATAATGAAACATAATATTAAAAATAAAAAACTTAATAGGACATCTTCTCATAGAAAATCAATGTTTATGAATATGTCTAATGCACTAATAAAACACGAGCAAATAACTACAACATTGCCCAAAGCAAAAGAGTTAAGAAGATTTGTAGAAAAAATTATTACATTAGGAAAAAAAGGTGACTTATTATCTAGAAGAAAAACAGTTTCAATTTTACAAGATAAAAAAATGTCTAAAAAAGTGTTTGATGTCTTAGCTGATAGATACAAAGAAAGATCTGGAGGATACACGCGAATTATAAAACTTGGAAACAGATTTGGAGATAATGCACCAACTGCAGTTATAGAGTTTGTCGATAGAGATGAAAATGCAAAAGGATTAGACAGCGGTCCAGTTATAGAAAAAAAATCTACTGAAGAAGTAGACGATCAACCAGCAGCTTAAATATATTGTTTAATTTGATGTTAGTCGCCACAGGTGGTGCATTAGGAGCAGTTCTAAGATATCTTTTAACTAATATTTGTAAATCATTGTTCGTATCTAGTATTTACGGAACCATTTCTGTCAATATATTAGGTTCTTTTTTAATAGGGTATTTTATAACATCTGATTTTGTAAATAAATTATCTGAAAATTTTATTAAGTTTTTTTTGATTATTGGTCTTTTAGGATCTTTCACAACTTTTTCTGCATTTTCTCATGAAGTTGTAGAACTTATAAATTCAAAAAAATATCTTACATCTTTTATTTATATTTCTGTTTCTATTTTTTTATGTATAATATTTGCATATTTAGGAACTCTAATAAATAAATATTGACTTGATTAAGAACATTAAAATTAAAAATAATTTTAATTTAAGACTAGATAAATATCTTAAACATAAATATACTGCTTTGACACAAGGATTTATTGAAAAAAACATTAGAAAAAAAAATATTTTAATTAATAACTTAACCACAAAAGCAAACTATCTAGTTAAGCTTAACGACGACCTTAAAATATTAAATTTTCATGAAACACTTTATAAGAATAAGATAATTTTTAAAAAAAACATAAAAATATCTAAAGAAATTTTAGGTGAATTTAAAAGATCAACAATATTTGAAAATAACGATTTTATTGTATTAAATAAATGGTCGCAAATTGCAACTCAAGGAGGAAGTAAAATAAAAATTTCGATAGACCATATAATTAAAAATATAAGCTTGCAATACAGATTGGTACATAGACTTGATAAGGAAACATCAGGACTACTTTTAATTGCTAAAAATCTTAATTCTGCAAAAAAATTATCTTCTCTTTTTAAACAAAAAGAAATTACTAAATATTACATTGCTTTATGTGAAGGCAATCCTAAAAATAATTATTCTCAAGTTAAACTTGATATTAAAAATAAAAAACTAAAAATTGAAAATACTTTAACCAACTATAAAGTATTAAATAAAAACAAAGGTCTATCTTCAATATTATTCAATCCTCAGACTGGTAAAACTCATCAACTTAGAATAGTATCTAAAAATCTTGGATG